>ENA-UPTF01002042-UPTF01002042.1-marine-metagenome-genome-assembly--contig:-NODE-2042-length-12016-cov-2.412681_pt1 | contig 12016 bp, 9 predicted proteins | sample MGYA00238166_ERZ767019 | MGnify/ENA primary metagenome ERZ767019 (study PRJEB28930, sample SAMN06266391) | marine metagenome | isolation source: Sea water from 250 m depth | place: Atlantic Ocean | study... | reverse complement strand
ATTCCTTTTTAACAAGATGGACAATTTCCAATATATCTTTTACCCTGCCTCCATAAATTTCAAGAGTACATTCTCCAATTGGAGTGTAAAAAGTATCTGAGATTACAAAGTTAAGAAAAATTAAACTGAAAATAATATTCTGAGTTTTTATCTCGATTGGATCAATTTAAATTTCACGAAAAATATATAAGTAAGAAAAAGATTTAGGAGTAAGCAATAATGCCTAGATATCCAGAAATTGAAGGAAATACAGCAATTGTAACTGGGGCTGGAAGAAGTATCGGTCGAGCTATCGCATTTCGACTCGCTCGGGAGGGAGCAGCGATAACTGTTACCGACATCGATAGGGCAAGTGCTGAGTCTGTGGCAAAAGAGATTCAAGATTCTGGTGGGACTGCTTTGGGAATAAAGGTTGATGTGACAAATGCCAAAGACAGTGAAGAAATGATTTCCCGAACGGTGGAAACATTTGGAATGCTAAATATCTTAGTAGCGAACGCAGGCATTGGATACGTCGGCCGTTTAATTGATACCGATGAGGCCACTTGGGACCGTCTGATGGCCGTCAATGCCAAAGGTGTGTTTCTAACCTGTAAGGCTGCAGGCCAGCAAATGATAAAGCAAGGCCAAGGTGGCCGAATAATCATTAACGCCTCTGGTGCTGGAAAAATCGCACCAGGGAAAAATGTTCCATTAGGAGCCTATGCGGCCAGCAAACATGCTGTAATTGGTTTTGGAAAGCAGTTAGGACTTGAGCTTTCTGATCATCAAATTCTCGTCAATAGTATCTGCGGAGGAATTATCGATACTCCAATGTGGGATTTGATCGACCGTGAAACAGCCAAGATTTTGGGTGTGGAAGAAGGATCAATAAAGTCAGGAGCCGTGGAAAGCATTCCTCTTGGACGAATCCAACAGCCCGAAGATATTGCTAATGTTGTGGCTTTCTTGGCCTCTGATGATGCTAACTACATCACTGCCAGCGCCCTAAATGCAGAAGGTGGCTTGCTGCCTTACTGATCAAAGAGTGAAAAACCTTGATCAATTAGGCCCAGACTGGGCTACTAAGTCACTCAGCTCATTAGCAGTCATTTCACCTCTTCTAACAACTCTCTTAATCTCACCATGCTCCACTACTGCGATCCGGTCTGCCACCGGCACAACATGGTTCATATTGTGATCAATATAAAGAATAGCGATCTTCTGACTTTTGGCAAGTTGGATCATCTCCATGACTTTTCGTGTCTCACGCACAGACAGGGCAGCTACAGGCTCATCCAGAATCAACAAACGTGATTCAAAGTAAACAGCCCGTGCAATCGCCAAAGTCTGGCGCTCACCGCCAGAAAGATTTTCTGCAGATTGATTTGCAGAGTTGACACTTTTCAAGCCAAAACTCCGAAGCTGTTCCAGGCAAGTTTTCTTCATCGCATTACGGTCAAGCACACTAATGCCAAAAATCTTTTTTTTCTTTTCCTTGCCCAGAAAAAAGTTTCTCCAGAGGCTCAGTTGACCAATAATAGCAAGATCTTGATATACCGTCTCTATCCCCAACTTCCTTGAATGTCTGGGCGAGGAAAACTGAATCTCCTGCCCCCTAACTTCCATCTTTCCTGAGGTTGGCCTGAGATACCCACTGATGATTTTGACAAGCGTAGACTTTCCAGCTCCATTATCTCCAACCAGTCCAACTACTTCTCCTCTCCTTAAGGAAAAGCTAATGTCACGGAGAACCTCTATTTTCCCAAATCTTCTGGAAATATTTTTCAGCTGAACAATGGGCCTTTTAGAAACTTTTCCCTCTACCTGAATCACTCTTTATCCTCCCTTCCTACGTAGTGACTCTGCTTTCACATTTACCAAAGACGCAAGCAACAGAAGGATTCCTATTAATCCAGTATAGTATTCACCGCCTGCCCCAACCAGAATCAAACCTGTCTTGAGAGTACCAATCATCAAGGTTCCCAAAAGAGTACCTAGAACGGTGCCACGAACTCCGAAAAGAGAAGTTCCACCCATAACCACAGCAACAATTGCGAGAAGATTATAATTCTCTCCTGAGTTGACTCCGGCCGAACCAAAATCTGCTAACTGGAGACATCCAGCTAGTCCAGCCAGAACCGAAGATAGGACAAAGTTTGTCACTTTAACTACCCGAATCGGGACACCCATGGCACGTCCTACTTCCCCTGCATTGTGACCTGCTGCTCGAATCCAGCTACCATACTGAGTTCGGTCTAGAACAAACCACGAAAGTGCAAACACAGCCAACATCCAGAGAAAAGGAGCTCCTACAGGGGTTCCAGGAACATCACTGCCCATCAAACCAAGGATTGGATCTTCTATCCCGAAAAGCTGGACAGGGAAACCACCGGCTATGATTCGGTTCACACTTGTAATTACAAACAACATACCTAATGTGACAATTAAAGAAGGGACACGGGCGAGTGTACTTATCACACCGTTAATCAAACCCACAAAGGAAACCCCTAAAAGAGCCAGGAATAAAGCCAATATGCTAGGTAAACCAACTTCTGTAATCAGAGTAGCCATGAGAATAGGAGCCAAAGCAAATGTCTGTGAAACGGAAAGATCAAACTCTCCGCTGATCATAAGCAATGTCACACCCACAGCAACTATTCCTAGAGAGGCCGACAAGGCCGCCAGGGCACTGAGTTGGGGAAATGTCAGAAACTTACCCTTTGAAAAGACCTCAAATAGAATACAAAGAGCTGCGAGACCAATTAGTGGCCCGAGCTCTCTGTGTTGACGTAACCAAGATATTAGCTTCTCAATTGCTAACTTCATCTTGTTATTTTCTTAATCTAGTTGTAGCTATCACAAAAGGTAACCAATGTCCCAAAAAGTGCTGTTAGCCTAGTATTCCTTTTAAAAACAATTTTTCAGCCTCAAGTAGGTTTGAGCGGCTAATTAGAAATACACCTGGGTCCACAGAGGGTGGCTGAATGAGTCTATATTTCAGTTTAAGATAGAGAGCTACAACAGTATAGTAAGCTTGTACATACGGCTGTTGGCTAAGCGTTAAAGTGAGAGATCCATCCTTGATACTCTGGATGATAATAGGATCTAGATTCCAGCTCAGGATCGGAATATCGAGTCCAGAGTCCACTTTAGCCCTCGCAGCCGGTGAACCAACCAGGGAATCCCAACAAATGATTCCCCGGACCTCAGAATGTGCTGCTAAATAACTCTTCATCAGTTGAAAATTCTGTGCTGAATCCAAGCCAACCGGAAAAGTTTGCACATGTTTTCGCTCCCAACCCACCTCAGAAAAAAATCTCAAATAGGCATTTTGAATTAATAAGTGCTCATAAGTATCAGGGAGCCCGTTGAATAAGACTATCGGATCATTGGGATTTAAGAATTCTAGGAACGCCTCCCCACTTCTGCGAGCAGCTTCATACTTGTCTAAACCTACGGCGCTCTCTGCCAATCGCACGATTCTAGGATCTTCTGAATCTAAACCCTTGAAGTTGTTAAAAAATTGAACCTCCATTCCTTGATCCAAAGCTTGTTGAGTAACTCTCTCAAATTCTTGTCCCCGATAATCAATAGCAATGCCATCAGGGCTACTAGCTATAACTGTTTTAATAATTTCATTAATGTTGGCCAAGCTAAAATCATCAGGGGCCACATAGATCAATTCAACTCCAGCCAAGGAGTCGGCAGCTGCTAAGGCACCCCTTTTTACCTGGTCCCAAAAAGGATTGTTGAGAACTGCACCCACAAAACTAATTTTGATATGCTCCTTGTCTTTCCCTGATTCTTTGGCCATATCCTTCGAACAAGTGGCAAGCAAAGCCGCTGCTGAAGGCAGACTTATTCCTCCAAGTAGAAGATGTCTCCGGGCTACTTGTTGGTCTTGTTTTTTCACAGCCCTCGAACTGTGGCTTGCTGTCCTTATATCTTTCATTTCCTTTGTAAACATGACGTTAGTTCCAAAAGCAGTCAAGACATAAATTTTGGAAGGTGGATTAGCTGGGTCTCCGATGAAGTTCCCAAGATCTCTGTCTTCTTTTTAAAAATTAGGATCCTCGTATATGCGAGGTTCTGTCTAAGAAAAAATTTATTAGGCTTGATTTTGACGCTTCACTCTCTTGCCAAAACAGCGCGAGTACCTTTCAGAAACTTCGCATGACGTCTAACACCTTTCCGAAGGATAGCTAAATCTCCTCTCATGAGCTCTACTTCAAAATCTGAAATGGAAAGATGAAGAGTTCCAGACAGTATCAACCAGTACTCATGGACGGAAACGATTTCTTCCTTGTAATTGGATGTGTCTCCAGAAACAACTCGGAGCTCACTCAAAGGGCAATGTGGTGCTCGCTCGGAAAAATCTCCAAGGTTTTCTGATCCTCCCAAAACAAAGCCGCCGCCAATCGGTTCAGGTTCTCCATCACTCTCCACCAGCAAATGTCCTGCCCGTTTCTTTCCCTTAAAGCGAGTCGCCAAAGCAACCATTTCTCCATCCGTAAACATTTGAAACCGTTGGACATTTCCCTTTGGGGTATACACCAATGTGTTAGGGGAGCAAGAAAAAGAAAGATCCCCTAACCAGACTTCACCCTGTCCCGCTGTGAACAACCAAAATTCATCATTGTCATGGTAGTGGGGCTCAACTCCATTTCCCACCTGCTGAGGAAACAAATGAAAGGCAATAATTGCTGCCCAGGCTGGATAAAGTTTTTCATCCCAATGTAACAATCCCTGAAGTGGAGATGGGAATTCATTGGACCCTTTTGAGAATACAATGAACTCATCGTCTCGGATGATCAAAACTTCACTTCCACTATTTGGACAACCTCGTTGCTCTCATCTTATAACTCGGTCAAACTAAAAGAAAACGACTCCTCAAAAAACACATTGTACCTACTCTGGTTGGGGCTCTGATAACAAAGGGATAATATAGAGATAGAAAGGGGAATTGAGAATGCTCTTGAAGAATCGAGTCTGTGTAGTGACAGGTGGAAGTTCTGGAATTGGACGGGGAATCTCAATTGAACTTGCCCGAGAGGGTGCGAGTGTTGTTATTGCAGATCTCCAGGAAAAACCTAAGCAGGGAAAATACGAACCGTTTCCTTCTAGTACAACCACCGTAGAAGAAATTGAAAAACTTGGAAGGCAAGCATTCTACATTTGTACTGAGGTTTCCGATGAACACTCGGTAGAAAATACTGTCCAGCAAACAATCAAACATTTTTCGACTATCGATATTTTGGTAAACAATGCCGCCATCCTCCTGCCTGGCAATAGTCAACAGCTTTCATTTGAAGAGTGGGACCGTGTACTCGGAATCAATCTAAGAGCTTTTTTTGTTACGACGAAACTTTCAGTACCTTCTCTTAAAAACTCTAGAGCTGGACGGATCATCAATATTTCCTCAGTAGCGGCTTTTTTTGGAGGTGGAGGGCCAGCTTACAGTGCATCTAAAGCAGCTATAGTAAACCTCACCCGTGATAGTGCCATCGAACTGGCTCCACACGGCATTACCGTAAATGCAGTGTGCCCCGGCTTTGTGCAAACCTCTATGCATGACAGCTTCACAGAGGAAAAAGAAGAACAGATCAGGCAAGGAACTCCCTTAAAACGTGCGGGGACACCCAAGGAAATCGGTCGTGCTTGTGTATTCTTAGCCTCAGATGATGCCTCCTGGATCACAGGCATCTCACTACCGGTTGATGGCGGCTGGCTAGCCAGAAAATAAACCTACCAGATTGCAGCAAAATTTGCGTTGATAGAAAAGAGGTATGAAACGATGTCCAGAAAACAGTTAGAAAAGATTATTGATCTCGTGAAAACCCGTAACCGTGAGATTCAGGACAAGCAATTCACTCTCGAAGAGAGACGTGCCTGGATTGATGCAGGTTGCAAGTTATTTGAAAACCTAGATGACATAAAAACAGAACATATAGATGCAAACGGTGTTCCGGCTGAATGGGTGACGGCAAAGGGTGTCAATCCAGAGAACGTCATGCTCTATCTCCATGGTGGCGGATATGTTCTTGGATCCATTGCCAGTCATAGAGGATCAGCGGCAAATCTCTCGCGAGCCACAAAATCCAGAGTGTTACTCCTTGGTTACAGACTTGCCCCTGAACACACTTTTCCGGCTGCAGTAGAAGACGCGGAAAAAGCCTATCAATGGCTTCTTGGAAAAGGAGTCGATCCCTCCCAACTCATTGTATGCGGTGATTCAGCAGGTGGTGGCTTGACCGTTTCTCTTCTCGTAGTTTTACGAGACAAAGGTGCTCCACTGCCCGCAGGTGGTGTCTGCATATCTCCCTGGGTCGATATGGAGGCAAAGGGTAATTCAATGGATTCTAAAGCTGACTTGGACCCAGTAATTCAGAGGGAGGGAATCCTGGATTTTTCCAGTGCCTATCTAGGAGGTGCAGATCCAAAATCTCCATTAGCAGCACCACTGTATGCAAATCTGATTGGCCTTCCACCTCTTCTCATTCAGGTTGGTACTGCAGAAACACTTCTAGATGACGCTACACGACTAGCACACCATGCTAAAACCTGCGGAGTAAAGGTTACACTGGAGGTGTGGAAAGATATGATACACGTTTGGCATCGCTTTAGCGGCAGTCTCTCTGAAGCAGATCAGGCAATCGACCGAATAGGAGAATATGTCTATGGAATTTTGTATCCAAAAGAGTCATCTCCATAGTAAAAGAGGTTCTACGGCTACCAGTACGTGGCAAACTTAAATGAACTAGTAGAGTCGAAATTGATTATAGGAAAGAGAAATCCGCGGAATCATTTGAACAGTTAGATCCCAAAGAATTACCTAGAAAGGTAGTCTAGGATTCTTCCCTTCAATCCTGAATTTGGATCCCAAAATATTTTACTGTTTTGTCTAAAAGCTTAGGGTCTTGTCGAATACAGAACTAGTGATTATAAGCAAATTCACGAGAATTCAATAGAGCCCAAGTCAAATCGGAAACTGCTTGCCTATGCTCAGCTTTTTCAAATTTTGACAGGGCCACCTCAAGATTCCTCTGTTCGTTCTCATCTGGGAAACGCGAAAGAGCTGCCAGATAAAGCTCTTCTATAATTGACCCATTCTCTTTTCCACTTTGGAGCAACTGGTCCAGACGGCCCCCTTCCGTATTCAACTTAGTTGTATAGGTGTCCCCAGCATATACGTGTAAAGCTTGTGCAATACTAGGACTAGTATCTCGATCGGGCAAAGTGTAACGCACTGGTCTCCCATATAGGTCTAGAAACAGCGAAAAATAGCGTACTGGAGATTTCAACTGTACCGCTCTTGTCCCCAGAGGTGGTTGCCCCTTTTCTGATTCGGGTCCTTCATGAAAGATTTCGGGGATCCCTGTTACTTGAGAAATGGCATCAAGAAGAACTTCTGCTTCCAAGGGTTTTGGTATGAAGTGGGAGTAATTGGTCTGGTCGTAGCGGTTATTCGAGTTGGGCTGACTCGCAAGCTGATAGGTTCTAGACTGTACTATGGTACGAATCAGTTGCTTGAGATTGTGTCCACTCTTCCTAAATTCAGAGGCCAAAGCCTTTAGTAGTTCTGGATGCGTGGGAGGGTTGGAGTCTTTGAAATCATCCACAGGGTCAACAATTCCTTTTCCCAAAAAGTATCCCCACATCCGATTCGCCATCGATTCCGCAAAGTAAGGATGAGAAGTAACATAGCGGGCCAACTCCAGACGAGGATCTAGTCTATGTTCCTTAGCCAGTAGCGTTCCATCGAGAAAGGCCGGTTCCACAACTGTCTTTCTGCGGGGATGCTTGAGTAGTCCGGACTGGCCTTTATCTCCGTATCCCCCCAGTGGATTGTCAAAAATAGTGTCGTAATACCCTACAAAGTCTATGTTTCCAAAAAAGGCAGCCAGGCCCCAAAACTGATCCTGAGACCAAGACTCAAAAGGATGGTCGTGACACTCGGCACAATCAAAACGGCGCCCTGCAAATACTCGCATTTCCTCAGAAAGAATACGCCCAGGTTGTGAGTTGTTTTCATAATAGTGCCTAGAAGGCCTGTCTCGACCTTGGGCTGCCAGACGTTCCTGGGCCATCTGATCGTAAGGTTTGTTCGCAGCAATACTACCTCTGATCCATTCAAAGTAAAGCTGGCTGGCAAAAGGCTCCTGTACTACCCTGAATAGATCAGAAAATCGGAAAGTCCAAAAGTCGACATATTCTGGAGAATCCAGAAGAATGTCTATCAACTTATTCCGCTTGTTCGGGTCTGGATCATTGAGAAATTCTTGAACACGATTTGGAGGGGGAAGCATACCGATGATATCCAGACAGACCCGCCTTAGAAATTCTGTATCGTCGGAAAGTCCTGAGGGAACCAGTTGGAATCTCCTAAGCTTGGCAAAAATATGATCATCGATGAAATTGGTTCTGGGAATATCCGGGTAATTTAAAACTGGCTCTGAAATCACACCAACACGTGTGTGGACAGTGTGTCCAGCTGCTCGAACCAGGATATTGGTCTCTCCTGTCCCACTGGTCATTATCAAACCAGTCTCATCCACTATTGCGATATCCTCATTTTGTGACTCATAGCGAACTTCATCACTGATATCCCTAAACCTACCACTGGATAACTTGGCCGTTACAACAAGTTGCTGGAGCCCTTCCTCATCCAAAACAATCTCTGCGGGAGAAACACTCACACTTTCAATTGGGTCACTATCACTTCCATCCTCGGGTTCGTATGGAGCCCCTTTTTGAATCCATTCCAGAATCGTTCTATAGTCTTCAGAGTTTTTTTCGATACGCCTTCCACCTTCATGAGCCACCTGCATGGTCGGCTTTTTGAGCAATAAACTCTGCTCTGGCTCTGCAATATTTACCCGTGGAATCTCAGCCTCACCCGTATGCATCTTTAACACATGGTAAACCCCTCCTCTTGCAATCCATGTGTAGTCCTCTCGTGGATTCAAGGAATTGAGTGAGAGCTTAAACCCTCCTCTTCCTTTCACTCCTCCATGACAATTGCTACCGTTACAGCCCTGTTTGGTGAGAATCGGGGAAATACTGCGTTCAAAGCTAATAGGATTCTCTTTTAAGGCGTCTTCTACACGAATCGAAGCAATGACATCAAGGCCCTCTACATTCACTTTGAGCTGGGTTTCACCATCAGAAACCCCTGAAACTTTCCCTTCCGAATCTACGTCAGCCAAGGCAGAATCTATTACGCTAAAATCACCCTCCAAAGTCACATCTCGTTCCAGTCCGTCGGAATATTTCCCCATCACCACAAACCGCTGTGAAGCCTCCCGTCCCCGCAGCGTGGTCGAATCAGGAATAATGTAAATAGACATCAATGTTGGATCGTGACTTCGGACCAACCCGAGGTTGGTGACTTCAGACGCTATAGAAAAATGTATGACTAAGAAAAAAAGAAACAATGTAGTGAAAGCTACTGCCCTAAAACAGCTCGGGAAAAGATTCAAATAACTTCTTGACATCAGGGTTTCTTTTAGCATTTTAAGACTTCATATCTGTGCTGTTTCTAGTTCTGAGATTGTTGAGCAGCATCTAGACTTGTCTGATTCTTTTCCATAGACACAACCATCAGTGGGAACTCTTTGACTGCAATAAGTTCCCCAGGCATTCCTTCAACAATCGGTCTCGCTTTCAAGCTCACCCTGTACGGTAACTCCGTAACAGAAGCATTTGGGTCAGCAATCAACATAATGGCAAGTTTTTGGGTCTCAGGACGGAAAATCGCTTTTTGGCTTGACTCTAAACTCTCATCAAATGGAGAGGGACGGTCGGCCTCAAGCATTGCCGTTGGATAGGCTCGTACACCAACCGGTAGGTTCTCAACACCAATAGCAATCTCACCTTTAAATCCTTCTTCACGATCAATCGTCACCGTCAATCGCTTCGCTTCCCCTTGCAACAGATTGACATGACCTGCATCCAACTCTAATTTGCCGACATGAGGAATCTGGGAGCGAATCAGAACTCGATAGGAAAAATCAGAACCACTGTAACGACTTGTCAGATCTCGGATCTGTAATGTGTACTCCCCATCCTGCTCAAATGTATAAGTCATTTTAGGTTCCAAGTAACGGTGCAGCTGGACATTGTTTCCATGAACTTTATTGTAGATGGAACTAAATACCATCTCCTGTTTCTCGTCTAAAATCCGTACCCAAGGATGGAAGCGAGGAATTTTTTCGAGTGGTGTTTCTATTTCGAAAGCCAGCGCCTGTCCTGACTCAGTCCTAAATCTAAAGAGATCGATCTTGCCAGAATGATCAATCACTCCTTCTACAATCGCGGGTAACTCAATCTCAGAAACCTCACCCTGAGAATCCTGAATCGCATGATAGGTCTTTACCGACTTAAGTGGATCAAATGCTGAAGTTTTTGACTCTCCGGCTTTCTTCGGATCAGAGTCTCCCTCAAGGCCAGAACCCACTTGCTCCGTATTCTGTTGTTCCGCAGGCTCCAATAAAACGGTTCGGCTCGAGATTTTCTCTATATGACTAGCAGAAACATACTGGTCAAAACTTCGTTCCATCCACCGATCTGATAACGGATGAGCTAACGGCCACGAAGAGTTCTTACCAGCCGTTAGATCTTGCGACTTTGGCAGAGCAATGCGAAGCTGGTAGACAAACCCGGGACCACCTTGATCGTCGAAAGCCTTTACAGCAATTAGATACCGTCCCGACTTGGCAAAACGATGTTTCAGGCGAGCCCTGGCGCCAGAGTACCCTGAAAACACACCTCCCTTGTATACCATCGGATCGTCATTGAATTTCAGTTGAACAAGGCGATGGGGATCTACCCAACTTGGGGAAAGCTCGTATAGGTAAAGGAGGATCTCTCCCCCCAAGGGCCCTGCATTGTCAGGTAAGTCAGCGATCAAACTAGGATAGAACGCCTCAAAGTACAGCTCACGACCGGCTTCGACATCAAACCCATAGTAATCAATTTCACCTCCCAGCTGCTTACTAATTTTCCCATTGATTGCCACCGGGTATTCCACGAACTGTCCCTGGGTTGGTTTGCCTGATCCGGTCTGACTTTCATCTTCTGAAATAACCGGCTCGATCTGGAAGCTAACCCGAAAGGGCATGGGATTCGAGATGCCACGAGGTGAAATCAACCGCAAAGTGTGCCCCCCTACTTCTGCCAATGGGGAAATATTGACCTGAACAGTGACCTCGTGGGTCAATTCCTTTTTTGGAAGATACTCCCCTTCCGTTATCTTGCGATCGACCTCAACAACTTCCTGCACACTAGCCTGCAGAGCCTCACAGTCCGTCCAAACCGCATAGGTGTCGGCCAGTGCTTTCCCGTCTATTCTCACCTCCACGGTTGAACCCTGCCTGCTTCCCACAGGCGAAATATAATAGGCTATTGGTTCAGGAAGAGGTGGATGCTTTTCCTCTGCTAAAACAACAAATATAGATGCGCAGAGAGAAATCGTAACTATTAAGAAGCGGCTACCACAAAGCATGGTCAATTTAATAAAAAAAACGTTACAAGGTTTTCGAAACTATATCAAATTATAGAAATACTTTCCGTCTATATAATAATGGGCTACGGCGAAACTAAACCCTTAGCTTTAAATTCTAGCATATGAAGGCTTAGACATACCTTATCGTCTCTCAAGATCTTGCGCACGTGAGGTATTTAAGATTGAGTCTAGTTAAGCCCAATGAATGCTTTTCTTTCTTGGATATTCCAAAGATCAGAGGCATTGTTCAGCCGAAAGTGAGGAACAACACTTGTTCCTTGGTTTGAGGGATGATAGGTTTTGATTACTTGTCACAGGGAGGCGAGAGGAACACGGATCCGCAGTTGATATGGGCAATGTCTGTTACGATGCCTAACCTTTTTTATCACTTCGCTGATGCACTGTCTTCAGCACCACAGAAAAGAGACGGAGTCCGTTCGCTTCTCTCATCTAGCTTATGAATATCTGGGAGTGGGTAGTCGTCATACTTCTCAACGGTTCAATTGTCGGCTATGGCCTGTACCTGGGCCG
>ENA-UPTF01002041-UPTF01002041.1-marine-metagenome-genome-assembly--contig:-NODE-2041-length-12017-cov-11.600503_pt1 | contig 12017 bp, 7 predicted proteins | sample MGYA00238166_ERZ767019 | MGnify/ENA primary metagenome ERZ767019 (study PRJEB28930, sample SAMN06266391) | marine metagenome | isolation source: Sea water from 250 m depth | place: Atlantic Ocean... | reverse complement strand
TTGTTCATAGAAGGTTATGAAATAATATAATATTCTTCTTTAAGAACAGTTGAGCCTGAAAAAGCAGGGTATGAATTCCTCCACACAGAAACATACCGCAACTCCGGAAATACTGCGCAAAACACTTGCCCTCGCAGAAACATGGCAAAATAGAGCAAATTCTTTACGAACCAGAGAAGAACTGGCTCATCAAAGGATGATGCGCCGAATGCTGCAGCATCCTTCAGACAAAACTGTACTGACGCATTTGATTGACCAGAGTTTCCGTTCCGAAAATCCTCTCAGGGCAGTTGATCAATTTGAATATCTTCTGAAACACTTTGGAATCCCCGCTTTCTTTCCGCCATTTGAACGCTGGCTGCTGAAAACATTTCTGCTTTTCGGCAAAATCATACCAAAATTCGCCCATTCTCAAATTTTACGTAAAATCCGCCAGCAGACTCGCCTCACCATTCTCGAGGAAGAACCGGAAATTTTGCTGACTCATCTGAAAAAAAGGCAGAAAGAAGGAGTTCAGGTCAACCTTAATCACCTGGGTGAGGCTGTGCTTGGAGATTCCGAGGCTCAGAACCGAGTAAAGCATTATGGAGACTCACTGAGAAATCCGGATTTTCATACCATTTCCATCAAGATTTCAAACATTGTGGCGCAGCTTCATCCGCTTGGCTTTGAGAGCGAACTTGACCTGATATGTGGGAGACTTGCCCATCTGTACAGGATTGCCCTGGAAAATCCGGTCAGGCACAGCGACGGGACAATGCGCGCAAAATTTGTCAATTTGGATATGGAAGCATATCACGATCTTGACCTCACAATTGAGGCATTCACACGCACCCTCGAGCAGGCCGAATTCAAGAATTTACAGGCAGGAATAGTTTTGCAGGCATATCTTCCCGATTCGTTTTTACGACAGCAGCAGCTCGTCCGCTGGGCACAGAAGAGAATTACAAACGGCGGCAGTCCGATCAAAATGAGGCTGGTAAAAGGCGCCAACCTGGCGATGGAAGCAGTTGAAGCAGAAATATCAGGCTGGCCCATGACTGTTTATGATTCAAAAGTTGAGACTGATGCAAATTTTAAGCGGATGCTTGAATTCGGGCTTCAGCCTGATAACATTAACGCCGTGCATTTAGGAATTGCATCACACAACGTGTTTGACCTTGCATATACCCATCTTCTGGCAGAGGAGAGTGGCATTACCGAAGGACTGGTATTTGAAATGCTTGAAGGTATGGCGGACCATGTTCGCAGGACCCTGCAGTCAAAAAAAAACAATCTGCTGCTTTACACTCCGGTAACCGCAGAAGATCAATTTATCAGCGCCATCGCCTACCTGGTTCGGCGGCTTGATGAAAACACAAGTCCAGACAACTTTTTGCGTCACTCCTTTAACATCCAGGTTGGTTCTGAAGAATGGAGAATCCTGGAAAAACAGTTTCTTGATTCATGGCAAATCAAAGATCAGGTATCCACTGAGCCGCGCCGAAAACAAAACAGAAATAACGAAACATTTAATGAAAATACTGGAACTTATACTAATACGACCTTCCGCAATGAAGTTGATACAGACTGGGTGCTTCCTGAAAACCGAAAGTGGGCAGAAAAAATTCGTGAAAAATGGATGCCCACCGCCAAAACGGAGGCCAGAAAAATTCCGCTCGTCATAGGAAATTTAAAAGTTAAAGACAGTCGTAAACAGCAAGCATTTTTCGATCCCTCACAACCGGGCATGCCGGCGGTTTATTCGGTCGAACTGGCCACAACCGATGACGTAACCAGGGCAGTGAAAATTGCCCGTGAGGATCCTTGTAATTGGCGTGATACAGATTTGAGTGAACGTCATGAGCTGCTTGGAAAAGCGGCAGTGAATATGCGAAAAAAGCGGGGGGACCTGATTGGAGCGGCGGCGGCAGTTTGTGGCAAGACCTTTTATGAAAGTGATCCTGAAGTATCTGAGGCAATTGATTTTGTGGAGTATTATCCGCATTCACTGCGTCTGCTTGAATCCAGGACATCATTGAGTTTCTCGCCCCTTGGGGTTGTGCTGGTGATTCCGCCGTGGAATTTTCCGATTGCGATACCTGCAGGCGGTGTGGCGGCAGCACTTGCAGGCGGAAATACTGTTTTGCTTAAGCCTTCTCCTCTGGCATTTCCACTGGGAGCGGAGATTGCTCAGTGTTTCTGGGATGCAGGAATCCCGCAGGAGGCATTGCAGCTTGTAACCTGTGAGGATGGAGAAACTGTCCGTAGCCTATCCGGAAATCCTGACGTGGATGCGATCATTTTCACCGGGGGAACAAGGACCGCATTGAAGCTGCTTGAGACACGACCGGATGTGGAATTGTCAGCTGAAACGGGCGGTAAAAACGCTACAATCGTTACCGCCATGGCTGACCGTGACCAGGCAGTTGATCATGTCCTGCATTCAGCATTCAGTCACAGCGGACAAAAATGCTCGGCCACTTCTCTGCTGGTGCTTGAGAAGGAAGTTTACCATGATGCAACTTTTAAAAAACAGCTGCTTGACGCGATCAGGACCCTCAAAGTCGGTTCTGTCTGGGATTTTTCCAACAAACTGGGACCGCTGATAAGGAAGCCGCTGGAGAATTTACGTATGGGTCTGGAAACTTTAGAACCGGGCGAAAGCTGGGCATTGCCTCCCAAGTGTGACCAGCACAATTCCAGGATGTGGCATCCTTCAGTAAAATGGGGTGTACGTCGCGGAAGCGCATCACACACTACTGAATTTTTCGGCCCCCTGATTTCTGTAATGGAAGCACAGTCAATTGAGGATGCTGTTAATATAGTTAATGACACCGATTACGGATTAACCTCCGGACTTGAAAGCCTTGACCCTCGTGAACAGAAATTTTGGTCCGAAAAAATTAAAGCAGGCAACCTTTACGTTAACCGTGTGACCACCGGTGCCATCGTGCTCCGTCAGTCATTTGGTGGAATGAAGCTTTCAGCCATTGGTGCGGGCATTAAAGCCGGAAGCCCTAATTACGCACTGCAGTTCTGCAGAATACATGAAGTTGATTTACCAACACAAGGACCTTTGAAGGAAGAATCGCCGCTGCATAAACTTGCAAGAAAATGGGAGAATCAATTAAACAGAAATGAACATCAGGAAATCCGCAGCGAACTGCAGAAAACCATTAAAGGGATTTACAGCTGTCTCTATCAGTATGAGCATGAATTTTCAACTGAGCAGGATTTTTTTCGTTTGCGGGGACAGGACAATATTTTCCGTTATCTGCCCATCGGGAAAGTATGTGTGAGAATGCATGCTGATGATGGTTTGTTTGAAACACTTATCAGGATTGCCGCCGCACGTATTGCCGGATGCGAAGTCGAAGTGAGTCTGCCTGCTGACCTGGAAAATTCAGTTGCTAAATTTCTCTATGGTCCGGAGGGAAAAGACTTGTGCGACAGCGCTAAACTTCTCACTGAAAGTGATCATGAGCTTTCTGTCCGTCTTGCTGAAATCGAAAGAGTTCGGTATGCACACCATGACCGGGTTCCAGAAGAAATGCACAAGGCCGCTGCCAAACTTGGAAAGCATATATCACGAAATGTGCCTCTGGCTGAAGGCCGCATAGAAATGCTGCGTTACTTAAGAGAACAGAGCCTCTCAGCAGATTATCACCGCTATGGTAATTTAGGAGAAAGGGAAGTTTAAACTCAGGTACATTTAATTTGAGTTTTCTGCACAAAAGAATCGCTGTTTTTTTCTCCGTTAAATACACATCAGATAATCTTCAGAAATCCTTTTCTTTTACATTCCTTATCTTAAATACGAGGCAGCAAAAAATCTGACTGCCTGTTCAAATTTCACTCGATTTAAGTATTAATTCCGGATGTGTCTCAAGGTAGAAGGTACACAAATTCTTTTACAAAACACTGAATTGTTATCTGATGGTGTTCTGCTCCAAGTGGAGGGACAGCTTTTGCATATGCATTTTGACTGATCATTTTTTACTTCAGGTATTCATTTCAAACATAAAATACATTTTTCGTATTAATGGTTTTTTATTTAACTGCAGATATTTCAGTGTTTTGACAATTTACTTTCAACTGCGCAGGTTTTTCTAAAGATGCCCTTTTCACCTCCGAAAACACAATTACTGGACACAATCCTGCCATCAGAGCCTCTTCTTCTAATGGGCGCGGGCCCCGTACCTATTTCTCACGCCGTTTCAAGGGCAAACGGCGTTGTGATTAATCATCTGGGTGAAACCATGGATAAAGTTGTAAGAAATGTTAAGAAAATGGGGCGCTATGCATTTCAAACAGTTTCAGATAAAATTATTGGTGTCTCCGGTCCTGCATCAGCAGCAATGGAAATGGCAATTGCCAACATTCTCTGGCCCGGTCGAAGTGTGTTAGCTCTATCAATGGGCACCTTCAGCGGACGCATGGCAGAGATGGCCAAAGGTGTTGGTGCTGATGTCACCTTGCTCAAATCAAACGGAATTCAGCCGGTTCGTGTGGAACAGGTACGTGAGGCTCTGTCAAAACAAAATTTTGACGTGATTACACTTGCACAGGGTGAAACTTCATGCGGCGTTGAACTGAAATGCCTTCCGGAAGTTGCCAGGCTGGCTAAGGAAAATGGAGCCCTTGTGGTTGTGGACGCCGTATGTACATTGACCACAATGCCTATGCAGATGGACGAATGGGGAATTGATATTGCCATTGCAGGAGGACAGAAAGGACTGTCTTCGATTCCGGGAGTTTCCCTGATTGCCTTTTCAGAAGAAGCCTGGAAAACAGTAAAATCGCGAAAAGCACGACAGCCGCACTGGTGTCTGGATGCCTTGCGTGCACAGACATTCTGGGGATCACAGCAGTACCATTACACGGCTCCTGTGCCGGGGATACTGGCTTTGTATGAAGCGCTGAGGCAGATATGTGAGGAAACTCTGCCTGTACGTTTTGAGCGTCACAGGACCAGTTCTATTGCTTTGCAGGCAGGGGTTGAGACAATGGGACTGCAGCTGTTTGTACCGATTAAAGACCGTCTCAATTCTGTAGTCGCAATTCAGACACCGAAAGATGCAGACAACGCTCAAATACGTAAAACCATGTCCAACCGTTTCCATGTGGAGATTTCAGGAGCCTTCGGACTGGATATAATGCGCATTGGACAGATGGGCGAACAGTGCCGCTCACAGAATTTATTCAAGGTTCTCTATGCGCTTGGCATGAGCTGCCGGCAGCAGGGAGTGGACCTGGATGTGAGTCTGGGAATGGCTGAACTGGAACGCAACCTTGTTATTGATCCAGAGAATATTGTGGACTGAAAAAATGTAATGAGTCCTGCCACGCTTACGCGCCTGCTGCGTGAAAAAGCTTCAGCTTTAGGTTTTGATCTGTTCGGCGTAGTTCCTGTTTCACGCAGCGAAACAATTGAGATATACAGGGCCTGGCTGAAAAAAGGCTATGCCGGAACAATGGAATATCTTGAACGCCATTCAGAGCTTAAAGAAGATCCTCGCAATTTACTTCCTGAAACTTTGTCACTGGTCGCACTGGGCTGTAACTATAACACTGGCAATCCTTCTCCAGAAACTCAAGATCCTTCAAAAGCTCGTATCAGCCGTTATGCCTGGGGTGATGATTATCACGAAATCATCCATTCCAAACTGAAAGCTCTGGAATACTATCTCTGCAATGAATTAAATGCCGCAAATCACACACGCAGTTTTGTTGACTCAGGACCAGTTCTGGAACGTGAAGTGGCGCAGCGTGCCGGACTTGGCTGGTTTGGAAAACATTCCAATTTGATCAATGTGGAAAAAGGTTCATGGTTTTTTCTTGCAGAAATGCTGGTTGACGTTGAACTGAAAACAGATGAACCATTTACCCGCGTTGACTGCGGTACCTGCACCAGCTGTATTGAGGCCTGTCCTACCGGGGCAATTATCGCAGACCGTACTGTTGACGCACGGCTTTGTATTTCCTATCTGACAATAGAGCACAAGGGGGCAATTCCTGCTGATCTGAGGCCCAAGATGGATAATCACATCTTTGGCTGTGACATCTGCCAGGATGTCTGTCCCTGGAATAAGGATGCTCCTGGATCTGTTGAACCGGGCTTTAAGCCCCGAACGGAAAATTATGCTGCTGATCTCACTGAATTGATGATGCTTGATCAGGCAGCTTTCAGCAAGAGATTCCGGAAAAGCCCCGTTAAACGCACCAGGCGAAGGGGATTATTACGCAACGTTGCTGTAGCCCTTGGAAACTGGGCTCATGCGGACGCCATCCCAGCACTGAGCATTGGTCTTCATGACATTGAACCTGTTGTGCGCAGTCATTCTGCATGGGCCCTGGGACGCATACATAATGAAAGGGCCAGGAATGAACTGAAAAGTGCAATGTTAATTGAAAAAAATCCTAATGTCCTGCGGGAAATTGAAACAGCTCTAGGTGAGTGATATTGTGAAAATAATTTCAATGAAACAAATTTTCAGTTCAGCTTTTCGCTTTGTTCAGCTTTACAAGCTTGAGTTAAAGAACTGCTGGAAAAAGTAGATCTGCCACACCGAAACAGGACAAGTCATGCCACAATGTAAAACTGATCACTAAACATTATGAAAAATACAGAAAAAAAAGTTGTGATGATTTCAGGTGCAAACCGTGGGATCGGGAAAGTCGTTGCGGAAAAACTTTCTGAAGAAGGATATCTTCTAAGTCTTGGCATAAGAAATCCCGGCAGTCTCACTGGATCACTTTCATCAATACCGGAAACACAGCTGCTCTGCCATGCCTATGATGCAAAAATACCTCAAAGTGCGAAATCCTGGATTGATGGAACCATTGAACATTTTGGGAGAATCGATGTGCTGATAAACAATGCAGGCATTCTGCACAGCATCGGACTTGAAGATGATTCGGAAGAATTGCTGGATGAAATGTGGGAAGTAAATGCCAAAGCTCCGCTGCGCTTAACCCGCCTTGCATTCCCCTATTTGCGTAAATCGGGTTGTGGACGCATAATTGATATTATTTCAATGTCCGGAAAAAGAGTAAAAGGAAACTGGGTTGGATATTCAATGAGCAAATATGCTGCACTGGCAGCCTCTCATACTGCCCGTTTGCAAGGCTGGGAAGATGGAATCAGGGTAACAGCTGTTTGCCCCGGTTACGTGCAGTCCGAAATGACAGCAATTCATGCTCCGAATGTTAAGCAGGAAATTATGTCCCGTCCTCAAGACATTGCCCGGATTGTCAGCACTCTGCTTTTACTTCCCAATGAATCACATGTGCCTGAAGTTTTGATGAATTGTGTTATTGAACCAGTCTGAAGATAAAAAATGAATTTTAATTGTTATTTGTTTTAAACCTTATAACATGGATGCTAGTTGTTCTTATAGATTCAATTGTAAGTAAGTTTTATATAATTAAACTTTCAAACCAGGTTGTATTTAATGACCTCACCGTTCCTGCATATAAATTAAATGATTTTTTTCTTTCACAGTGTAAGAATTTAAATAAAAACTCAGTATTTCTTAAACTGAATATAGAGCATTCATTTTCCAGATGAAAAAAAACATTCATATAATTTTGCTTGGACCTCCGGGATGCGGGAAAGGTACGCAGGCCCAAAAATTAATAAGAGAATTCGGCTTTGTCCAGCTTTCCACAGGAGACATGCTTCGTGCAGCGATCAGCAAAGGGACAGAAATTGGAATGCAGGCCAAATCCATTATCGATAAAGGTGAACTTGTATCTGATGAAATAGTGATAGGAATAGTCAGGGACAGAATTTTCAGTACGGAATGTGAATGCGGCTACATGCTCGATGGCTTCCCCCGTACACTTGCTCAGGCTGAAAAACTGGATCAAATACTTTCAGACAGGAATCAGAAAATTGACGTTGTATTTCGACTATGTGTTCCTGATGACATGGCAATACGTCGGATTGCAGGCAGGCGTTTTCACATAACAAGCGGAAGAAGCTACAACATAGAGTTTAATCCTCCTAAAATAGAAGGGAGAGATGATATTACCGGCGAAAAGCTGGTGCAGCGTGAAGATGACAAAGAAGAAATTGTGCAATCCAGACTCAACACATACCATGAGCTGACTGAACCTCTGGTCAGATACTATCAGAAACAGGGTATACTCAAAGCGATTGACGGGACTGGTTCACCGGAAAATATTTATGCCGAGATTAAACAAACTCTAAATGAGGTTCCTGCCTAGAAATTACATTTTGAAAGTTTCAGCATTATACTGATAAAATCCATCATTCAAATTATTTTTAAATTATTTAATTTGAGAAGTTTAAAAACTTTTCAGCAAAGCTGACCCGGCTAAAAGTTCAATGAAAATCAACTCTACAAAACATGAAGTCCTGGTTGTTGGCGGAGGACATGCAGGCAGTGAGGCCGCATTGGCTGCAGCAAGGATGGGAGCAGAAACACTGCTGATCACTCAGTCACGAGAAACAATTGCACAAATGTCATGCAATCCTGCAATTGGCGGGATTGGGAAAGGACATCTGGTCAAGGAAATAGACGCACTTGGCGGGGAAATGGGGAAGGCAGCAGATGCTACCGGTATACAGTTTCGTGTGCTGAATGCCTCTCGTGGTGCTGCAACCAGAGGCTCCCGATGTCAGTCTGATTATCTTGAATACAAAAAGGTAATGAGGCAGAAACTGGAAAAACAGCCCGGGCTCATGATTGTTGAAGGAACTGCAGAAGAATTATTGATGCAGGGGGATCAGGTAATTGGATTACGCACTGATAATAATGAGTACTTAGCAGAAACAGTTATTATCACCACTGGCACTTTCCTGAATGGCCTTATTCATCGCGGGGAAGACCGAGTGGAAGCGGGAAGAGTTGCAGAGCCGTCAGTAAAAAAACTTTCATTGTCACTTGGGAATCAGTCTCTGCAACTTGGAAGAATGAAAACCGGTACACCGGCACGTTTGGACAAGAGAAGCATTGACTGGAGTAAACTGGGCATACAGCCTGGAGATGAAAAGCCTAAGAAATTTTCATTCTGGGATTCAGAAATTCTACTGCCTCAGGTAGTCTGTCACATTGCCTACACAAATGAAAACACACACCGGATAATTCAAGACAATCTGAGTAGATCAGCTCTGTACGGCGGACAAATAACAGGTATTGGGCCACGTTACTGTCCGTCGATCGAAGATAAAATTGTCAAGTTCGCGGATAAAAAACGCCACCAGGTGTTCATGGAACCTATGGGATATTCAGAGGAAAGCATGATGATTTATCCCAATGGACTTTCCACAAGTCTGCCTGTTGATGTTCAGCATGATTTTCTGCGAAGTATTCATGGCCTGGAAGAAGTTGAAATATTGCAGCCGGGCTATGCCATTGAATACGACATGGTTCATCCAACTCAGTTAAAAGCCACGCTTGAATTAAAAAACGTTAAGAATCTTTATCTTGCAGGTCAAATCAACGGAACAACCGGCTATGAAGAAGCAGCCGCGCAGGGGCTGATGGCAGGAATAAATGCTGTTTTGAAGGTACGAAAAAAACAGCCTTTTATCCTGCAGCGCAATGAAGCATATATCGGAGTGATGATTGATGACCTGATCACACGGGGAGTAGCTGAGCCTTACAGGATGTTCACTTCACGAGCCGAGTACAGACTGCATTTACGGGAAGATAATGCAGATGACCGTTTAAGCCAGAAAGGATGGGAACTTGGCACCCTGCCCAAAAATAATTATCTCCAATTTAAACAAAAACAGCGGGAAATAGTGAGTTTAACCGGTATGGTAAAAACCGAAAAAATCTCACCCAACAAATCTGTTCAGTCAGAACTTAAAATGCTGGGTGAATCTCCGCTCAAGACCGCAGTTAAAGTTTATGATTTGCTGAAACGTCCACAATTAAATATTGAAAAGCTGCAGGAATGTGATTCCATCAGCGGGAAAATAGACTGGGAGTCATATTCAGCCGCAGTGCGGGAACAGGTTGAAGTCAACATAAAATACGCGGGATATCTTGCACGCCAGAACCAGGAACTAAAGCACATTAACCAACTCGACCGGATATCGCTACCGGATGACATGGAGTTATCCGGAATTCCCGGACTATCCAGGGAGGTTATTGAAATTCTGGAAAAATCAAAACCAGACACCTTAGGACAAGCCAGCAGGATAACCGGGATGACTCCTGCCGCAATTACGATCTTAAGGGTACATTTGCGTACCAGAAAAGCTGCTTGAACGACAGATCAATGTCCGATATCAATGGCACTGTGGTTTCGTATCGGAACGGAATTATCAGTGTTCTGGTGGCCCTTCCTTTTGTCAGCCTGACAGGACTTTTCGGAAAATTTCTTTCTCATTCTCCATTATTAATTGTTCAGGGAAGGACAGTTTTTGCCTTTGGAGCCTTATTGCTTGCTTTGCTTATCCTGCGCAAGAAGATCATTTTCAGCAATTATCGGGAATGGCTCAGGCTGATACTATGTGGAATCATACTGGCAGTTCACTGGATAGCATTCTTTAAATCTATTCAGGTTTCCACAGTTGCAATTGGCTTGCTTACATTTGCAAGCTACCCTTTGTTCACAACTTTTCTGGAACCGATATTTTTTCATGAAAAACTCAGTAAAAGGAACGTATCAGCGGTATTGATTGTTATCTGCGGTCTGGCCTTGATGGCCACCTCTCCATCAGATAATTCCGGCAGCATTCTTTCCGGATCAGTAGTTCAAGGAGTACTGTGGGGTCTTGGCGGAGGTCTGGGTTTTGCCCTGCTTACCCTGCTGAATCGCGGGCATGTGCGTCACCATTCTCCACTGCTTCTCACATGCTGGCAGAATGGATTTGCTGCAATGGTTCTCCTGCCCTGGTCTTTATCTGAATCATGGGTTCTTACAACTACAGACTGGGCATTATTGTTTGTGCTTGGTGTAGTTTGCACTGTAGGAGGGCACGCACTGCTTATCAACGGACTGAGAAATGTACGGGCTCAAACAGCCAGCATGCTCATTGCGGGCCTTGAACCTGTGTGTGCGATTGTGTTCGCGCTTTTCCTGCTTGGAGAAGTTCCTTCATTACAGACCCTGGTCGGAGGAATCTTAATTGTGAGCACGACTGTTTTCATGATCACAAGATCTGAATAAAATCTTTTTACGCACAAGTTTTGCTGCGTTCTGAAAAAATTCATAAAATTTTTTTTCTGCAGATAAAACTTTAAAGAATAACTTCAGTTATTTTTTTCTGTCACACCACCTTCAGGGTTAATAAGCAGTGTTCTTTTTTTGCCTGCATTAAGTATCTTAAGCACCAAACTGCCTTCAGCCACGTCATCAAAGCCATCCTGGTCCATGAATGCACGTATGGTGATAAGTCCCTTAAATCCTGGGTCTGTCAGTCGTGGCGGATCGATCCCCACAAGTACACGGGCAAATCCTTTTTTATCCAGCATGAACCTTTTTGGCAGACGGATGCTGTAGTAATCACTTTCAAACACCACTAGTCCACTTCGCGCAACAGTTTTGCCACTGATGCCATGCTGGAGCTGAACACTGAACTTCAACTGTTTTGATTTGCCATCCCGAAAATCAAGTTCATAATCAAATGTTTTGAGATGCAGAATATTAGGCAGGGGGGCGACTTTTTCTGTTAAATCTTCTGTACGTCCAAAATCAGGCAGCCACTGTCCGGGATTCAGTATGGTTTTTGAAGAGAGATTGCTGACTTCAACCTGCCCTTCTGTTAAAGATACTGTAGCCCTGTTGTTATTATCCTTTATCCTGACGGTAGTTCCCTTGACTCCAATTTGGGCTGTGGGGGTACGTATTCTTGTACGCTGAAGTCCTTTCAGGAATCTTCCACGTAAAGATCCCTTATTTAGTGAGAGCTGAAATTTGAAAGTGCGTTTACTGGTAACCTGTTCTTCGGATAAATTGAGAACCAATTGAGAATTCTGAAATAGCCGCACTTTTGAGCCGTCGCGGTACTCAATGGTTGCTTTGGAATTTTCTGCAGTGCTGATTTTGTCTCC
>ENA-UPTF01002039-UPTF01002039.1-marine-metagenome-genome-assembly--contig:-NODE-2039-length-12024-cov-2.966100_pt1 | contig 12024 bp, 10 predicted proteins | sample MGYA00238166_ERZ767019 | MGnify/ENA primary metagenome ERZ767019 (study PRJEB28930, sample SAMN06266391) | marine metagenome | isolation source: Sea water from 250 m depth | place: Atlantic Ocean... | reverse complement strand
TTCTTTAAAAGATTTGAGAAGAGTTTTTGGAATTTTTTTGTATTTGATTTTTTTGCAGTTTTGTAATCAATAACTTTCTGATTTGAAAAGAAAATTTGAAACATTGAGGAGATTGAATTTATGGTATGAGGAATATGGTAATCAGATGCTAGATCATCTATTTCCTCGACCATTGTCTTACACATGTATTCAAGTTTTGGATATAATCTATTTTTGATTTTATTAATTGTCTTGATAGAACTTATTGCAGCGGAGACTGATACTGGGTTTCCTGCAAATGTGCTTGCTTGGTATACTTTTCCGCCAGGTGCTAACTGATTCATAATCTCTTTTTTCCCTCCAACTGCGGCAATTGTAAAACCATTTCCTAATGCCTTTCCCAATGTAGTTAAATCAGGTTTTATTTTGAATACTTTTTGTGCGCCACCCTCGGAAATTCTAAAACCATTAACGACCTCATCAAAGATCAGTGGCACATCATGTTGCTTGGTGATTTTCCTCACATCTGATAAGAAATTTTTTTCTGGTAATACTAATCCCATATTTGCGAGAACTGGTTCTATTATAAGACCGGCAACATCCTTGTTTCTTGTTAGAGTCTTTTCCAACTCATTTGAATCATTATATGGTACAACCAGTGTGTTTTTTGAAACTTCATCCAATCCGCCATCTGATATTGATATGCCGTTATGTGCAGAGCCAGAACCTGCTTTCACTAAAACAGTATCATATGCACCATGATAACAGCCTTCAAATTTTATGATTTTTTTCTTTTTTGTGAATCCTCTTGCAAGTCTAATGGCTGTCATAGTTGCTTCGGCCCCAGTATTCACCGTTCTAACCTTTTCAATAGATGGGAAATTTTTAGTAATTAATTTTGAAAGTGTGATTTCCTCTGATGTTGGTGCAGTGTATAATGTTCCCTTTTTTAGTTGCGAAGAGACTGAATTAATTATTTCTTTTCTACTATGACCTAAGAGTAGTGCACCATAGCCGTTACAAAAATCCAGGTATCTGTTATCATCTTCATCCCATAATGAGCTTCCTTGTGAGCGCTTTACAAAGAATGGATATGGTTCTATGTACCTTACAGGACTATTGACGCCTGACGGAATGACTTTTTTGGCATCTGAAAATAATTTCTTTGATTTTGTCAACACAGTTGATTTGTATGCAGGTATTATAATTCTAAACTAATTCGTGGCTACGCGTTTGCTTCGCACTTGATAACAATATCACTGTTCTGCTCTTCAATCACTATACAGGTATCTATATCGTCACCCCCGTCAATGACATCAAGGCCAACTCCGCCTTTGATAATATCATCGCCTGAATTACCCTTAATGATGTCATTTCCTTGATTGCCTCTAATATTATCGTCTCCGGAATTTCCAAACACTATATCATTACCCTCACCTGCAAAAATGCAATCATTGCCATTGTTACCAATTATAATGTCATCCCCGCCTTCTGCAAATATCAAATCAGGTAATGAAGTACCAGTTAGGAAATCATCATTAGCTGTCCCCATTATCATATTGTAATATGATGGTGCGTTGCCACATATTTGCACACTAACTAACTGTGTACTGGATATGGAATTTCCTGAGGTATCTGTGGCCGTCCATGTAACTATGGTCTCGCCCAATGGGAAGAATTCTGGAGCGTCGTTTTCAATAGCCAAAACACCAACAATATCAGAACTTTGTGCATCTCCAAGAATTACAGAATTCGATGCCATGTCTTCAGCTTCTTGAATAATATTTGCTGGAGTCATCAATTCAGGTGCAGTACTATCAATGATACTGATAATTTGAGAAAATGTTGCAAAGTTTCCTGATGCGTCAGTTGCTGTCCATGTAACTATGGTCTCGCCTAATGGGAAGAATTCTGGAGAGTCGTTAGATATCATAGGTTCTACATCAACTTGATCTAATGCTGTTGCTTGTCCGATATCAACTATATTTCCTGATATGCCCGTAATTTCTAAGACGATATTCTCAGGGCCTGAAATTTCTGGTTGAATAGTATCCTCAATGATTATCACCTGTGTGTCAGATGCGGAGTTTCCTGAGGTATCTGTGGCCGTCCATGTAACTATGGTCTCGCCCAATGGGAAGACTTCTGGTGCGTCGTTAGTTACGGAATCTATTTCTGAGACATCCTCTACAAGTAATTCACCTAAATCTTCAACACTAGTATTAATTCCAGCAGCCTCAATTTCAATATCTCCAGGTATTATCAAAACTGGATCTATGGTATCAATCACATTTACACTCTGTATTTGGGTTGATTCATTTCCTGACTGATCACTTACAGTCCATGTAACTATGGTCTCTCCAAATGGGAAGACTTCTGGTGCATCATTTGAAATTTCTACATCTTGTATATCATTAATTTCTGGTATTGGTAATGAAATGTCGCTTCCATTAGGAATTGTTGCCTCTGTAGTAATATTAGAAAGAGAAACCTCAGGTGCTGTTGAGTCTATGACCACTACTTTATGTGATGATGTTGCAAGATTTCCAGATGAATCAGAAACCATCCAAGTAACAACTGTTTCACCTAGCGGAAAATTTAGTGGTGCGTCACTAGACAATGACTCAACCTTAACATGATCAAAAATATTAGGTTCAATCAATGAAACTTGATTTTCGTTTATACTAGTGGCCTCGATAATAATATCTTCAGGTATATCTACTCTAGGTGGTGTAAGATCCACTAGAATGACTTTTTGTTGCATTGTGGATAAATTTCCCATGACGTCTGTGGCTGTCCAAGTAACAGATGTTTCACCTAGTGGGAAGACTTCTGGTGCGTCATTTACTAATGAAATAATTCCTACTGCATCATAAGTATCAGGTACAGTTAGTTTTACAAGGTTCTGTGTTTCAGATTTTGCCTCAAGTGTGATATCTGATAAATGCTCAATCTCAGGTGATGATGTATCCTCAACAAATATCGTCTGTGGTGCTATGGCCATATTACCCGAGCCATCAATTGCAGTCCAGATTACTGTGGTAATTCCAAGTGGAAATGATTCTGGTGAATTATTTGACAAAGATAGTATTCCACTCTCATCATTAGCCCTTGCCTCTCCAATGTTAACATGTGTCAATCCACCAGATGCTTCAATAATTATATCATCAGGCACAAATATCTCAGGTCTCTTGAAATCATTGGGAATTGGTTTAACTAATTCTGATTCAACTTCCGTCTCACTAATCTTCTCCAATTCAGTCTGAGGCTCCGATTGTTCTATCTTACCATCTGTAATTGGAACCTGCTCTTCTGTAATCAATGATTTAGCTACTATAGGTGTAGAAAATTTTTGGATTCTATGTGCCTCTGTATCAGTTACATAAAGAAATCCATCGTTATCAACTGTTACATCTTTTGGAAATTTAAAATTACCATCGTTGCCACCCATCACACCAAATACGGACATTGGTAATCCAGATTCATTGAATTCGATTACTCGGTTATTTCTTTGATCAGAGATGTAAAAGCTATTTTCCGCACCAAAAACTATTCCTTCAGGATACATTGCTAAACCACCTACACTTTGATCAATAGTTTTTTCAAAAGTGCCATCAGGTTCGTAAATATTAATCCGTTTATTACCAGGATCAGTCACAAAAAATTTTCCTGTTTCATCTACTGCTACATCAATCGGTGAAACAAAATTTCCTGCCCTTTTACCAGATTGCCCAAACTGAGAAACATGTTCTCCATCAAACGTAAATGTCTGTATACGGCTGTTACCAGTATCTACTACATGAACAAATTTATCTTCACTTATTGTAATTCCATTTGGTGATCTAAACTCACCATTACCATTTCCAATATCTCCCCACTGTGTTACAAAATTACCGGCGGTATCAAACTTTTGAACTTTATGTAATTTCTTGTCAACTACAAAAACATGGTCATCTGCAATGGCAATCCCAGACGGATATCCAAATTGACCTGCATCACGACCATTTGCTCCCCATGCTCCGATAAAATTTCCTTGATCATCAAATTTCTGAACTCTTGAATTTCCAAGATCAGTTACATAGATGTTATTTTCCGAGTCAACAGCTACATGCTGTGGATATAGAAAATTTCCAGGGTCAATTGTTCCCGAAATACCCCATTCTAATTCAAATGGGTGAATTGCTGCTGATGAACTTTGTGTAAATGACATACCTAACAGTAGTACTGAAAATAGTAATACTAGGGGCAGTACTTTCTGCATCATTAAAAAAAACTCTCAAAATATGACCAAGATCAGGCGTGTGAGGTTTTTTTGAATTTTTGGTCAAAAATCACCGTTAAAATGAAATCAGAATCTTAGTTTTTTATAAATCACTAGAGACTAGGCTCAAAATGGTTTATTGACGTCACGTGTAAACACGTAACTTGCAAGACCAATCATTATGATACTAAATGCTACTAAAATTCCAACGCTGAGGAGGGCAGACCAACCTGAAATAAAGCCAGACATCATCTCACGGACCAAAATCACAGTATAACTAACGGGGTTAAATGCAGCAACCGATGCCAGCCATTCAGGCATTAATGCTAATGGAAAGAGTGCAGGACTTAACAAAAATAATGGCATGCCAAGAAAATTAATAATTCCCCAAAAGGTTTCTTGTGACTTGGCTGCAGCTGCTACCATTACGGAAATTCCAGAAAATCCGATTGAGAATAAAACTACAATTGCCATTATTGGTCCTATCATCCACAATTGTGGCATGCTTACACCAATGGCTAATGCAATTCCTAAAATCAAACTTGCTTGAAATGCTGCAATCAAAGAAATCGCTAGCATTTTTCCAAGAGCAATTGAGGATCTGGAAATCGGTGATGTTAATGCCTTGTTCATGAATCCATATCTTCTGTCCCATAGTGTGTTTACGCCACCAAAAATGCTTGTAAAAATTGCAGTAAGTATGATCACACCAGGTGCCATAAATTCAATATACTCTCCATCAAATCCTACGGATTGAATAAGTGGCTGTGTACCAGCAAAAATATTCCCCATGACAATAATCCAGATAGCTGGTTGAATTAATCGTATGATCACACCACTTTTTGATTTTCTATAGCGCTTCATCTCACGCCAAAATATGGCATAAGTGTCTGATGTAATCAAAGACCTCTTCTCCTGTTAAGATTGAATTCTTTTCGTTTGTTGAATTTTTTTGTTGTATCGTCACGTAAATTACGCCCTGTGTATGAGATGAATACATCATCAAGTGTTGGTTTATTCAATGAAAGTGAATCAATCTCTATTTGCATATCTGATGTAATTTGAAAAATTCTAGGAATTACTGCTGAGCATTGTGATGATTGAACACTGATCTGGTTCTGTTTAACATTTACTTGTTTGACAAGTTCAATTTGTTTAATCGTTTGAATGAGTACTTCTTGTTTTGCAATTCCATCAACCAAAGAGAAAGTGATCATATCGTTTCCCATTGCATTTTTCATAATGTCTGGTCTCTCAATAATTTGGATTTTTCCATAATCTATAATTCCAACACGGTCACACAGATTATCAGCCTCTTCCATATAGTGGGTGGAAACAAAAAGCGTCATCTCATATTCTCTGTGAATTTTTCTGATATATTCCCAGATTTTTCTTCTAGTCTGAATGTCAAGGCCGACGGTAGGCTCGTCAAGAAAAAGCACTCGTGGTCTATGTATCAGGCCGCATGCAAGATCTAGCCTCTTTCTCATTCCACCAGAATATGTTATTGCGGCTTCGTTCTGTTTCTCCTCAAGCTCAACTAGATTAATGACCTCGTTAATTCTAGATTGTACTTCGTTCTTTGGAATCCTGCTTATTCTTGACTGAAAAATTAAATTTTCCCTTCCAGTAAGATATTCATCAACTCCAATTTCTTGTTGAACAAATCCAATGTTTTCCCTAACATGTTTTGCTTGTTTGACAACATCAAATCCTTGTACCGATGCATTTCCTGATGTTGGTTTTAGAAGTGTAGTTAGAATCATCATTGTAGTGCTCTTTCCAGCCCCGTTTGGTCCCAAAAATCCAAAGATCTCACCTTCCTCCACCTTAAATGAAATATCATCAACTGCTGTGAATTTTTGAAATTGTTTCGAAAGAGAGTTAACCTGAATTGCGTACATGGCGATTGTTGACCTTGAGATTATAACATCATTACGGATTATATTATAAATATTGTAAAAATTTAATCAAAAGTGATGCAGGGAAATAAGATTATGTATTTCATGGGAGTTGGAGGCTCTATTGCCATTGCACTGTTTGCTGCATCTATGATGCTCAGGTGAAAATTTTGTCTATCGCAAATAATCTCACATTCAAAGCACTTCTAACGACTGTAGGAAGGAATACTGGAAAGGAACATTCAGTTTGGGCTAAAGCTGTTACATATAATGATAAAATTTATTTTTCAAGAAGAAATCCAAACAGTGACTGGCTAAAAAATGCAATCGCCAATCCTCAAGTGAGAGTTGAAATTGATGGGGAAAAAATTTCAGGTAATGCTAAATTAGTTGATGACGAAGTACTGGCAAGAAAAATTTCATCGCTAAAATATACAGACAAGGAAAGGCAAAAGGAACATAGGATTGTATTAGAAATTAGTCTATTGACTGAATAATCATACAATATGTACTACGGTTGAAAGTCCCCTACGATCAAATTCAAGACCATCTTTCATCTCACTGACTATGACCGTAAATGATATGACATCACGCTGCTTACATTCTTCTGCGTTTAATTTTAGATGAACATCCATTAGATCAGACTCATTTTCTGGAAGATTTGATTCGTCAAAGAATGCTTTTCCAGTTGTTTCTATGCGAAATCTTTCAGTCTGATGATGGAACCCCAGTTTTGTCTTTCTGCCTTCTCTCCCTGCAGCCTTTACGTTAACATCTATGATTCCAGGTTTTGCCATGGTGTAGTCTGATTTCTGATTAACAAAAACTCCGATCTGAAATGGCTTTCCAGCTGTTGCTTCTGCCATCTTTTGAATACCATCATTCATAACAACATCTACTGCCTTGATGGACTGTGGAACTTTTGCTAACCATGTGTTTGTTCGTTCTATTACACTAGCAATCTCGCTTCGTCTTTTTTTGTCCTCATCTTGTGGCAATTTGTAATAATCAACCCATTCCAAATAACTACCAGATATGTCTTCAATAAAATCAATACACGTTCTCTTATAATCAGTAACATTATCAGTTCTCTCAGATTCATCTTCACCACGAAGTCCGTCATAATCCATTGGCATAGCCATACAACATTGGCAAATTTTTGTGCTAAAAAACTAATCTAAATAAGGCATTCTTGTATATGATTTAGAATGATATTTACCGTCATAACTGAGGACCTACAAAAGGAACTCAAGCGTCATTTCCCACAGATTCGAATTCTTCTAAAGAAAAATCCTGCAATCGCATACAAAAGAATTGGTGAGATAGGAAAAGATGTTGGCAAGAAATACAATATTGAATTACTTGTAAATTTCCCACATGAAGGAAAAATTGATAATTTTGACATGTATGGAAAGCAGGATCTGAGCTTTATTGTAGATATGGAAAAGCAGAGATTTCCCATCAAACGAGAAAAGATCAAGGAAAAAGCAAGAGAACTTTTTGGAGATGTTGAAACGGAAGATGCTTACATGTATGAAGGTAAAGAGGGAGTAAAGGTATTTCTTGGTCCTGCAAATGAAGCTGGAAGAAAAGAAGATAGGATTGATATTTTGCCACATTCACTACACGTCTGGTACGAATTCACTGGACCGGTAGCTGAGTTTTGTAACTGGCTTCTAGAGAATGTCTATCTCTTAAAACAAGAAAAAACTACTTAGTTTTTAGACGATAGATGTTTTTGTCCAAGCGTTTTTTTGCAAATTTGTAATAATCCTTGACAATTTCAAAGCCGCAAAACTGTCTTCCATGCATTTTACTAACCATTGCAACTTGACCAGATCCTAAAAAAGGATCAAGAACAACATCGTTTTTTTTACTTGAATAAAATAATATTTTCTCAATAATTTCAGCCGGTAACTTAGTTGGAGTTTTTTTATCTCCTGTCCAATATTCGCGCTTAATTTCCCATACATCTTCCTTATCCTTATAATGAAGACTATGTCCATCTTCTGACTTTGCATCCTTTGAAAAGCGTTTAAAGGGGAAAAATTTTCTTTTTTTGTCATTTTTGCAAACATATAGACAATGATAATGAGATGTGACATACTTATTTTTGGTTACAACACCAAACTGGTATTTCCAGATTATATGATTAACAATATGAAATCCGACATCATCAATTGCCATAAGAATTTCTTTTAGATTGTTCCAGCCTGAAAATAGATACATGCTTCCCGATTCTTTTAGAATTCTATGAACCTGAGACATCCATTCCAATGTAAAATCATAATAGTTTTCAGGAGATATTTCGTTATATCCTTCTAGTACACGTGATTGCTTCCTATTGTAATTAGCCTTTTTTGCTCTAAAGTTGATAGCAAATGGTGGATCTGTAATTACAAGATCAACCTTATTTTTTGGAACTGAATTCATTCCTTGTATGCAATCACAATTATAGATATTATTGAATGAAATTTCCATCGTCTAATTTTTTATTGATTAGTTACTTATAATTACAAATATAAAAAAAAATACAATGACAGTCGATCATTGTAGATTATTTACGAGGGATTTTTGATTTCTTTCTGTTGGTTTGAGCTAGCTCTTGTTTCAGATGGCTCTTTAGAAGCTTTTCATGTTCTTTTTTATGACTATAATAAGCCTTGAGACATGCCTGTCTAGTCTTTGCTCTACTCAAAGCAGAATTGAATCTTTTATGACTTTTTGCAACTTGTGCTGTATAGCTTACCATAATACAAATCTTAAAATATTCTAGATAAACTTTTTCTGGTTTTTTACGATTATGATCCATGTTGTAAATAGAAAAAATCATAAAACTATTACATAGTAAACATGCTGGCTTATCATGGAAAAAGTTGCGCTAGTCACAGGTTGTTCAAGTGGAATAGGTCTTGAAACAGCATTGGCTCTTGCCAGAGATGGATTTTACACCTTTGCAACTATGAGAGATCTAACTAAAACTGAAAAAATTGAAGAGGCCATTAAGAAGGAAAATCTAAATGTTGAAATTTTAGAATTAGATGTTGATAATGAAGAATCTGCTAGTACTGCAATTGAAGCAATTCTAGGAAAAAAACAAAGAATTGATGTCCTAGTTAATAATGCAGGTTATGGAATGTGGGGAACAGTTGAGGATCTATCAGTAGATGAATTTAAAGAACAATTTGAAACAAACTTTTTTTCAATCATTAGATTAATTCACAAAATTGCACCAATAATGAGAAAGCAAGGTTCTGGTGACATTGTAAATATTAGTTCTGTTGCTGGAAGAATTGGATTTCCTGTGTCTCCGGCATACATCAGCTCAAAATTCGCCCTTGAGGGATTAAGTGAATCATTAAGGTTTGAGTTGATGCCGTTTGGCGTAAATGTTATAATCATTGAACCTGGTGTCATCAAAACTAATTTCTTTAACTCGATGAAGATGGCAGAAAAATCAAATAAAAATTCAGAATATAATGAAATTACGGAAAAGGTGATTTCTGGTGTTAAGATGATGGCAGAAATGGGCACTCATCCTAACGAAGTTGCAAACACAGTTGTTAAGGCACTAAAAGAGGAAAAACCACTTCCTAGATATGTTGTAGGAAACGACGCAATGATGTTTCTAGAAGCAAAAAAAATGAAGACCGATATAGAATTTGAAAATTATCTGAAAAAAGAATTATACGGCGAATAAACCAATTAAGAAAATTTTCTGATTGATTCTTTCAAAAACTCATGGTTAGGTTGATATATCGTTTTAACCGATTTTTGTCTAAGTCTACAATTTATGAGAATAAAATGAAATGGAAAACACTACAACATAATGGAATACTTTTCCCTCCAGATTTTGAATCTAAGGGAATTAAGATCAGGATTAAGGACCAAGATGTAGCTTTAGACTTGCTACAAGAAGAAATGATTTACCAATGGGCCAAAAAGAAAGATACTCCGTATGCTCAGGATGAGGTATTTCAAAAGAATTTTGTTGCAGATTTTGCAAAAACGTTCAATGGAAAATACAAAAACCTAACATTATCAGATATCGACCTTTCAAACCCATTCAAACTTGTAGATAAGGAAAAAGATGCAAAAGAACTTCTTACAAAAGAAGAGAAAAAATCACTTGCTGCTGAAAGAAAAAAACTTCGAGAGGAAATGAAGGCAAAATATGGTATGGCCATAATGGATGGGAAGCAGGTTGAAGTTGCCAACTATATGGCTGAACCACCAGGTATTTTCATTGGTCGTGGTGAGCACCCAATGAGGGGTAAATGGAAACCAAAAGTATCATCAAAAGATGTAACCTTAAACCTTGGAAGAGACGCAAAAGTTCCTCTTGGTGATTGGGGAAAGATCGTCCACGATAGAGACTCTATGTGGATGGCCAGTTGGACTGACGTTCTAACTCAAAAGAGAAAATATGTTTGGTTAGCAGACACAGCTGGGATAAAACAAGATAGGGACAAGGCAAAATACGACAAGGCAAAAAAATTAGCAAGTGAAATAGACAAAATTAAGGATAAAATTGTTAATGACATGCAAAATAAAGATGCAAAGCTTAGACGTATCTCTACTGCATGTTACCTAATCTATCGTACAGCAATGAGAGTTGGTGATGAGAAAGATCCAGAAGAGGCAGATACTGTTGGTGCTACAACATTACGAAAAGAACATGTCAAACTGAACGGTGATTCTATTGAATTTGATTTCTTGGGAAAGGACAGCGTAAGATGGCAAGAAACCGTTCCAGCCATAGGACATGATAAACAATTTCATGACAATCTAAAAGAATTAGTTTCAAAGAAAAAAGATTCCGATGAAATTTTTGATGAAATCACATCACGCCATGTTAATTTGTATTATTCTGGTGTTGTCAAAGGTTTAACAGCAAAAGTGTTTAGAACCTATTTGGCATCTAGTGTCGTGACAAAATATCTACGAGAAAATGGTGATGTTAAAAAATCAACTCCTGCTGAAAAATTATATCATGCAAAATTAGCCAACCTTGAAGCAGCCACAATGTGTAACCATAAGAGAACTATTCCAAAGACATTTGAGCAAACACTACAAAAGAAGGTTGACACGCTAAAAACGGCAGAAAAGGCAACCCCATGGAAGGTAAAAGAGGAATCTCTGAAAAAAGCTGAGTCTGCCACCCCAAAAACTGACGCACAAAAGGAAAAACAGAGTGAGAGGATCAAGAAAGCAAAAACACAGATTAGAAAATCAAAGCAAAAACATAAGGAGCGTATAGAAAAACTAAGGTTACAAGTGGATCTTACAAAAAAGACCAAGGATTACAATTTGGGCACATCACTTCGAAACTACATTGATCCTAGAGTTTTCAAATCATGGACAGATGAAATGAACGCTGAATGGGAAAAACTTTACACTGCGGCATTGCAAAAAAAATTCCTTTGGGTAAAATCAGAAAATGAGTCTTGGCAACATGTTTCTAAACAATATTAATCTAGAACACTTAATTGAGAATAATTTTCATGCGTAATTATGCCGGGGTAGCTCAGCCTGGTTAGAGTGCCAGTTCCAATGGTAGCTCTGACGGATCTTCCATAGAAGGCAATACTCATAATCTGGAGGTCGTGGGTTCGAAACCCACCCCCGGCATTACATTTTCAGTTTTTGCCTTTTGCAAGTCCAGATTTAATTATATCTAATGCATTCAAAGCACGTTGGGGTTTTGGTAGCTGAATCATGAAAATTTTCTCTGGAGATTCTTTTGATGCAATTGCAAGCATTGTGTTTTCAGCTAATGCTTCAAAAAATACTAAATTTTCATTTGCGTTAATGAGAATTTTTTCCTCTATTCCTCCTTGTGAAAAATTCAGTAACATTTCAACAAATACATGACCAAGGCCA
>ENA-UPTF01002037-UPTF01002037.1-marine-metagenome-genome-assembly--contig:-NODE-2037-length-12028-cov-18.681617_pt1 | contig 12028 bp, 11 predicted proteins | sample MGYA00238166_ERZ767019 | MGnify/ENA primary metagenome ERZ767019 (study PRJEB28930, sample SAMN06266391) | marine metagenome | isolation source: Sea water from 250 m depth | place: Atlantic Ocean... | reverse complement strand
CCCATGACTATGCTGGCCTCTCGTATGACTCCTGAACTGGAGGAAATCGATTACAGTAGTCCTGTACTGTTGAAAAACGTTCTCACCACCGCAAGCCGTGATTCCAACGGAGAAATGAATGAAAAAGATCCCGCCAGTATTGAAAAATATACAATGTCACAACAATTCTTTTTTCGCAGAGGTCCACAAATTACCGGAAAAGCCATTGTATTTTTTAAAGCTTACCTGAGCTACACCGATATTTAACAATTCTTAAAATCACAGGCAGAGCAGACCCCACCCTTTCAGCCTGGTTCCGTAATAGAGGGGAACTCAAAGATTCGATCATAATTAAAATGTTACAAATAAATGGAAATACGAATTCTCAGCTCAGATGATGTCCGTAAGGCCCTTCCGATGAAGGAAGCAATTTCCGGGATGAAGCGAGCATTCAGCCGCTTATCTTCCGGACAGGTGGAAATGCCTCTCCGCAGCCGCGTGCCGGTTACTGACCAGGATGGTGTGCTTCTTACTATGCCTGCTGCACTTCCGGAAGACGGGGAACTGGCAGTAAAGCTTGTAACTGTTTTTGGTAAAAATCCCGGTCGAGGGTTCCCTCTGATTCATGCAGCAGTAATTGCACTGGATATTAAAAATGGACGAATCAAGGCACTGATGGATGGAGAAGTTTTGACAACTGTTCGTACCGGAGCGGCGGTTGGTGCGGCTACAGATATACTTGCCCTGGAGGATGCATCCACAGTTGGAATAATTGGCAGCAGCAAGCTAGCACAATCTCAGCTGGAAGCAGTTTGTACTGTACGCAGTATTGAACAAGTCCGTGTTTTCAGTCCTAATCCAGAACATGCCCAGAAATGTGCAGAGGAAATGTCCGGAAAAGGTCCTGTACCTGATAATGTTCGGGCAGTCCCATCTTCAAAAAAAGCTATTAACAATGCGGACATTGTCTGCACAGCCACAACTTCCACTACACCTGTAATAGCCTTTGAAAACCTTAAACAGGGTGTTCATATAAATGCAGTAGGTGCATTTAAACCAGAAATGCAGGAAATTGATGCAGAGACCATTGTGAATGCACTTGTTGTTGCAGACTCGCGTGAGTCTGTCCTTGCAGAAGCAGGTGATTTAGTAATTCCCATCAATCAGGGTTTAATCACACAGGACCATGTTCATGCTGAAATTGGAGAACTGAACAACAGGACAAAAACTGGTAGGACTTCTGCTGAGCAAATTACATTATTTAAGTCATGTGGTGTTGCTGTGCAGGATGCCGTTTCCGCCAGTATTGTCCTCAAAAACGCTGAAAGCGAAAATCTCGGTACTCTAGCCCATATTTAGTCATGACTGTCCCTCCAAAAACAGCCTCCGCAGTAATTATCGGCGGAGGAGTTATGGGAGCAAGTACAGCTTATCATTTGGCAAGCCGTGGTCTTAAAGATGTTTTACTGATTGAACGGGAGCCCTTCTTCGGCACTGGGGCAACAGGCCGTTGCGCAGGAGGGATTCGTTATCAATTTAACACTGGTGTAAATATTCGGCTTTCAAATGCAAGCCTTCCCATGATTGACGCATTTGAAGAAGAAACCGGGCAGTCGGCTCTGGTTCATAAATGCGGATACATTTTTGTATTAACTTGTGAAAAAGATGTGGAAGTATTTCAAAAATCTGTTGAACTTCAGCATTCTTTAGGTGTCAATACAGAATGGCTTGACGGAGATGAAATTCAAAGAATAGCAGATCCTTGCCTGTTCCCGGATGCCCTGGCAGGAACTTTTAATGCTGATGAAGGTTTGGCTGACCCGAACAGCATTGTGATGGGCTATATCAATACAGCACAAAAACAAGGAGTTACCTGTATTACAGATTGCTGCGCAACTGAAATTGTTCTCAAAAGTAACAAAATAAGCAAAGTTAAAACCAGTTCAGGAGAAATTCATACCGAGTGTGTCGTGAATACCTGTGGCCCCTGGAGTGCTGCCTTAGGAAAAACAATTGGCCTTGAGATACCTGTTTCTCCGCTCCGGCGGCAGTGGTTTGTTACGGATTCACTCCCGGCACTGCCTGCTGAATTCCCTTTTGTGATAGATTTTTCACAAAGCCTTTATTTTCATCGTGAGGGTTCTGGACTGTTAAGCGGCATGTCTAACCCCAGAGAAATAATTGGAGAAGATCAAAGTATCGACCCGGAATGGGAACTTGAACACATAGAAGCTGCTGTGAAACGCATGCCCATGCTGGAAAATACTGGAATTCGGACAAGACAGGCAGGACTATATGAGATGACTCCTGATGCTCATCCCATTATAGGTTCCACACCGGTGGATGGTTTTTATCTGCTCACAGGATTTTCAGGTCATGGATTTATGCAGGGACCTGTTTGCGGAAAGCTGATGGCTGAAATTCTGATTGACGGAGATGCTTCCACAGTTGATATCAGCATGCTGGATTATAACAGATTTTCAGAAAACCGCCTAATTACAGAATATAACGTTGTTTGAGTTCAGGTTCTGGATTGCATCACAACGTGTATTGGCTTAGGATGAAAGAAAATATGATTCAGATGTTTTTGTAATCATTCAAAAAATTTAATGGAGATTATTTATGCTGTCAGAAAACACAGTAAAAAAAATTTTGGAGCACGGACTGAAGCAGGGAGCAGACTTTACTGAAGTATTTGTTGAAGATACCGTTTCATCCTCAATCAATCTGCTAGACCAGAAAATTGACGAAATCAATTCTTCAAATTCGTTTGGAATTGGAGTGCGCCTGCTTTATGGGAACGAAGCATACTACGGTTACAGCAGTGATACGGAAGAAGGGAACCTATTGAAACTTACGGAAAACCTCGGACAATCCGGGATGGATGGTCAGTCTGGGGGCATTCAACCGCTCGAAAATCAATCAGTGGAAGACATACATCATGTAGCAATAAATCCGGACACTGTTAGCAAGTCTGAACGCGCTGAACTGTTGCGAAACCTTGATAAAATAACCCGCAGTCATGGTCAGGATATCTGCCAGGTAAACGCAAACATGGCTGAAAAAAAACGTTCTGTACTAATCGCAAACAGTGAAGGGTTATGGTCCGAAGATACTCGCAGCTATTCAAGAATGAGGCTATCAGCAGTTGCTGAGAAAGGTGACGGTCCGCAATCAGCCGCAGAGAGTCCAGGTGTTTTGGGAGGTTATGAATTTTTTAAGAATCTGGATCTTGAGGAACTTGCTGAAAATGCTGCACAGTCAGCTCTGCGCATGGCAAGTGCAGGATACATAAATGGAGGGATATTGCCTGTGGTTCTGGGAAACGGATTTGGGGGCGTCATTTTTCACGAAGCATGTGGACATCCACTTGAAACAGAAGCAATACGTAAAAATGCTTCTCCTTTTTGTGACAAAATAGGAATGGAAGTCGGTCAGCCTATTCTTACAGCTATAGACGATGGAACAATCCCAAAAAAATGGGGCTCATGCAATGTTGATGATGAGGGTACACCTACACAGAAAACTGTGCTTATTGAAAATGGCATATTGAAAAATTATCTCAGCGACCGCATCGGTGCAGGTCAAGTAGGAATACCACGCAGCGGTTCAGCTCGTCGCGAGTCTTATAAATTTGCTCCTGTTTCCAGAATGCGGAACACCTTCATTGCTCCCGGGCCTGACTCTGTAGACGAAATGATACAATCCATAGATTTTGGCCTTTATGCAAAAAAAATGGGCGGAGGCTCAGTCAATCCCGGCACAGGTGAATTCAACTTTGCTGTACAGGAAGGATATGCCATTCGCAAAGGAAAAATAGCAGAACCTGTTCGGGGTGCAACTCTTATTGGTAAAGGTTTCGAAGTCCTTCCGCAAATATCGATGATTGCCGACGATTTGGATCTTGCCGCAGGAATGTGTGGTGCAGCAAGCGGCTGGGTTCCGACCACAGTGGGGCAGCCAACCTTAAAAATCGACTCTATACTGGTTGGAGGACGATAATCCGATTTTTTATTTTCCATTTACAACTTAAAACCTTCAGAAAACTTTGAATGAGATTTTTCGATCATGCATTGGAAACAATGCCACCTAAGGCAATTAAAGAGCTTCAGATTGAAAAATTACGCTCAATGTTCAAAAAAATTTACGGGCATAACAGATTCTACACTGATAAATTTGACACTGCTGGAATAGATCATAAGGCAATTCAAAATGTCAATGATATGGCCCAGATACCCCTGACGAATAAAGAAGAGTTGATAAAGGCACAACAGGACAACCCTCCGTTTGGCTCCAATGCAACTTTCCCCGAATCCGCCTACTCACGTTTTCATCAGACATCCGGAACAACAGGAAAACCATTACGTGTATTAGACACTCCAGAGAGCTGGGAATGGTGGGGACGATGCTGGGGATTCGTTCTTACCGGAGCTGGACTTACTGAAAATGACCGCTTGTTTGTACCGTTCTCTTTCGGTCCATTCATTGGTTTTTGGGCTGCACTGGAAGGAGCAAGGATAATTAACACCATGATGATTCCCGGTGGAGGACGGGATTCCCTGGAACGGTTGCACTTGATGAAGGAACTTGGAGTGACAGCAATCTGCTGTACTCCCACTTATGCATTGCGGCTTGCAGAAGTAGCCCGGGAAGCCGAATTTGATTTGAATGAGATTCCCTTGCGAATCTCTATACTCTCCGGAGAGCCAGGAGCAAATGTTCCTGCCACAAAATCCAGGGTTGAATCAGTATGGAATGTTAAATCTTATGACCATGCAGGAGCCTCAGAGGTAGGGGCTCACAGTTTTGAGTGTGAAATTCAACCAAACGGAACGCATGTTAATGAAAGTGAGTTCATTGTTGAAGTGCTGAATCCGGATACGTTAGAGCCAGTTTCTGAAGGAGAACAGGGAGAATTAATTATCACAAATTTGGGACGAATCGGCTTCCCGGTTATACGTTACCGTACAGGAGACCTGGTAAGACTTAACCATGAACCCTGCAAATGCGGACGAACTTTCCCCCGTTTTGAAGGTGGTGTGCTGGGGAGAGTTGATGATATGGTAGTCGTTCGTGGGATTAATGTCTTTCCAAGTGCGATTGAAAATTTGGTTCGGCGGTCTGATGAGGTAGAAGAATTTCGCATCACCGTTTCAACAGTAAAGCAAATGGGGCATCTTTCAATTGAACTTGACTTGAAAAAAGATACAAACCCTGAAAATGCAAAAAACGATGTTTACCAGCAAATCCGTAATGAACTCGGTTTGAGCTCAGAAATAAAAGTGGTACCTCATGGCAGTCTTCCGCGCTTTGAAATGAAAGCCAGAAGATTACATGTAAATAACTAAGCTATTCCCGAAATCAATATTCGATATTTTTTATAAATGAATACCAGTTTGTTTCTGAATTCAAGAAGTTCCACCTGTTTTTTTATTTGATCAAGTATTTCCTCAAGATAAAACAAGCTCAGTTGTGACTGTAAATTAAATATAAGAACCCATTAAATGAAACAGCTTTTGACCCTCAAAATTAATGACGAGAAACACGAATTCTGGGTTTCAATTCACAAAACTCTGCTGGAAGTTCTGCGTGAAGATTTGCACCTCACGGGAACAAAACATGGCTGTGAACTTGGAGAATGTGGTGCTTGTACAGTGCTGATTAATGGAGAGCCGATTCTGTCGTGTCTGATTCTGCCAATAGAAGTTCAAGGGAAGGCGATTATGACAATTGAAGGTTTGGCTCATTCAGAAAAACATGGAACAGATTGTAAACCACATCCATTGCAAACTGCTTTTGCCCAGCAGGGAGCTTCACAGTGTGGATATTGTTCTCCGGGGATGCTGATGACAGCAAAGGCTCTGCTTGACAAATATCCAAATCCTGACAGGGAAAGAATCAGGGAGGCAATTTCAGGAAATATATGCCGATGTACCGGCTACGCAAAAATTATTGAGGCAGTGGAACAAGCTGCTAAATCAAATACAAAATTACCTCAACACACATAATTTCCAAATACATCAGCGAGAAATAATATGCGTAATATTAAGATAATCACTGCCGTGGCTATCATTTTAATGCTTTCTTCATGCTCAATAAGCACATTTGGAAAATTTCAGGCTGACGAAGGCGTCCCTCCCTTCATCCAGGTTGGGAAAACTACAAGAACAGAAGTTTTAGAAACTTTGGGAGAACCTCTTGTTCACCGCATAGTAGCGGGCAGAGAAACGCTTATTTACAATCATGAACGAGGTGATTACTTTTTTCTCTATGGTACTTATGAAGGGAATGAGCTGGTTCTTCGTCTGAAAAATCAAATTGTAATAGAAACAAAAATAGAAAAAACAGGAAGCGGATGGGGCTTCTTTGCTCCTGCAACTTCAAACAATCCAGGAACAAGAAGAAGTGCGAGATAAGAGCATGTTCAAATCTGTTCTTTTTTTGTGGTTAATCTGTATTTTTATTGTTGTGTTTTCTTCAGGATGCGCCAAATCCAGTACAGGGAAAGTTGACTTATCCAGTCGAACAGTCCCGGGATTCCTCAGGTCAGGAACCACAACCATAGAGGATGTTCTTGAAAATATCGGAGAACCTTTTGGTTATCGAGAGCAAGGGAATCGCTCGGCAATGATTTACCTCAGTTTTCAGGAGGATTATTTCAATTTATTATTCACTCAAATACGAATGGAAGAATCGCATCGTCTGGATCTGGTATTTAATAAAGATATTTTAGAAAAAGCAGAAATTAAAAAAGAAGGGTGGGGCTTCGGAGCAAATATCGACCCTCAACTAATTCAGTTGCTGGCTCAATAATTCATGTATCCCTGAACAGTACACTGAAACTTCAAACTACTTATGAGCAAAAGCAGTAAATTTGATTGGATTGGAAAATCGTGGACACAGGTAGGCGGACTTGCAAAAGCCAAAGGTGAAACGGTTTATGCAGATGATCTTTTTCTGCCCAGGATGCTTTATGCCAAAATGCTGGGCAGTCCACACGCTCATGCACTGATCAAAAACATTGATGTAAGCCGTGCCTTGGAAATGCCCGGAGTGATTGCGGCCATAACTGGAAAGGATTTACCAATTCCATACGGAATTTTACCGGTCACTCAGGATGAAACAGCATTATGTGTAGACAAAGTCCGAATGGTTGGTGATCCTGTGGCGGCAGTTGCAGCCATTGACGAAGAAACTGCGGAAGCAGCATTGGAAGAAATTGAAGTGGAGTATGAACCTTTGCCATCCATCATCTCTATTGAAGATGCACTGGCAGAGGAAAAAGTTCAAATTCACCAATATGCTGCACAGGGTAATGTGCATAAGAAAGTTTCTCTGGAATTTGGTGACACCGAATCTGGTTTCAGCAAGGCAGATCATATCAGGCAGGAGCTATTCTATTACGAGGGCAGTACACATCTGCCCTTAGAACAGCACGCGGCAGTAGCACAAATGGGTGCAAATAATCGGCTGACTCTGTGGTCTTCAACCCAAACCCCACATTATGTACACCGAACATTGTCAAAAGTTCTGGAAATGCCAGCCAGCCAAATAAGGGTGATTGCCACTCCTGTAGGCGGCGGATTTGGAGGGAAAACAGATCCTTTTCAGCATGAAATAGTCGCTTGTAAACTGGCTATGTTAACTGGACGTCCGGTTAAACTGACGCTGACTCGTGAAGAAGTATTTTATACACACAGAGGCAGACATCCGGTGTTAATGTGGGTTAAGGCTGGAATCAAATCAGACGGTTTGATCACTGCTTTACATTTTCGTAATTTTCTTGATGGAGGAGCTTATGGAAGTTATGGAGTAGCCAGCACTTTTTACACAGGAGCCCTGCAGACCGTAACTTATCCAATCGGAAATTACAAATTTGAGGCAATGCGGGTATTCACCAACAAGGCTCCATGTGGACCGAAACGTGGTCATGGAACACCTCAGCCCCGTTTTGCAATGGAAGTTCTGCTTGACAAATTCGCAGAAGATTTAGGAGTTGATCCGGCAGAACTGAGACTCAGGCATCTTGTACCTGGCAACAGCAGGACAGTAAATCACCTTACCGTGACTACAAACGGTCTGGGAGAATGTATCCGGAAAGCTGCTCAAGTATCCGAATTTAATAAAAAGAGAAGAAAATCCCCTCCGGGGAAGGGTGTGGGGTTGGCCTGCAGCGCTTACTTGAGCGGGGCGGGACTGCCTATTTACTGGAACAAGATGCCCCACTCCGGAGTACAAATTAAAATTGACCGCGGTGGAGGAGTAACAGTTTTTTGCGGAAGTGTTGACATAGGACAGGGTTCAGACTCCATTCTTGCCGGAATTGTTGCAGAGGAACTGGGAATTCATATTCAAAATATAATAATAGTTACAGCTGATACTGATCTGACACCTGTTGATCTGGGCAGTTATTCCAGTCGTGTTACTTTGATGACAGGAAATGCTGCAATTGCTGCAGTTAAACCATTACGTGAACAAATACTTTCAGCAGCCTCCGATGTTTTAAAGATAGAGGTGGAAGACTTGACTATCAAAAATGAAAAAATTTTGTTGAAGAACGGCTCACGTGAGCTGGCAGCATTTGTCGAAGCTGTCCAATGGGCAGAATCAAAATTTGGAACACTTGGCTCAGTTGGAAGCTATACTCCTCCAAGACATGGAGGGGATTATAAGGGGGCTGGAGTTGGCCCTTCACCAAATTACAGCTATTCTGCCTGTGTAGCAGAGGTCAATTGTGATTCAGAGAGTGGATATTACAGTGTTGAAAAGATTTGGATTGCACATGATATTGGACAGGCAATCAATGAAAAATTAGTTATTGGGCAGGTGGAAGGAAGTGTATATATGGGACTTGGCGAAGCAATGATGGAGGAGCAGGTTTATCGTCCGGGGAAAAGCGATATTGGTGGACTGCACAAAAATCCTTCAATGTTAGATTACAAAAGTCCAACTTCGTTAGACATGCCTGAAATTGAAACTATTCTGGTAGAAACAAATGATCCTGAAGGTCCTTATGGAGCAAAGGAGGCTGGCCAGGGACCGCTGCTGCCGGTCATGCCGGCCATCGCAAATGCCATTTACAATGCAGTCGGCGTGAGAGTGGATGAGGTCCCAATAACACCGGACAAAATTTATAAAGGGCTTCAGAATATAAAATCTGAAAAAAAACAAAAAAATTGGTTGCCTGGCAGAATTGGACCCACAACATTCCCAAATGTAGAGTTTCCTGAACCAATTCATGTTGATCCTCCATGCTGAAAACAGATGTTTAAAGAATGTCCATAAATTGTCAGAAAGTTTTGTCAAAAAATCATTTACTTGCAGAAAAACTACTACAAAAAAATTTAAAGTTTTCCTAAAAATTTCATAACAAGATTTCAATTGAATTCTTTCAACGTTTGCAGATAAATCAATGTTACGCTTACCCCCCTTTGAATACTACACGCCGCAAAACATTACAGAAGCAGTATCACTGAAAGCCAGGTTTGGGGAAGATGCAATGTACTCTGCTGGAGGGACAGATCTATATCCAAATATGAAGCGCAAACAGTGCACACCAAACACCTTGATTGGATTAAATGAATTGAAAGAACTCAGCTTGATCAATATTGATGATGATGGAATTTCCCTAGGTTCTGGAATTTCTCTTAATGAGGTGGCAAATCATCCGGAAATTCAGAAACTTTATCCTGCGCTGTCAAAAGCGGCATCATTAGTTTCAGCTCCTCAGTTAAGAAATATGGGTACAATAGGCGGGAATTTATGTCTGGATACACGCTGCACTTACTACAATCAAACATACCCATGGAGAAAAGCGTTAGGTTTTTGCCTGAAAAAAGATGGCGATATTTGCTGGGTAGCAAGGAGCAGCCCTGTCTGCCTGGCGATTTCTTCATCTGACTGTGCGCCTGTCGCAGTTGCTTTGAATGCGGAATTTCATCTGACTGGCGAGAATGGTCAAAGAATTACCGCTGCTGAAGAATTTTATCTGAATGACGGAATCAGCTTTCTAAATAAGACCCATGATGAGCTGCTGGTGTCGATACGCATACCTTCTCACGAAGGATGGCTTATGGGCTACAAAAAATTACGAAGACGAGATTCAATTGATTTCCCAGTCCTGTCAGTTGCAACAGCCTTACACCTGGACAAGGCAGGAGTTTGCAAAAATGCACGAATCGTCCTGGGGGCAGTTGCCTCATGTCCTCAAAGGGCATTGCAAGCAGAAACATTGCTGAAAGGAGAAAAACCCAATGCAGAACTGATAGAAACATCTGCAATTGCTGCAGCTAAATTAGCAAAGCCGATGGACAACACTGATATGACTTTGGGTTACAGGAAAAAAATGGCAGCCAACTTTGTTAAAGAAGCAATTAATGAGGCGCTTGGACAATAAGCATTAATCGTTTTAGGAGGTAGAAACACAACTGATGTGGAAAGTGTAAGTGTCCTCAGCTTAATTGATCAGTCTAGTAGATCCAGCGCATCCAACGGCTTTTTTATTATTGCTTGCGCTCCATTATCTTTCAGCTCTTTTTCAGTACGAAAACCCCATAGTACTCCTACAGGGTAGCATCCTGCAGCGACAGCAGTTTTCATATCAGTAGCTGTATCACCTAAATAAAGAAAATCTTCAGATGAAACTCGCAGCTGCTGGCAAATTTCCAGCATGCCGGCAGGGTCAGGTTTTTTAGGCACACCCTCACGCTGTCCCAGTATCACATCAAAATTCCAGTTCTGCAAAAGATGATCAACAGTAAGAACAGTAAATTCCTGAGGCTTGTTGGAGAGAACTGCCAGTTTGAGCTTACGTTTTGTAAGTGCATTCAGCAGTTCAGGTATACCCTGGTACGGAACTGTATGCCTGTTCCAGCACTCACGGTATATAGTTTCAAAATCTTTTCTGCATTCTTCAATCAGAGTTTCATTCCGAGCTTCTTCGGGCAGGACACGTGTCATCAGCATTTTCGCTCCATCACCTACAAAGTAGCGAAACGCATCCACGTGGTGTATTGGGTATCCTCGTTCAGAGAGGATTTTGTTAGTGCAGTATGCTAAGTCATCTAAAGTATCCAGCAATGTGCCATCTAAATCAAAGCATACTGCCTTAAATCTCATGTAGTGAACGTTTCAAATTTTATTGTTCAATTCATCACGCCAAACTTTAGAGGGATGAAAAGTTACAACTCTTCGTGCGGAAATAACATAATCCCTTTTTGATTTAGGATCCCTGCCTGGCCGGGATTTTTTATCACGCAACTCAAATTTTCCTAAACCTGTGATGAGAACATCTTCACCTTTCTCTAATTTTTCCTTAATCAATTCCAACATATCATTGACCAATTTTTCAGCCTCGCCGAATTGGAGGTCAGTCCCCAGCTGGATTGCCCGCACGATGTCTACTTTTACCATTCGATCCTCCGAAATTTGTCAAATTTTACAGATATTGTAATTTTTAAAATTTTTTAACTCAAATCACCTGCAAGCTTTCTCTAACAAAACTCTCTTAACTATTAGCTGATACTTAAATTTGTAAAGACTGAGAAAACAAGTGAGAGATACTATATCTATGGAAAACGTCTTCTACAATACTTTTTTTAAAAAATCTCAATTAAATCAATTTAAAATAAAAAAATGTGGTTCAAAAAGACTGAATCCAGCTTTAAACAGCTTGTGTTTGAGTTTCTTGAAAAGTTTCAATAAGATGGACATTGGCTGTATTATATCTTTATATTTAAGAAGCTCAATTCATACTGAAAACATCCAAGGGAGAATTAAAAATATGTTTTTCAGACGATACAGAGTTCTTCTAATTCTGGGAATAGTTTTCGCTATCCTGATAGTGCTCTTGTTTTTTTTCCAGCAAATTAAGCATGATGAGCTGAAAAATCAATTGACACAGGTTGAGCTTCAAAATGTAAGAATAGGAGTAGGAACATCTAATGGGGTTCTCGGAACAGCAATTTTTGGGGAGATTAATAATAAGGGAGATAAAATCATAAGTATTGCTGAGATGAATGTTGAATTTTTGAACGAGGACGGTGAAGTT
>ENA-UPTF01002034-UPTF01002034.1-marine-metagenome-genome-assembly--contig:-NODE-2034-length-12032-cov-3.076035_pt1 | contig 12032 bp, 8 predicted proteins | sample MGYA00238166_ERZ767019 | MGnify/ENA primary metagenome ERZ767019 (study PRJEB28930, sample SAMN06266391) | marine metagenome | isolation source: Sea water from 250 m depth | place: Atlantic Ocean | study... | reverse complement strand
CTTTAACAATGAACGCTAATGGATCTTATACTTATGTATCTACTGCCAATTCAGTATCAGGAACAGTCACAGATGTATTTAATTATACTGTTTCAGATGGAACAGCTACAGATACTGCAACTTTAACTATTACAATTTATAATTCTAATGCACCTGTTGCAGCTAATAACACAGGAACTATTAATGAGGATGCAACTCTATCAGTGAGCGATGGCGCTAGCGCAAACAATATTACAACAGCAGCACTTTCTACTGGGACTCCACTAGATATAAGCGATGAAGAAACCGTCGCTACAGGTTTAAAATTCAATCCTGATGGTACCAAAATGTTTATTGTTGGTATTAATGGAGATGAAATTAACGAATATACATTAAGCACAGCTTGGGATGTTTCTTCGGCTACACATGATAGAGCATTAAGTATAAGTGCAAAGGATACTGCGCCTCAAGGAGTAACATTTAATTCTGATGGTACTAAAATTTATGTTGTTGGAGCAATAAATGATAATATAGATAGTTGGGAATTAAGTACACCTTATAGTCTCGCTGGTGTTGATGCTACTGATGACCACATAGCAACAACTGATCTTGGATCAAATTTTAACCCAAGAGATATTAAATTTAACAATGACGGATCTAAAATGTTTGTTTTGGACACCGACGGTAATACAGTTGCAGAATATTCTTTGAGTACAGCTTATGATCCAGCTAGCAAAGGTTCAGCTACCGAACAATCAGTTTCTGATGCTGGTGATTGGTTACAAGGAATGGGGTTTAATGCCGATGGAACTAGGATGTTTTTAGTATCAAGTGATGATGATGATATTCACGAATTTAAATTAAGTACAGCTTGGGATATTTCTTCAGAAACTTATGTTGGTAATTACGCAGTAACTTATCCTGGCTCTTACAATATAACAGCTATGGCCTTTAGTCATGACGGAACAAAAATGTTTCATAATGATTATTCCCAAGGAGAAGTTGAGCAACATACATTGGTTAGTCCATTTAATTTGGTTGAAAATGTTACAGGAGAACACGACGGAGATGTTTTAGGAGATGATACTGATGCCAATAGTGATACTTTAACAGTTGCTTCTTATAGAACTGGTTCTTCTGAGGGTAGTGGTACTGCGGCTGGTTCGGTGGGTTCTGCCTTAACAGGAACTTATGGTCAATTAACATTAAATGCTAATGGATCATATACATATGTTGCAAACCAATCAGCTGCTGATGATTTAGATGCAGGCGATGTTGTAACAGACTCTTTTAATTATACAGTATCTGATGGAAACGGTGGAACAGATACTGGAGTTATAGAAATAACAGTAATAGGTATTAATGATGCTCCAGTTGCAGTAGATGACACAGACTCAGTTGATGCAGATGAAACAACGACAGCTACTAATGGATCTTCAAACGATCTTTTAACTGATGACACAGATGCAGATGATCATGATTCCAAGGAAATTACAGTTATTCAACCAAGTGGAGGATCTTCATCAGACGTTTCGCAAAATAGCTCATATAATAGTAGTGGTACAGAAGTTACAGGAACATATGGTACTTTAACTATTGGAGCAGATGGATCCTACACTTATGTAGCAGATCAAGATGCAGCCGATAATATAGATGCTGGATCTAGTGAAACAGATGTTTTTACATATACATTTTGGGATGGAGCAGCTACCGACACAGGAACAATAACTATTACTGTTTCAGGAGAGGATGCCACGACTACTGAAACTGAAGAACCAAAAAAAGAAAAAAAAGAAGCTAAAAAAGAAATAAAAGAAATAAAAAAAGAAAGAAAAAAAATTAAAAGAGCAAAAAGACTTTTTCTAAAAGAATTTAAACTACCTCAATCATCAATAGCCAGAAGTGCAGAATTTAACCAAGGTTTAAAACTTGTAGATTTAGTTGCTGAATCTGGATCTATAGATTTTAAACAAGGTAAAGAAGATATTAGTAAACTTAATGCTAAATTTACTGACAAGAGTTTAAAAGTTAAGTTTAAAGTTTTTAACGATGAAGGAAAAGAAGTTCAAAAATACTATGGAGAAATGAAAGATGGATCGCCATTACCAGAGTGGATTAAAGTTGATCCAAAAACAGGAAAAACTAAAACAAATATTCCAAAAGGTGAAAAATTAGTTGAATTTAAAATTATTGCAGTAGATGCAGACAATAATAAAAAACAAGTAACCGTTGTTATTGATCCTGAGAAAATTGCAAAAGATAAAGAAATATTAAAAGAATCAAGAAAAATAGCAAAAGGAAAAATCACAGTTAACAAAGATGGATCAATAAAATTAAAATCTGTTAATAAAGATGGATCTGTAAATAAAACAACTACAGATGCAATTAATGAAAATAAAGATTTTGAGGATGTTGTAAAAAAAATTAAGCCTAACGAATTTTTAAAACTAAAACCAAATTTAAGAAATAATGATTTTGTAGTTGAACTTTCAGATGAAATTAAGACAAACTTTAAAAGCCTTAAAGTAGTTTTAAAAGATGGCAAAGAAATACCAAACTGGATTAAATTAAACCCAATTAGTGGTGAAATTATTGCCAATCCTCCAGAAAACGTAGAGAAGGTAGAGCTTAAAGTTATTATAGAAAATGAAAATGGAGAAGTAACAGTTAAAGATATTGAAATTAATTTTTCTGATGTAAATCCAAAAACAACAGAAAAATTATTAGATAGCGATATAAAGTTTATGCCTCTATCTGATCAATTGTTAAAAGAACAAAGCATTTTAGATAATTACGGTTCCCAAATAATAAACAATTTATAAAATATAACTTATTAAAAACGTGAGAATTTTACTTATTATAATTTTATTGATTTTTACAACCTCTGCTTTTTCTGAGACTACAGAAGTAGAAGTAAAAGAAGCAAGAACATTAGTTACAGCAACGGAAAAGGTTTCTATTTCAAGTGAAATTGCTGCACGTGTTGAAAAAATAAATTTTTTAATGGGAGATGCATTTAAAAAGGGAGATGTATTAATCACTTTTGACTGTAAGTTATACAAAGCTCAATTAGACGTGATTAAAGCTGATCACAAAAGTGCAAAAATACAATTGAAAAATGATAAAGAGCTTTTAGATCTAAGATCTATTGGTGAACTTCAATATCAATTATCAGAGTCTGCGCTTAAAAAAGCAGAAGCAGAATTGTCAATTGCAAAACTTAATGTTGAAAGATGTAATATTCTTGCTCCATACGATGGCAAAGTAATGGATGTTTATACAAATGTATTTACAAGCATTGAACAAAGACAACCATTGATGGATATAGTTGGCGATGGATTGTTAGAAGCAGCTGTTGTTGTTCCAAGTAAATGGTTGAAATGGTTAAAGAAAGGTCATCCTGTAAAAATTATTATCGATGAAACAGGTGAAGTTCTTGATGCAAAAGTAATTAGTTTAGGTGCTGCAGTGGATGCGGTAAGTCAAACAATAGAATTAAAAGCTCAATTTAATGAAAAATATGAGAGTTTAATTCCTGGAATGAGTGGGATTGTTAAATTTTGAGTGAAGATAAAAACATAAAAATAGCAAGATTAATTGGACTTGAAAAGAAAGCTAGAGAAGCTAGAGACAAAGACGAATTAAATTTTTTAGTAGTTAATGAAACAAGAGAGATTATTAATTACACAAACTCTTTTTTGTTACTTAAATCTCCAACTGACAAATACCATGTAAATGCAGTTTCTGACCTTGCAACAGTTGACAGAACAGCGCCACTTGTAACTTTTGTTGAAGATTTAATGAATGATAAATCACTTAAAGATCTAAAAGAAATTGAATTAATTGATTTAGAAAAATTTACAAAAGCAATGAAAAGAAAAAAACCAAATAACATTCCTCAATACTTGCTGTGCGTTCCAATTTTTTCTCCACAAAAAGGTCTACAAGGATATTTAATTTTATCTAGAAATGATCCATTTAAAGAAAATGAAAGTGAATTACTAAGACATTTATCAAGAACTTATGGACACGCTTATAATACTTTTTTATCCAATTATTCAATTAAAAGTTTCTTAAATAAAAATTTTTCAGGGAGAAAACGTTGGATTATAATAGGTATAGTTTTTTTAATATTTGTTTTTCCAATTCGGATGACGAGTACAGCGCCCGTTGAAGTTGTTGCTAAAAATCCTTACCTGGTAACTTCTCCTTTTGATGGTGTTGTTAAAAAAATTACTGCAAACAATAATGACAAAGTAAAATCAGGAGATTTATTAGTTATTTTAGAAGACACTGATTTGTTAAATAGTTTTAATCTAGCAAAACAATCATTGCGTCTTGCAGAGACAGAGCTGCTTAGAAGTAGGCAATCTTCTTTTACAGACAATGAAGAAAAATCAAGATTAGCTGAACTTGTTGCTAGAGTAGATTTAAAAAAAGCAGAAGTACAATCTGCACAACAAAAGCTAAAAAATTCTAAAATTTATTCAGAACAAAAAGGAGTAGCAATCGTTGATAGAAAATTAGATTGGCAAGGAAAACCTGTTGCTGTTGGAGAAAAAATACTAACTATTGCAGATCCAAAAGAAATTGAATTTTTAATTTGGTTACCTGTTAAAGATTCTATAGTTATAAAAGAAAATTCAAAGGTAAGAGTATTTTTGGATGTTAATCCTATAAGTCCATATAAAGGAAAACTTTTAAGATCAACCTATGAGCCAGAATTATCTCCTGAAGAAGTTTTATCTTATAAATTAGTTTCAAGTTTTGAAAGTAATAAAAAAGCACCAAGAATTGGTCTTAGAGGAACTGCAAAAGTTTATGGTTCTAGAGTTATGCTATTTTATTATTTATTTAGAAAACCCATCACATTTGTTCGACAACTAATTGGCGTATGATTATTCCATATTTAAGAGAAGATTTAGAAATATTTAGAGGAAATAGTAGAGAAGATGGATCCCCTGCATGGTTGTTATATGACGCCTTACGAAATAAATATTTTACTTTAGGTCTTACTGCTTTTCGATTGATTAAAAACTGGAAAGCTGGCGAAGATATTAAGACATTTGAAAAAAAAATTAATCAAGATGGAATTGAAGCAAATAGTGAAGAAATTGAAAGTTTTGTTAATTTTCTTCAATTAAATAATTTAATAGTTCAACCAAGAGGTCAAAGTACAAATTTACTTTTACAACAGAAAAATGCTCAAAAAAAAAATTGGCTATATTTTTTAATTCACAGCTACTTATTTTTTAAAATTCCATTAATAAAACCAGATGAATGGCTAGGAAGAACTCTCAAGTACGTAAGAGCTTTTGGGTCAAAAAAATATAGAAATATTATTTATATTCTTGGTTTTATTGGAATTTTCCTTGTTATTCAGCAATTTGAAACATTTTTAAATACTTTTATGTATTTTTTCTCATTTAAAGGCTTGATGCTTTATCTTGTTACTTTAATTTTTGTAAAATCATTACATGAATTAGGACACGGTTATATTGCAAAGTATTTTGGCTGTAGAGTTTCCTCAATTGGAATTGCATTTTTAGTATTTTTTCCTTTTTTATATACAGATACAACCGATGCATGGCGTCTTAGAAATCATAGGGAAAGATTAATTATTAACTTTGCAGGTATTTTAACAGAACTTCATCTAGCGTTAATTGCAACTTTTCTTTGGGCAATTTTGCCAGACGGTGGTTTCAAAAGTGTAGCTTTTTTTATTGCTACAACAAGTTGGATTTCTTCTTTAGCAATTAACGTAAGTCCATTTATGAGATTTGATGGTTATTATGTTTTTGCTGATTGGTTAAAAGCAGAAAACTTACAACCAAGATCTTTTGCACTTGCAAGATGGCAATTAAGAGAAATATTATTTGGATTAAATCATTCGCCTCCAGAAGAACTAAATCCTTCTAGACGTTGGACATTTATCATATATGCCTGGTTTACATGGATTTATAGATTTTTTATATTTTTAGGAATTGCATTTTTGGTTTACCATTTAGCTTTTAAAGTTCTAGGAATCTTACTATTTGTTATTGAAATATATTGGTTTATTTTAAAACCAATAATTCATGAAATAAAATATTGGTCCAGCTTAAGATCTGAAATTAAATTAAACAAAGAAACTAAAAGACTTTATATTATTTTAACAATTTTAATTTTGGGTTTATTATTACCATGGAAATCATCATTAAAACTTCCAGCAGTTTATGTTTCAGAACAATATTCAAAAATATATTCACCTTATCCTGCACAAATTAAAGAAATTTTTGTAAATAAAGATGAAATTGTCACAAAAGGTCAAGAATTAATAAAATTATACTCGCCTGAATTAGATTTAAATATCAGAAGTATAAGAAGAAAAATTCAATTAACTAAAACAAAAATAAAAGGTTTAAGTAGATCAGCAGGCAATCTAGATCAATATATGACGCTGCAACAAAGTTTATTAGCCCTACAAGCAGAGCTTGATGGTTTAAATAAAATCCATTCTAAATTTTTAATCAAGTCTCCCGTTGATGGAAGGATTAAAAATTTTGCCAACTTATCAATTAATCAATGGGTTAGTAATTTGGATGAATTAATGGGAATTGTTAAATATGGAACGGGAAGTGTTGTTGGATTTGTAAAAGAAAGTGAAATAGAAAGGTTTAAAATAAAAGAACATGCTGTATTTATTCCTTTTGATGGTCAGCATTCTAAAGTTAAATTAATTTCGCAAAATCTAGATCTTTCAGCTATATCGGTTCTACCCTATCTTGCTTTATCTTCAAATTATGGTGGACCAATTGCAACAAGAGCATTTGTGTCTGGTGAATATGAAAATAGACCTGAAACAGCACACTATCAGGCAACTTTTCAGTTGGTTAATAAAGTTTCGTCAATTGAATGGCAGCTTCCAGGATACGTTCATGTGGACGGATATAGATATAGTCCCTTTTTTAAATTTATCAAAAATATATTTTCTCTGCTAATTAGAGAAAGCAATATTTAAGTGAAATGTAAATTATGAAAAGGTTTTTATTTATAGTTTTTTGTTTATTTTTTTATAGCAATTCTGCCTCGGCTGGACCGTGCGATACAACGGTTTCGGGCACTACAACTTCCACATTAAATTGTGACGACAATGACTCTTTAATTGTTAGTGGTTCGATAACTTATGATGGTCAGAATGCTGTCAATGCACAACAGGATGAAGGTGTAACAATCACAAACACAGGAACTATTCAATCAACAAACCATTCTGCTATCAAAGGACAGAGTTCATTAAGTCTTGAAATAACTAATAGCGGCACAATATATTCTGAAAATAACTATGGTATTAAACTTATAGAAGCTGAAAAAGTAACCATAACAAATGAAGCGGGTGGTATAATTAAAACTGACCCTAGTGCGTCCGCTGATTCAATTGCAATTGGTGGAACTAAAATCGGAAATTGTGTTGTCACTTGTGTAGATGAATCAACAACATCTTCTGGAGAAGGTTTAACTTTGAAAAACTATGGCACCATAGATTCTTATCAATCAACTTTATACGGAGGATCGAATAGCATACATACTTCAAAAAAAACTAAAATATATAACTATGATGGTGCTACAATTGATGCCACAAATATATATGCAATTAGATTTGATTACGCAGAAGATTTTACACTGAATAATTATAGTGGTGCAACTATACAAACTGAAAATAGTTATGGAGCTGTTAGTGTATTAAGTGGAGAAACTGTTGCAATAGATAATGAAGGAACAATTACAGCGGCTAACAAGTGGGGCGTATATTGCTATTATTGTGAAGACGTTACACTTACAAATTCCGGAACTATAACTGCCACCGTAAGAGCTGTAGACTTGGGAGAAGTTACTGGTACAAATACTTTTACAAATTCAGGAACCATCACTGGAACTGCTGACACTTCAAATGTTGGAGCGGTAAACTTATTAAAAGCAACTGGTGTAACCTTAACAAACTCAGGAACAATTTCATCAGAGACTCAGTATGCAATTGACGCTGAAAATGCTTACAGTCCAACTATAATAAATTCTGGAACAATTAGTTCTTCAACAACTCTTAATAATGGCAATGCTATAGAATTATCGCAATCCGGATCAGGAACTGCTGGTAGCGGTGCAACGATTACTAACTCAGGAACAATTAAAGCACCAGGAGGAACTGGTGGAACTGGAATAAGAATTGGTTCTGGTTCAATACCTTATAATGATGTGACAATTACAAACTCAGGAACTATATCGGGTACTAATGATTCTATATACGTCCAAGAAAGCGATACAACAGGAACAAATATCATTACAAAAGAAGAAGCAACTTACACAGGTGAAATTAATATGGGAAGTGCTGTTGTTGAAATGACTTTAGATTGTAGCATTAAAAAAGATATGGACATTGAGATACATAGCAAAACCAACATGACGGTTACCAATAATTTATGTGGAAATGATACTTATGAAATTTTAGATTCTTCAAAAAATGCTGATGCTGATAACTCTGAAACGAACGGATATTTAAGAGTTCTTGGAGAAGATCTTGAGATAGCACAAAACAATCCAAAGTATAGAAGTGAAAACGTTTTAACTAAGTTTAAAGGTTTGTTTGATGCAGCAAATTATATAAATTGGCATGCTCCGGAAGATAAATTTTTTAAAATCTTTCATAGCGCACAAAAAAGAGAAGGAACTTACAAAGGAACAATGTCAGGTGTGGTTGGCCAACTGAGTCCTTTTGTTTTAGGAGATATTAGAAATAATTTTTTTATAGTAATTAATTGTTTCTAATAAACCTTCGTCGAATTTTGTTTTCGATGCCCAACCAAGATTATTAAATTTTGAACTATCCATAATTTTTCTCATCGTTCCATCTGGTTTAGAACTATCAAATATAGTTTCCCCCTTATACAAAGAGATTTCTTTAATTAAGTTTGCAATTTGTTCTATAGTGTATTCATCTCCACTGCCTACATTGTAGACTCCTTTAGGAACCTTGTTTTTGATAGAAAATCTTACTGCATCACAGATATCTTTTACGTAGGTTACTTCTCTCTTTGGCTTGCCTGTTCCCCAGAGATTTACCTCAGGATTTCCCAATTCTTTTGCTGAGATAAATTTTGCTATTAAAGAGGGAACAACATGTCCTAAATCTTTGTCAAAATTATCGTTTGGCCCATATAAGTTAGATAAAACTAGAGTCGTTATATTCATATTTTTTTCAAGGTTTAGAATTTCGGCTGCTTTTATTCCAACTATTTTCGATAAAGAGTAGCCATAGTTTGAATTATCTATATTGTTTAGATCTAAGTCATCCTCTCTAAATGGAACTTCTATATTGTTTGGATAGATAGTATTGCTTGCAAAAAATATAATATTTTTTATATCTAAATTTAAACACGCATTGAATACATTCCTTTGAATAGCTAAATTAGAATCAAAGAACAAAAAATTATTATTTAAATTAGCCCCAATTCCTCCAACCTTTCCCGCAGCCAGAAGAACATAATCGGGATTAATCCCCATTAAAACTTTTTTAATTTCTTGCTCATCGTCTAGGTCTAGATTCTCTCTATTCAAGCCCACAACCTCGAAATCTTCATTTAAGAAGCTGGTTAGGTTACTCCCTAAAAACCCATTACTGCCAAGTATTACTACTTTCATTGGAAGAGTATTAGGCCTTGTCCTGTGTTTAGAGGAACAAAAATTGTATTTTCTTCTTCTAATAATTCTGACCCTAGCAAGGTTATGCCATCTGTGAACCAACCACCGTAGTCATCGAGTAGGATTGCTGCATTATTACTTAAATATTTTCTTAAGTAGATAATGGATTTTTTAGCTGATTGATAAGTATCTACATCAATGTGTACAAAAGAAATCTTTTTATCGAAACCAGTTTTTTCTGCTGACTCAGGAAATATTCCTGTAATAATTGTCGGGTTACTATCGGTTAATTTAAATACAGACTCTACGTCTTCAACAGTAGCATCTGAATATTCCGATCCACTAAAAAAAGAATCTTTATCGCTAGCCATTACAACTCCGTCAAATGTATCAAAGCAATAAAAATCAACATTCTTAATATTTGAGTTTGTTAAATTTAATGACACCAATGCACTTACCCCACCTTTCCAGGACCCAACCTCAACAAATGCAGTATCTTCTCTTATAAACTGTTTTGAATGAACCCAAACTTGATACAGCCTACTAACTGGATTAAGTGTATAGTTTTCTACTTTCTTAACTGAATCCAAAAAGACTTCATCATTGACCCATGGTTTATGGAAATACTCGAACAATGAAATACCATAGTCACTTCTTTTCTCTCTATGCTTATTTCCTATTTGATAAAAAAAGAATAGAAATTTCTCCATTACTAGAAGCATTTTTCTATTTCTTTTTATTTTTTTTAGTTTAAATTTATCTTGCATTACTACTCATTTTGAATATTTTTATGGAATTTAATAAGTATGTAATTAACTTATAGCCATCTCTAAATCTTTTAATTTGGGTAACTCCATAAACTCTTGCCTGATACCTAACTGGTATTTCAAGTATTTTAAGACCAAAATAACCTGCTGTAAAAATCATATCAAAATCACCAAAAGGATCTTTCATTTGTACCAATTTCTTCCAAAGTTGACTCAACTGCTGGAATGTAGTTTTGTTTTACTGTCGGTTTGTTCAGACTCCCCAAAACCTCGAATTCCATAAGTTGTTTACTTGCCTGACTGACAATATCGCTCAACAAAGGAATCGGACGCTGTCCCCCACCAGCAAGCAAATACAACTTTATCTTCATTGGACTATCCGCTGAAAGGGTGTCCATATCTCCATGCCCTTGCAATGTAACCGCATCACTGACAAGCAAGATAGGACGCAGTCGCAGCCCTTCTGGATGAAACTGGAAAGAAACACTTCCGCGATGAAATACGGTGGACTCTGGTATATCAAGCGTAGGGATAGACCAGGCAAGTCTGAGAAGCTCCAATAAAGCAGGTAGTTCATATAGATCAGCCTGCTCTGCGCTGAGATGTCCCCATCCAACAGGTCGATTATGGTTAGACGAAGACTGCACGGCAAATGCAGCAGAAAATCGGCCGCGTAATCGGGTGGCTTTCGGCAGATATTCTTGTGCGTATTTTTCCCAATCTAAAGTTGCGAAATTACGATTAAGATCTACACCATTGGAATTCACACGAGTTGCCTCTTGCTGAAGTAAGCCATCTGGGTTAACCAACGGCGCAATACGCCAATGGAATGATCCAGAGTGATGTTTGTTTAGTATTTGTAGCCATTTAAAAACAATACTAATGGATGAATACTCATCTCCATGAATTCCACCAAGCAACAATATTCTCCCTAAAGGTTTAGATATATTTAATGGAGGGAACTCTTTCACCAATATCGCTTTTCCTAATTCAGAGTAGTAACCAGTCTCAACCAAACCTGCAGACAAACACTCATCTTTTGTCACAGAAGCAAGTTTTAAACCTATTAATTTACATTCGTCATCAATTGACATATGTTTGGAGTTGTCTGAATACACCAAACCTGATAAAAGAAGGCATGCAAGTGTTAAAAATATTTTTAAAATTAAATGCATTTTAGCTTGAAAAGAATATTCATATACGTTAAAAATAGATATGTACTTTACTTTTTGAAACGGATTCTTTCAATACAATTTTGGAGAAAATAATTTGAGTGAAAAAATCGTTGATATAACAGACGATACTTTTGACCAAGAAGTGCTTGATTCTGATATACCCACCTTGGTTGACTATTGGGCTGAATGGTGCGGCCCGTGCAACATGATAGCTCCAATGATTGATGAAATAGCATTGGAATATTCAGGAAAATTAAAAGTAGCAAAACTCAACATAGACGAGAATCAAGAAACTCCAAAAAAATATGTAGTACGCGGAATCCCGACTCTGATGATCTTCAAACATGGCCTCGATTTGCTCTGGGATCGGTCGTGGCATTTTTGGTGTCGAAAATGCCAGCCAAACATACTCGCGCAAGCGGACGTCAAAAAACGAAAT
>ENA-UPTF01002033-UPTF01002033.1-marine-metagenome-genome-assembly--contig:-NODE-2033-length-12033-cov-2.298762_pt1 | contig 12033 bp, 3 predicted proteins | sample MGYA00238166_ERZ767019 | MGnify/ENA primary metagenome ERZ767019 (study PRJEB28930, sample SAMN06266391) | marine metagenome | isolation source: Sea water from 250 m depth | place: Atlantic Ocean | study... | reverse complement strand
CGTTACCGGCTGGCTGGCTGGATGAACCTGACCGCCAGTTATCAAAAGGACCCCAAAACTTTTGGAACCCAGCCGACTGCAAGCGAAGCCAAGGCCAAGACCGAACCAGCTGCAAGTGAATCCAAGCCCGCAGAAGCCAAGGACAAAGCCAAGCCTGCGGAAGCCAAGCCTGCGGAAGCCAAGCCGGAGACGAAGCCGAGTGGCGGCAAGCGTACGGTGCCCAAGCGCACCATTCCCACCCGGCCGGTCCGCAAGACGCAATGAACCCATGAAACTTTACATTAAACACTCGAGAGCCATGAAAAACCTGACTACTGGTGTCCTGGCGCTGGCATTTGCCGCGCTAGGCCAAGCGCAGCCCGTGAACCCGCCTGTCCCACCGGCCCCGCCGACTCCAGGCAATGTCGCCCCGGCTGACCCCGCCGCCCCGGCTGACCCTGTCGCCTTGGCTGATCCTGCTGCCACGCCTGCTGCCAATGACACAATCATCCCAATGGCCGACCTGCAACTGGTCAACATGCCGCTTGAGCAGTTCCTCGAGATCTACGCCAACTATGTTAAGCGCACCATCCTGCGTGCTTCGGCATTGCCCAACCTTAACGTCACTCTCCAGGCACAGACGCCACTGACTGTCGATGAAGCCGTACAGGCCATGGACAGCGTACTCTCGCTCAACGGCTACACCACCATTCCGGTGGGGGAGAAGTTTGTCACCTTCGTGCCCAGTGCCAATGCGTTGCAGGAGGGCGCGGCATTCTCGACCATCACCAGCGCCGACGAACTGCCGGAGGCCAACCAATACATTACCCATATCACACAGTTGAAAAACATGCTGCCCAGCGAGGCGGTTCCGATGCTCACTCCCATGGCCAAGAATGCGGCTGGCATCGTGGCGCTGGATGTCAGCAAGACGCTTGTCCTGCGCGACAACTCCTCCAACATCAAGCGGATGCTCGAGCTACTCGAGCGCATTGATATCAAGCCGGAGGAAGACTACAAACTGAAGGTCATTCCGATTCGCTACGGCAAGGTGGAGGAAATCTATGCCACAATGCAGGACTTGATCACTGGCTCCGGGGGATCCCGGCCAAGTTCATCCTCCAGCAGCTCGAGAACATCGCCCACTTCAAGGACTTCCTCCGGCCGGACCGGTTCTTCATCTTCACGGAGTTCCTCATCGAGCCGTGGGGTGAGACCGATGCAGGCGTCCTCATCCGGCAGCTCGTCCAACTCATTTCGTAACCGTCTGCAGGGCATCGTGAACCGTGCCGCCGGCGGCGACATCCAGATACTGGAGAATGCCCGTATTATCCCGGATTACAGATCCAATTCGCTTATCATATTTGCCAATGATGCCGACATGGTCAAGATCGATGAGATTGTGACACACGTGGACAGTCTGTTGGCGCAGGTGCTTATTGAAGCCATCATCGTGAACGTGACCCTGACCGACGGGATGGAAATGGGCGTGAACGCCTTTATGCATGAAGCGGCAGGACCGGGAGACACCCGTCACATTGGCGGTTTCATGAACGGCGGCCCGTCAACTGCTGGAGCCGCTCCTTCAACACCTCCAACCGTCAACAACGGTGCGGAACAGGGGGGTGGGGACAATGTTAGCAACGTGGCTGCCGCTGCCGGGAATGCTTTGGGCTCCCTCGGGGCCGGGGCCTTGAGCGGTGGCTTCTCCTACATCAGTCGCTATGATAACTCTCTCGAGTTTGCCATGAGCGCGCTTGCTAACAGCAGCTCAGCCAAGGTGCTGCAAACTCCGCGTGTTCAGACCAGCCACGCCGTCCCGGCGACATTCTTTAACGGAGAGCAGGTCCCTTATCAGGGGAGTAGCGGTTATGGTGGTTATGGCGGTGGTTATGGCGGTTACGGCGGTTATGGCGGTTATGGCGGTGGTGGATACACTCAATTCCTGAATGTGGGGATCACCTTGGATGTGACGCCGTACATTACTCCCGATGACTTGGTTGTCATGGAGATTCAACAAACCATTTCCGAATTGGACGGGTTTATCGACATGGGCGGCGGGCAGCAGGGGAGCGCCGGCATGAAGGCACCTCAAACCACTGAGCGCGAGGCTGCTTCCACCGTCTCGGTTAGGGATGGAGATACGATTCTTCTAGGGGGATTTATCCGCAATTCGAAGACTGGAACCGAGTCAGGCGTTCCGTTTCTGAAAGACATCCCTCTGCTGGGTAACCTGTTCAAGAATGAATCCAACACGAACAAGCGCTCGGAACTGCTCGTCTTGATCCGGCCAACTATTCTTAAGTCGCCCGAGGATGCTGCCCTCATCGTTTCACAGGAACGCCAGCGTCTTCCCGGCATCCGCGAGGCTGAGGCCGAGTTCAAGGCCGAAAACGAGGCGAGGCTTAAGAGGGTGGAAAGAAAGCTCTCAAAGCGAGAACGTGGAGGGTTTTTCGAGCGGCAACCGGATCGCAAATTGGAACTGCCGAACCGCAAAACGCAGTCCAAGCCGCCGTTCAAATAATCTTCGCGTACAGCCTCCCGTACTCGGCCGTGGTTTGCCTCCACGAAAAGTCGGCTCGCATGCCATTGTCGCGCACCTTGGCCAGGTTCTTGGGCTTGGCGTAAAGCGCCAGTGCGCGGCCAAGCGCTTGGCCAAGTGCCTCCGCCGAGCAGTCGCCAAACTTGATACCGGTCGCTGTGTCCTCTCCTTGGTCAAGATCGATCACCGAGTCGTCCAACCCCCCGGTGGCGCGCACGATGGGCACTGAGCCGTAGCGCAGGCTATAAAGTTGGTTCAGGCCGCACGGTTCAAAGCGGGATGGCATCACATAAAAATCACTGCCGGCCTCGATGCGGTGTGCCAAGCCTTTGTCGTAGCCGATTTTCACAGCAATCTGTTTGGGATGCCGCTTGGCTAGGTTGCTCATCGCTCGTTCAAGGAACCGATCACCCATTCCCAGGCCGACAAACTGAAATGCCGCTTCGTCACCGAGTCGCTCCTCCAGCGCGTCGATCAAAATATCGATGCCCTTTTGGTCGGTGAAACGGCTGATGTTGCCGAACAGCGGCACAGTGTCGCATGCCGGCAGGCCAACCTCCTGTTGCAGCGTCTGTTTGTTGGCAGACTTGCCGTCGAGCGAGTCTGCGCAGTAGGCGGCCGAGAGATGCGGATTGTTCGTCGTGTTCCACTCAGTGTAGTCAACCCCGTTTAGCACGCCGGCCAAGGTATCGCCCCTGGCCTGGAACACACCTTCGAGGCCGCAGCCGTATTCCTGTGTGACTAACTCGCGGGCGTAGCGTGGGCTCACGGTGGTGACGAGGTCGGCGAACACGATGCCGCCCTTGAGCAAGTTGACTTCGCCATGGAACTCAAGTTGGCGCCAGTCAAAATACGCCTTCGGCAGGCCGGTCAGATCAAACTTTTCAGCGGCGAAGCGCCCCTGGTATGCGGCGTTGTGGATGGTGAAAACCTTACCGACTCGTTCGCAATCCAGTAGCGGCATGACGAGGCCGCTTTGCCAGTCGTGTGCGTGGACGATTCCCAGATCCAAGTACTTAAGTTTGGTCAAGCGGGAGACACACTTGGAAAAAAAAATGAACCGCTCAGCATCGTCGGCCTGGCCGTAAAGGCTTTCTCGATCGAACAATTGCGGTTGGTCGATGAACAGCACGGTCAGGTTCGGCTCCTGCTCGAGTCTCCAAACCTTGGCTTGCAACTTCGCTTGGCCAAGCGGGACTTGCAGCTCAATGCCGCTTGGCCCGATATCGTCGAGTTTCTCGCGGATGCCGCGGTACAACGGCGTGACGAGGGTGACGGTGTGCCCGGCCGCAGCCTGAGCCTTGGCCAGTGCCGCAGTGGCATCCGCCAGCCCGCCCGTCTTGGAATATGGAAACACCTCGCTGCTGGCGTGGAGGATGTTCATGACGAGAGAGCGACCGGAAAATCAGTTCGCAGGAATGCGCTCGGCACGCAGGTACGGCTGGATTGGCTCCGGAATGAGGATGCTGCCATCCGATTGCTGGTAGGTCTCAATGAGCGCGACGAACAGTCGCGCGAGCGCCGTGCCGCTGCCGTTGAGAATATGCGGATGCCGGTTTTTGCCGCCGCCGTCCTTGTAGCGCAGGTTCATGCGTCGGGCCTGGTAGTCCTCGCAATTGGAACAGCTGGACACCTCAAGGTAGTCGCCCTGGCCCGGCGCCCAGACCTCGATGTCGTAGGTGGTCGCGCTGCCGAAGCTCATGTCAGCGGTGCAGAGTTGAAGGATGCGGTAGTGGAGGTTGAGCGACTGCAGCACCTTCTCGGCGTGGCCGAGCATCCTGTCGAGTTCACTGTAACTGCCTTCTGGCTCGACGATCTTGATGAGCTCGACCTTGTCGAACTGGTGCACGCGGATCATGCCGCGTGTGCCGACCCCGGCGGCGCCGGCCTCGGCCCGAAAGCAGGGGCTGTAGGCGCAGTAGTTTTTCGGCAGCTCACCGGCCTTGAGCAGTTCCTCGCGGTGGATGTTGGCGACCGGCGCCTCGGCGGTGGGGACAAGGTAGAGTTTGCCCCGGCTCTCCTCGTCGAGCCCTTCCTGCACCATGTAGGCCTGGTCCTCGAACTTGGGAAACTGGCCAACGCCGATCATGCAGTCGTGGTCGACCATGAAAGGCGGCGATACCTCGGTGTAGCCGTGCACGTGCACGTGCAGGTCAAGCAGGTACTGGATCAGCGCTCGCTCGAGCCTTGCTCCCCAGCCGCTGTACAGCAGGAAGCCGCTGCCAGCGAGCTTGGCCCCCCTGGCGAAGTCCACCAGACCGAGGCTTTCGCAAAGTTCGGTGTGAGGTTTCGGTTCGAAATCGTGGTTTGGCTTTTCACCCCACTGGCGGATTTCCCGATTGTCCTCCTCGCTGGCACCGATCGGCACATCGGCGTGCGGGAGATTGGGCAAGCGCAATAGTGTGTCGCGCAGCTCGGCGTCGGCTTGAGCGGTTTGGTTGTCCAGCTCGGAAATCTGGTCGCCGATATCGCGGACCTCGGCTTTTTTAGCCTCGGCGTCGTCGGTCTTTTTCTGGCCCATGAGCATGCCGATTTCCTTCGAGGCAGCGTTTCGCCTGGCCTTGAGTTCCTCGACGACGGTGATGGCTTCGCGTCGCTCGGCGTCGAGCCGCACGACAACGTCCACCTTGGCTGCGAATTCCTCCCCCCGGGTGGCGAGGCGTTCACGGACGAGATCGGGGGTGTCCCGAAACTGTCTGATATCCAGCACGGGCGGCAGTATAGGGAGGTTCGTTGTAGGCGCAAGGCATTGACTCGGTCGAGGTCGAGAGGTCATAATCGCGGCTCGTTACCTTTACTGAAAACCGATAACCATCAACGCAACCCAACCTTGATTTCCCTTATTCGCCAGGCCAAGCATCTGGTCCGTCGCTGGAAGGTTGTTTTTTTCGCCGCTTGCATTACAGCCGGGATGGCTTTCGCCGTCACCTGGGCAGGCGGGCCGGCCAAGGCACCTGCTCCGCGCGATACGCCGCCCATCACGCTCTCTGACCTCGATGGCGACGGCTATTTCGACATGCTGGTCGAGACGCAAACGCCGTTTGGCCGGGTGGACGATGTGTTCAACAACGACGGCGAACAGATGACACGTCTGGTCGTCGGTTTGGCCAAGCGCGAACTGGATTCCAGACTCGGTGATCTGCTGCCGAGCTACGCGAGATGGCTCGCCGGGGCGGACATCGTGGGATTGGCGCCAAGCGACGACCTGGTTGGGGTCGCGCCGTTGTCTCCAGGGCTTGAAGCCGCCATACCGGAGCGGTTCGACACGAGGCCGAGCACACTGGGCGACGATTACCCGCAGATTCGCACTCTCACTATGAATTTTAACGGCTTGGCCCGACGGTTGGCTGCGGCCAACCCCGAGCCGGACGAGACCATTCGGCGGCATCGTTTGTTGAGCATCCAAAAAATGGGTGCTCCGGGCGGCGCAGCCAAGCCGCGGTCAAGCGGTCTGAGACTGCTGGGTGGGGCAAGCGTTCGGGATGACTTTCTGGCGGTGATCGACAACCACACGGCCATCCCGGCGGACACGCACGGTGCGGTTGGCCCGGAGCACCTAGTGGTGGCGCTCAACACCGAGATCGCCATCCAGACCCGCGAGGGCGAGCTCCTGAGCAAGGTGGGCCTCGGCGACTTTTGGGCTGGCTTCAGCCACGGTTTTGTCTTCGATCCGAAGGTGGTTTACGACCACTTGGTCAAGCGCTGGGTGGTCTTTACCATCGCAGACGTGAACACCACCAAGTCGGCAGTATTGATCGCCCTGTCGCAGACGAGCGACCCGACCGGTGACTGGGACATGGCGTCGATTCGCGTTCATCCGGAAGCGGCTCCGGATAACTATCTATACGCTGATTATCCCAGCGTTGGCTACAACAAGAAATGGCTGGCTGCCTCTGTGAACCTGTACAAGGGCACCAACGAGGTTTCGGGTACGAAGGAATTTGTTGGCTCGCGCATTTTTGCCTTCCACAAACCGGACTACATTCGCAAGAGCAAGGTCTACTATACACAGTTTGACGACCCCGGCTATTTCACTGTTGTTCCAGCGACGACCTTTGACGCCGATGACACCAATCTACTATTCGTCACCGAGCAGAGCACATACGCACTACGGATCAGCGCCCTGTCAGGGAAAGTGGGACAGGAGCACTACACGCCCCATTATGCTCGTACATCAGTGAAGGGTATTGAGGCCTGGGAGTTTTCCATCGGCAAGACGAACATTTCCCCGCAGAAGGCGGCATCCAAGAAAATATTCGCGAACGACTCGCGCATGCATGCCCTGGCCAAGCGCAATGGCAAGCTTTGGGCCGCCCACCATGTCTTTCTGCCGGAAGGCATGGAGAACGTTGACCGCACCGCAATTCAGTGGTGGAACCTCGAGACGAACGCGACGATCATCCAGCACGGCTACATTCAGGACACCAACGCCGTCAAACAGTACACCTTTCCCAGCTTGGCGGTGAACAAGAATGACGACGTGCTGATCGGCTACTCCGGATTCTCCAAGGACACCTTTGCCAGTGCGTACTTTTCCTACCGCAAGGCGGACGATCCGCTTAACCAAATGAGCGAGCCGGCCCTGTTGAAGGTCGGCGTCGCCCCGTACGAGAAACTGCGCGCCGACGGCCGAAACAGCTGGGGCGACTACAGTGCCGCGCAGGTAGATCCCAACAACGACACCGACATGTGGACTATCCAGATGTACGCCGAGACGCGTAACACCGAGCAGGAGAATATTGCGGACGAGAAGCGGGACCGCTGGGGAACATGGTGGGGCTTCATGGCGTTCCAGCCGAATGATCCACCGGTGGTCACGGTGCAACCGACCAGCCAGACCATCCTGCAGTTCGGCTCCACCGTTTCGCTGGCGGTGAAGGTCAAGGGTACCGGGCCTTTCATCTATCAATGGCGGTTAGAAAAAAAGGACATCCCCGGTGCTACGGCAGCAACGTACACGATCGATAACTATTTACCCGAACACATGGGAAGTTACGAGGTGGTGATCCGCAATGCGGTGGGTTACACCCGCAGCAAAACCGCCGTCCTGGACGCGAGCCTGCCGACGATCGGCGAGCCTGAAAGCGAAAAAGTCATCGACGGCGCAAACGTCACCATGACGGTCGCACCGACGGCGGTTGAGACGGTCATCGGCATCCACACCAACGTTGTGCTGCGGGTCGAGCCGCAGGGCACCGGGCCGTTCGCATACCAGTGGAGTTTCAACGGCGAGGCGATCGACGGCGCCATCGCCGCCACGGTCGACTTGGGCAAGATGACGCCGGGCATCGAGGGCGCCTACTCGGTCCACATCCGCACCGCCATCGGCGAGGCAACCTCCAAGGCGACAGCACTCGAGTGGCTGATCTTTGACGAGCCGGAATTTTTCAACGTCAACCTTACCGAGTCGCAGCTTGGCTTTCAGGTGAGCGGGCATCGCTGGACGACGAATGCGTTCGAGTACTCGGGTGACCTGCGGAACTGGAAGCTGCTGACCAAGGGCGACAAAGCGGACGAGATGTTCAACGCTTCCGGCAAGAGCAGTAAAGGCATCAACCGTTCCGGCGGGGTAAACAAGTTGTTTGTTCGCGCACTACTCAAGACCGAGAAATACTCGAAGAATGCGATCGGTTTCGCGCGGGTGACGTACCCCAAGGGCAAGTCACTTATCGCCAACCCGCTCGATCGAGAGGACGGCAACACGGTGGCCAACCTGTTCGCGTCGCTGCCGGAGGGCAGCAGCCTGGCCAAGCTCGACGAGGCAAGCGGCGAACTGGTGGTGAATGTGTTTGAGGGCGGCGCCTGGGCCGACCCGGCGATGGTGCTTAAGCCCGGCGAGGGAGCCGTGTTCGACAACGCCGGCGAAGGACAGATTGCGATTGAATACTTTGGTGTGGCATTGCAGGGCGACCTGGACTCGGCTATCCCGGCGCGCGCGGTGTTTCGCAGCGCGATCACGCCGCTAGAGGGCGGTATCAGTACCGTGCTTGGCTTACCCACGGCAGAGGGTCTGCAGGTGCAGTTGCTCGACAACGATTCGAGCTCATACGTTACCCACACCTACACAGCCGACGTGTGGCAGCCAAGCGAGCCGGTTATTGCGCTTGGCCAAGCGTTCCGCGTTATCTCCGATACGGCGCTCGAGTGGCAGCAGTCGGTCGCATACAACGAGATTGTATTGCCGGAGGTGACGGCGCAGCCGGAGGATCAGGTAGTCACAAGCGGCTCGTGGCTGGGGTTGTCCGTGCGCGGCAAGGGCGATCCACTCGACTACCAGTGGTACTTCAACGGCGAAGCGATCGACGGCGCCACCCGCAACGCTCTGGCATTCGAGGCGGCCACCGAGGCAAACGCCGGCCAGTACACGGTCGAGCTCACGAACCGCTTTGGCGCGGCCACCAGCCTGCCGGCGAATGTCGCCGTGCATTACGTCATCAACCGGGGCACCACCGGCGCGGGCCGCATCGTGATTGACCCGTTGCAGGATCATTACGCACCGGGGACAGTTGTCACCTTCACCGGCGTGCCGGAGGAGGGCTACTCGTTCGCGAGTTGGGGGGGTGATGCAAGCGACGACACCGCTCAAATGACCGTCAGCGTCGACAAGCACCTGAGGGTGACCGCTGATTTTTCACGCGACTACATCATGCCGACGCTGAGTGATGCTCACTTCCGGGCGGACGGAAATTTTCAGTTCACCGTTGTGGCTGAGCCGGGTGTGGAAAACAACATCCAGTACAGTTTTGATCTGGAGAACTGGGTCGACTATCGCACCGACACCAACCTCGGCGAACTGTACGTGCCGGTGATCCCGCCGGTTGGCGAAAAAGGCATGTACTTCCGGGTGCTCGTCACGGGCAAGGGCTATTCGGACAACATTGTCGGCTATCAACTGCTCGATGTGCCCACCGGGAGATCATTACTATCCAACCCCTTGACAAGGAGCGACAACACCCTAGCCACGCTTCTCCCCGGTGGCCCGACAAAGCTGACGATCTCGACTTGGGACAGTGACTCCAGCTCGTGGAAGGCGAGCACGTTCGGCGACGCATGGAGCGACGCTGGCCTTGTCATTGCGCCAGGACAGGCGGCGATGTTCGACAACAAAACCGGTGCTACGCTGACGTTGCAGTTCACTGGCGAAGTCGTACAGGGTGGCCTCTCAACGCCGGTGCCAAGCGGCAACTCGTACCTCGCCGCCACGCTGCCAATAGTCGGTGGCTTGGCCACCAACTTTGGTTTTCCGACGGCGAGCGGACTGCAGGTCAGCCTGCTCGACAACGCCACCGACGACTGGACGACACACACATTTTCCGACGGTGCATGGAGCCCAAGTGAACCCACCCTGGCCGCTGCGCAGGGTTTTCGCGTAACGGCCACTGGGGCGCTGAGCTGGGACCGTGACATCAACCTGAGCTCGCAGGGCACGCCGAAGATTGTCACCCAGCCGGTCGGCGCAATGCGCATCGCCGGGCAGCCGATCACCTTCAGCGTTGAGGCCACCGGCACGCCGCTTGATTACCAGTGGCGTTTCAACGGTCTAAACATTGCCGGCGCCAACGCGGCGACATTTAAGTTGACCGGTGTGCAGCAGGCCAATGCAGGTGACTACTCGGTGTATATAACAAATCCGTTCGGCAACATCCTCAGCGACACCGCCAGTCTCGCGGTGCACTATACCCTACGCGTCGCTGGTTCGGGACACGGCATGATCACCCACAGGCCGGAGCTGGGGACATACCCAAACAAGGCGCGGGTGGTGCTCAATGCCACCCCGAAAAAAGGCTATGTCTTCACCGGATGGAGCGGCGCGGCCAGTGGAGCGGCCAACCCGTTGGCGGTGACGATGGACGCGAACAAGGAGATCACCGGCTCATTCACTCGCGACGTTGTTCCGCCGGAATATCGCAGCGTGAAGATCAACACCGCCGGCCAGCTCGAGTGGGTGCAGGTTGCTCGGCCCGGCAAAAAGTTGACCTCCGACTACTCACTCGATCTGTTGGACTGGAAAGAGTTCGCCAGCGACAGCAGTGCCTCTGGCGAGATGCGCGTTCCATTCAACCGGCCGCAGGGTATCAACAATTTGTTTGTCCGCACCTGGGAGGAGGACACCGGCTATGCCGCGCGCGTGCTGGGTTATGTCACGCTGACGGTGCCGGCCGGCGACTCGCTTTTTGCAAATCCGTTGGCTAACGGCGCTAACCGCGTCTCTAACATTCTTCCGAGCGTCCCGAGTGGTAGTACCTTGGCCAAGCTCAATACGGCCACTGGCAAGTGGGAGACCAACACTTTCAGCGACGGGTGGAGCCAGCCCGGCATGACTCTCGCACCGGGCGAGGGTGCGATGTTCAACAACAAGGGCGGGGCCTTTGGCGTGTTGGTGGCAGGCTTCACGCCTTGGCAGAGAACAACGCTGCAAATTCCAGCTGGCAAATCTGTCGCGTCGCCGGTCTTGGCCAAGGGCGGCTTGTTGAGCAGCCGGCTTGGCCTGCCACTGGTCGAAGGGCTCAAGGTGGAGCTGTTGAACACCGGCACCGGCAAGTACGATGCGTACACGGTTGTCGACGGCGTTTGGTCGCCGGACGAGCCGGCGGTGGCGCTTGGCGAAGCGTTCATTGTTACCGCTCCGGGCGAGGTAAACTGGAGCCATGATCCCACCCTTCCGCAGGTCACCTCACAGCCGGCGGACGCCGAGGTGTTGTCCGGTGGCAAGGTCGGGTTCATCGTCAAGGCGGTCGGGGAGCCGCTGGCTTACCAGTGGCTGTTTGACGGCAGGCCGATCGTCGGCGCTACGGCGTCAGCAATCCAGCTTCCGGAGGTGACCCTCGCCAACGCCGGCCGCTACTCTGTGCTGGTGAGTAACAGCTTCGGCAAGGTCGTCAGTGAGCCGGCGCGGCTCGATATTTATTACAAGCTCACACTCGCACTCGAGGGCCGCGGTGACATTGAGGTTGATCCAGAGAAATCGGCCTTCCTCGCCGGCAGTAAGGCGACGTTGTCCGCCACGCCGGCAACCGGCTACTCGTGGATGCACTGGAGCGGTGACGAGACGAGCAGCGAACCAACCTTTACCGTCACGATGGACGCACATAAGACGATGACCGCGAACTTCACCCGCGACTACATCCTGCCCGATCTCAGCGATGCGGGCTTCGACGACAAAGGGCGGTTCACTTTCCTTCTCTTGAGTGAGCCGGGTGCCAACTGCGAGATTCAGGGTTCCTCCAACGGGATCCTCTGGCATAAGCTGGGCAGTTACCAGAACAAGAACGGGCTCGTGCGGATTCCGATGGCCTACAATGTCGAGGGAAAAAAACAGCTTGTGCGCGTGCTGGTGACGGACGAACTGGCTCCGGGCCGTCTCGCTGGCCATTCGCTCAACGGCGTGGGCTACATCAACCTCGATATCCCGCCAGGCCAGTCGCTCTACCATGTGCCGCTGTTACTGACTGGCAACAAGACCGTGGCGACACTGTTCCAGGGTGCGGCCAAGGGGTCCAAGGTTGCCATTC
>ENA-UPTF01002032-UPTF01002032.1-marine-metagenome-genome-assembly--contig:-NODE-2032-length-12040-cov-3.771462_pt1 | contig 12040 bp, 13 predicted proteins | sample MGYA00238166_ERZ767019 | MGnify/ENA primary metagenome ERZ767019 (study PRJEB28930, sample SAMN06266391) | marine metagenome | isolation source: Sea water from 250 m depth | place: Atlantic Ocean... | reverse complement strand
GGTGGGTAGCAGAGGCCAATATCGGCACAGCCTTGTAATTTGATCTCAACAATAAAACTATTCTCAACCAAATCTTGTTCAACAATGCTCAAGGGAATTTTGACAACCATTGAATCTCGATAAATTTCTGTGGAACCGAAAAATTCGTCAAAGTGAGCCCTACCTGCTGGCAGCTCAATTTTATTCAAGCGTATATTTTCGTTAGTACTTGCATAAGATATTTTGTCTTTGTAAAGATAATATCCTTCTTGAACATCATGGGATATTAGAATGCTGCCCGCTTCATACGAAACAGAAACAGGGAATGCCTGTTCAGGTTTCAATACCTGTTGTGCCAATAGAGGTGAAACCAAGTTGAGCACAGATGCCAATAACAGTGTTTTGGCTATGCTCATGAAGTTAAAACCTTTATTTATCATTTTTGTCCTTAAATACCCGAAAAGAAATATTTCCCAATTGGTTATTTTATTATTTTTTTCTGCAACTTAGAGATTATTTTTTTAAAAAAAATCTTATTCTGACTTGAAATTTTTTAAACCATCCTTATTATTAGCACTCCCCTAGTGAGACTGCTAAAAGTGAGGGTTGCACTAGGATAAGATTTATAAAGAGAAATAACAAATTGAGGAGCTGATAGATGAATATTCGTCCACTTCAAGATCGTGTAATCATAAAGCGCATGGAAGAGGAAAAAACCTCTGAAGGCGGCATCATTATACCCGACAGTGCAACCGAGAAACCAATAAAAGGCGAGGTTGTTGCTGTAGGCAATGGGCTTGTTCTCGACAATGGCGAAATACGACCATTGGACTTAAAGGTCGGTGACAAGGTTCTATTTGGCAAATACAGTGGTACAGAAGTTAAACTGGATGGCGAAGAACTTTTGGTTATGAAAGAAGATGATGTAATGGCTGTACTTGAGGCCTAACAAATTACATCTAATCAACAAATTTAAATTTAAACAAATAAATATAAGAGGATAAAAAAATGGCTGCTAAAGAAGTTCAATTTGGTAATACTGCTCGTCAGAAGATGATTGCCGGGGTTAATGTATTAGCCGATGCGGTTAAGATAACGCTTGGCCCAAAAGGAAGAAATGTTGTTCTTGACAAAAGTTTTGGTGCACCAACCGTTACCAAAGATGGTGTTTCAGTCGCTAAGGAAATTGAGTTAGAGGATAATTTTGAAAATATGGGCGCACAGATGGTTAAGGAAGTTGCTTCTCAAACTTCTGATGTTGCTGGTGATGGGACCACTACTGCGACTGTACTTTCCCAAGCTATTTTCAGGGAAGGCTTAAAAGCTGTTTCCGCAGGATTCAATCCAATGGATCTTAAACGCGGTATAGACAAAGCCACAAGAGTGATAGTAGAACAGCTTGAAGCAATCTCAGTACCTTGCACAGATGATACTGCTATATCTCAGGTTGGAACCATTTCAGCCAACTCTGATCTTTCAGTTGGAGAGATCATAGCTGAGGCAATGCAAAAGGTAGGTAAAGAGGGTGTGATTACTGTCGAAGAAGGACAAGGATTGGATAACGAATTAGAAGTTGTAGAAGGTATGCAATTTGATCGGGGGTTTTTGTCACCGTATTTTATCAATCAAGCTGAAAGCCAAAGTGTTGAGTTAGAAGAACCGTTCATACTCTTGTTTGATAAAAAAATATCCAACATCAGAGACTTATTGCCACTGCTTGAAGGTGTGGCTAAGTCCGGAAGGCCTTTATTGGTTATCGCTGAAGACATTGAAGGCGAAGCCTTGGCTACATTGGTTGTGAATAACATCAGAGGCATCGTTAAAGTTGCTGGTGTTAAGGCACCTGGTTTTGGTGATCGTAGAAAAGCTATGTTGCAAGATATTGCGATCTTGACCGGTGGTCAGGTGATTTCAGAAGAAGTTGGACTAAGTTTGGAAAAGGCAACCTTAGAAGATTTGGGTAATGCCAAAAAAATTCAGATTACCAAAGAAAACACAACTGTAATCGATGGTGCTGGGACTGGTTCTGATATCAAATCGAGAATTGATCAAATCAATAGAGAGATTGAGGATTCATCATCAGACTATGATCGAGAAAAACTCCAAGAACGAGTTGCAAAACTCTCAGGAGGTGTTGCAGTGATTAAAGTTGGTGCCGCAACTGAAATTGAAATGAAAGAAAAGAAAGCTCGAGTTGAAGATGCTTTGCATGCGACAAGAGCAGCAGTTGAAGAAGGAATTGTTCCTGGAGGGGGTGTTGCACTTGTTCGAACAAAAGGATCTTTGGAGGACTTGGAAGGAGATAATGATGATCAAAATGTTGGCATCAATATTCTTAAAAAAGCTTTAGAAGAGCCACTTCGACAAATTGTTAGCAATTCAGGAAATGATGCTTCAGTTGTTCTTAATGAAGTAGCAAAAGGTAAAGGTAACTATGGTTACAATGCAGCCACCGATGAGTATGGCGATTTAGTGGAGATGGGGATCATTGATCCAACCAAGGTAACCCGTTATGCATTACAAAATGCTGCATCTGTTACTGGTCTTTTGCTAACAACAGAAGCAATGGTTGCCGATGCGCCACAGGATGATGTGCCTCCGTCGGCACCAATGCCTGACATGGGCGGCATGGGTGGAATGGGCGGAATGATGTAAAGAAGTGCATTGCTCAAAGAATAAAAACCCTGCTTAGCAGGGTTTTTTTTTAATCCTTTATACACTTTTTAGAGATACAGCTTTAGTGTTTATCAGAGCTGTTTTATTATTAGTTAAATAAAATCTTGTGAATTTCAATAATGGCAACAAACCAAGAAAAATTTGTAAAAATAAGCAAACAAGATCTGCCTTTATCTTGTCCAATGCCAGATTATGATGATTGGGATGGGCATCCAAGGGTGTTTTTACAGGTTGATTCTGAGAAAACGACATGTCCTTATTGTGGCACTATCTACGAATTGATGGACTTTAATGATTAATACTCAACCAGTCCTATGTCATATCAATTTGGCAACTGGGTTTCGAGGCGGCGAGAGACAAACATATCTGCTAATGGACCGTCTCAGCAAACAAGGCTGGCAACAGAAACTGATTGGGAGGAAAGCAGGTAAACTTGCCCAATTATCAGAATCCATTGCCAATCTCAGAATTATTGAAGTTGGATTAAACCCTTTACAACATCTTGGTCATTTTACCAACATTGATATTCTTCATTTGCATGAGTCGAGGGCATTTTTAACTTTACATGTATCAGGCCATTTGCGACAGACTCCCTATGTATTGACACGAAGGGTTCAAAGAAAACCAATGAAGAATTGGCTGAATAAGGCTGTCTACTCTAAAGCTAACGCCATCGTGACTTTATCCGATGCTATAGGTCGGGTTGTAAATGAATCTTTGGGTACTACCCTCAATTACAATGTTATACCCAGTGCTAAGACAGGTTTTAGTTTTAATGCTGACGACGTTCAGTCAATTCGTTCCAAGTTAAAGGGAGATTTTGTTGTTGGTCACATTGGTGCTTTAGACGATAGCCATAAGGGACAACTGCAAATTATTGAAACAGCTAGAAGATTGTGTGATTCACATCCCCAAATTTCTTTTGTTTTAGTTGGTGAGGGGCGTGATTTTGAGTTATTCAAGAAACTTACAGCTTCTCTAGATAATATTTCACTTGTTGGCCAAGTCGAGAATCTTGGAAGTTATTTAAAGGCCTTTGATATTTTTTTGTTTCCATCCCGTCATGAAGGTTTGGGGTCAATCCTATTGGATGCCTTAGATTTTGGTTTACCTATTATCGCTACAGATGTAGGGGGTATTCCTGAAATCATTGAAAGTGATGTCAATGGATTTTTGGTCAAACCGGATGCAGTTGATGACATCTGTGAAAATATCCTGGGTTTTTATACCGATAGGGCCTTAATGGAGCAGATGACGCAAACAAATATTGAGAAATCTCAATCCTATACTGTTGGCTCAATGACGGACGAATATGTTCAAATATACCAAGGAATCTTAAAAAACAATGAGCAAAAGAATTAGGAGATCACTGTGAATCAAGAGTTTTGCAAAGACGTTGATGCTGCCCTTAAGAGAATTGCAACTCATATAAGGAAGACGCCAGTAGAGTTTTCTCATTCTATGAGTAACAATTCAGGTAGCAAGGTCTTATTAAAACTTGAAAATTTCCAAGTTACCGGCTCTTTCAAGGCCAGAGGGGCGGTTAATAAAATGAGCTTAATGGCTGAAGAGAATCCAGAGAAAATCATCACTGCCTCTTCAGGGAATCACGGATCCGCGGTAGCATATGCTGCCAGTATCTTGGGGTTGGACACTCTGATATTTCTTCCTGAAAACGTCTCCTCTGCCAAGTTGAACAAAATTAAACAATTCGGTGCCAATGTGAATATCAAGGCTAAAAATGCTGGCGATGCAGAAATCGCAGCGAGAACCTATGCTCTCAAGCATGGTTATCCGTATCTTTCACCTTATAACGATTATGATGTAATTGCTGGTCAGGGCACCATTGCTGCTGAAGTTACTCAACAGACCACTGGAATTGATGCCGTTTTTATTGCCGTTGGTGGCGGAGGTTTGATTTCTGGAATAGGTGGCTACTTAAAACAAATGAATCCAGCTGTGCAGATTATTGCTTGTTCACCTGAAAATTCTGCCGCTATGCATTATTCATTGGAAGCCGGCAACATCATAGGTATCGATCATTTTGAAACCATCAGTGATGGTACAGCAGGTGCACTGGAAAAAGGTTCAATCACTTATGAGTACTGCCATTCCGTTGTAGATGAATCAATTTTATTGACTGAAGATGAAATTTTTAGTGGCATGAGAGAATTTATGAACAGTCACCAAATGATGATAGAAGGTGCAGCAGGCGTTGCTATTGCAGGTTTCTTAAAACTACAGCATAAATTTAAGAATAAAAAAGTTTTAATAGTAGTTTGTGGCGCCAATATCAGCAGTGAAAAGTTAATGGAGGTTGTCTCATGAACGATGCGATGGTTCTTGATTGGGATCAGATTTCAGATTTGTTGGAATATATTGATGTCTATGAGCCCATGAAAAAAGCTTTTATTGAGTATTCCCTGGGACATGCTGAAATACCCCCAGTTGGCGAACTTCTATTTGAAGACCCTCCAGGCGAGGTGCATATCAAATATGGTTATATTCAAGGAGGCTCTCATTATGTCGTGAAAATTGCTTCTGGTTTTGCCAACAATCGTGATCACAATTTGGCCCCAGGACAAGGGATGATGATTCTATTTGATATCGATACAGGTGTTCCCAAAGCGGTACTTATTGACGATGCCAATCTGACAGATCTAAGGACAGGCATCGCAGGAGCCATTGCTTCCAAGGAAATGGCAAACATTGGTGTTAAATCTGTTTCAATTATCGGCACTGGAGTTCAAGCAAGACATCAAGCCAGATGTCTTTTGGATGTTATGCCTATAGAGAAAATATTCTTTTGGGGTAGAAATGAAAGGTCGTTGGATGAACTGAAGCGAGATCTTTCCGATTTAAGTGTCAGTGTGTCTACTTGCTCCGATTTAAGGAAATTGATCGAACGCTCTCAATTAATAATTACCACCACATCCGCCAAAGAGCCCATCATTGATGAGGAATGGGTACAACCTGGAACGCATATAACTGCTGTGGGCTCAGACACACCAGAAAAATGTGAGTTGGATCCAAAAATACTTGGCAGAGCATCTGTTGTCATAGCTGACAGCATCTCACAAAATAAAGAGAGGGGTGAAATACACCAAGGACTGAAAAAAGGGAAATTGAAAGAAGAAGATATTTTAGAATTGGGAGATATTTTTTCCGGTAGGGCCGAGGGAAGAACAGATAGTGATCAAATCACGGTTGTCGATTTAACTGGAGTCGCAGTCCAAGATTTGGTTATTGCGGAAGCAGTTGTGAAGGCAAACAATCAAATTGGCTGACTTTGTACAATCGCAACAATTGCTATTTATGATCCAGCTCTGAGGTAACCAATCGTTTGAAGAGAAAGCAAAAAAACTATTTGTTTTATATAGAACATGACTATTCTTATGAGATCTTAAGACCACTTCAAAGGGAAATTCAAAAACAAGGAGACCGTGTTTGTTGGTTTTTGGTAGGCAAACAAATCAACAATCATCTTTCTAAGGCTGAGGATGAGTTGAAAACAGTCGAGGAGGTTATTGAGTATGATCCGCAAGCTTGCTTTGTTCCTGGAAATACAATCCCTAATTTTATTCCTGGCTTAAAAGTGCAAGTATTCCATAGCCTTGAATGGAAGAAAAAAACGACCTTTAGAATCAGGGACTGTTTTGATCTCTATTGCACGCATGGCCCTAGTACCACTAATACATTCAATATTCTAAAACAAAAGCACCAACACTTTGATGTCATTGAAACAGGATGGCCAAAAACAGATGCCTTATTTGAAGCCATTCCGGTAAATTTTCCCGAAGCAAGGGGACCAATAATATTGTATGCTCCTACTTTCTCACCAAAATTGACTTCAGCCGCAGAACTTTATGATTCAATAAAAAAACTCTCTAAACAACAATTGTGGTTCTGGATCATCAAATTCCATCCAAAAATGAACCCCAAATTGGTGGATCAATACCGAAAAATCGAAGGCAAAAACTTAAAAATTGTCGAAAAAGATTCAATTGCCCCATTGTTAAAATCAGCAGAATTAATGGTTTCGGATACTTCTTCAGTCATTGGTGAATTTGCCTTGCTCAAAAAACCCACCATAACGTTGAATAATGCAATGCCAGATGATTACATCATAAATATTTCTAATCACACAGAATTGGAATCGGCTATCAATAATGTTCTTGCTGACAAAACAGCAATCTTTAAGGAGGTTGCAGAATACGCCAAGCAATTACATCCCTATTATGATGGACAATCATCACAGAGAGTTTTGAAGGCAGTGACTAGTATGAGTGAGAAGAACTTAGATTATCTTAAACCAAAGCCTAAGAATATTTTTCGACACATTAAGATGAGAATGAAATTGAATTATTGGAAGTTTTAATAGCTTTGTAAAACTAACAGGTCTATTTTAGCTATTACTTCCTCGGGGGTAATTAAATTCATGGCTTCCGATTCTTTGATTCTGTAACCCCATTTTAATTCAGAAATATCTTTATTTAATAATTTTTTGGCCGCTTTGGGGTAAGCATTAATTACCCAATTTTTTGACAAGTAAGGCCCACTTCTCAGAGGATTGCTCATCGCATAGAGCCCAATAACTTTGGTCTTCATCGCGGTTGCAATATGAGCAGGCCCTGAGTCTGGACAGATAACAAAATCAGCTTTGCTGATCAGTGCGGTTAATTCCTTGAGTGAGGTTTGGTTTATTAGGTTTTTTACTTGGCTTTTAAAGTGATGACTGATTTGATTGCCATAATTCAATTCAATTTCTGATGCTCCACCTGTAAGTATTACTTGGATGTTATACGTTTTGATCAAATGATCAATTACGCTTAGATAGTTTTCAACCGACCAACTTCTGTTGTATTTTTGCCCAAATCTTTGACTGCTGCACGGGCTGATCACACAATTAATTTTATCGTGATCTATGATTTTCTCAGCAAATGCACTAGCAGATTCAGGAATGTGAAGATGCCAGTTCTCTTGTTTTGAATCTATGCCCAAGTATTCAGCAAAGCCAAAAAATCCCTCCATGACATGTTGTCTAGGTTTTGCTGCAATTGTTTCGTTGCAAAAAAATCTCTGCAAATCTCTTGCGCGCTCTTTATCGAAGCCAATTTTCCTGGTCGTCTTAACAAAGCAACTAACTAGATTGGCAGTCATTGAAGCGTGCATGTGTAGGAGGATGTCAAATTTCCGGTGTCTCAACTGAGTCGAGAGTTTAATAAGAGATTTTAGCAGGTTGGATTTGTCAAAAATAATAAATTCAATGTCTTCTATTCCTTCCAAAAGCTGAAATTCAGTTTTGCCAATAATCCAAGTGATTTTTGTGTCTTGGAAGCTCTCACGAAGTGTTTTCATGATAGGTAATGCATGGCAGCAATCGCCTAGAGCTGATAATCTGATTACACAAATACTATCTGGAGTTAAACTATCGTTATTGGATCCCACTATATGACCAGTCAAGTTACAAAAATCAATCAGAGTATTATCTTATATGATGATCGTTTTATGAATGAAATTGATGAGAATATTTTTGAAACCAATTTTTGGAAAATGGACAAAGAAGCTCAACCCCAATCTATGGGTAGAGGCACAGTCTACTTTGTCAAAATTCAAGACCAACCTTGCGTTTTGAGGCACTATAATCGAGGTGGGCTAGTTGCAAAATTGACTTTGGATCAATACCTCTGGATGGGTGAACACAACACTCGGTCTTTCAAGGAGTGGCGCTTGCTCAATGATATGGTTAAGAAACAACTACCCGTTCCTACTCCTGTCGCTGCAAGGTACATCCGTCATGGAATCTGTTACAGGGCTGACATTATTACCAGAGAAATCCCTGATATTGAGTCCTTAAGCAACAAGTTGCTTGGAAACTCAATGACTGAGCAATTGTGGGGAAATATCGGTGAATGTATTGCTAAATTTCACAATCAGGGTGTTTTTCATATGGACTTGAATATTGAAAACATTCAGATTAATCAGAACAATCAAGTTTTTTTGCTGGATTTTGATAAAGGCAAAGTCAGCGAATCATCCAAGCGTTTGTCAGATTCAAATTTAATGCGATTGAAGCGCTCTCTTACCAAAGTGACGAAAATGAACCAACTGGCATTTCCCAACTCAGGTTGGGATATATGTATCGCCAAGCATCACAGTCAGGTTTAATTCTCTTTGCTATAAGGATCCCAGCCTGAATTAGAGCCCTTAAATCGGCGGTGAACCCAATAATATTGTTCTGGATTTTTAAGGATATGGGCCTCAAGAATTCGATGCGCTCTTTCCATGTCTTGTTGTGGATCTTCGCTTGGAAACTTATCGATTTCAGGGTATACCTCTAATACGTAGCCTTCACCATCCGGTAGTCTAATTGGTAAAAAAGGCAATACAGGACAGCCAGCAATTTCCGCTATCCGAGTTATGCCTGCATTAGTCATTGCTTCGTGTCCAAAAAATTTGACTGGCATGGCATTTTTACCAATAAAATTCTGGTCAGCCGCATACCAAACCATTTTTTTATCCTTGAGTGCTCGAATTAAATTTTTGACTTCGTTTTTTGTGACTAGACTCTCACAAGATCTGAGTCTGGTATTGCGAAAGAAACGATTGATTATCGGATTGTTTCCCAAACGGTACATTCCAACCAAAGGAGGCAGATCCACTCCAATATCACTACGACCAATAAGAGCACTGATTTCCAGTAAAGTGAAGTGAGCACTAAAGAGGATGACGCCTTTATTTTTGGCCACAGCATCCCGCAGGTTTTCAAGACCTTGTATCTTAACAATCTGTTTGAGTTTTCTTGTAGATCTCCACCGTGCAATACCAACTTCAATAAAACCAATGCCAAGTGAGATAAAGTGCTGTTTCAATAACTTCTTTTGTTCTTTAGATGACAAGTTGGGAAAGCATAGTTGTATATTTTTCAATGCTATTTTTGACCTTGATGATGGTAATCGGTACAAAACATGTCCCAATAACTCTCCAATTTTGACAATGAAAGGATACGGGAGTAATACTAATAGTCTAGTTAACGAAAGAATCAAGATGATTATCCAGTTTTTGGGATGGAAATAGGCAAATGTAGATTCTAGCTTGGCTTTCATGATATTAGTTTAATTGCAAATTGCATTATAGACATACAGCAAAAATGATTAAAATGGCATACACATCAAAAAAACTTTTTGAGAAAGTATTATGAGTAAAGATACCAGCGACAGCGACAAGGATATTAGCCACTTAACCGAAGAACAATTTAATATTACCCAAGAAAAGGGAACAGAAGCACCATTTACTGGCAATTATCTACACAACAAGGAATCAGGCGCTTATCTGTGTGTCTGTTGTGGCAATAAATTGTTTCATTCCATAACAAAATTTGATTCAGGTACAGGTTGGCCTAGCTTTTATGACATAGATACCGACAATTCCGTAAAAATAGAGTCCGATAACAGCCATGGCATGGTCCGTGATGAGGTACTTTGTGGGAAATGCGGCGCACATCTTGGCCATGTTTTTTCCGATGGTCCAGCACCAACTGGTCTCAGGTATTGCATCAATTCGTTGTCACTAAACTTTGCATCCGATGATTAGACATACAGTCTTTGATTAAACTGATCCAAAATCGGGATGATCCTACCGGTTCTCCTTCGGTAACTACATGTCTTTCAATTTGTTTTTTTCAGAAACAGTAACTTCTTGATGAAATCAGATTGGAGAAATAATATCAAACCTGCAACCAAAATCGCTGAGGCCCATTCTGTACCTGCAACAAACACAACTTCATAGGATGTTTCCCATCCTTTAAAATTGTAAACAACAATAATAAGCCCAATGAACAAGGACCAGAGCAGCCACCTCATTTTTTGACTGAGTGGCAATCCATACATCTGCGTCACCATAAAGACTCCAAGAAAGCCAAACAGAAACATTGGCCAGTTATGACTGTTCATTAGCGCAACTAACAAGGCATGCACTACCACCGTAACTTCAACAAAAATCGTCCATTTTGGATTCAAATGAGCCCGAGTAAAAAATAGGCTGCCTTGCAAAAGGATTAAGAACATGTATAAAAATCCCAATAAATGACCTTGTGTCATCACCATTGGGTGATACCAAAACGTATAGATTGCTGCCCAAGCAAAATAATAACCATGGTATTTTCTAAGGCCCTGAGATGCTCTGGTTACAAAATCCAGAGGTTTCCCAAAAAACATCCCTCGTCTCTGATTTTCCATCATCAGAACTACAACCAACAGAACAATGACTGACCATTGAGCAGACTGCTCAGTAACATCCTGAGCCAAACCATCATAAAAGATGTGAGTTTGTAACAAATGCAGTGTTACAAAAAGTGCATTAGCCAACAGCGCCGCTACGTTAAACCAGTGCAAGCCAGATATGTATTTAGGCTTGCTTGCTTGGGCTTTGAAAATCAGCCACCAGATGATAATTTGGTGGCCGAAATAAAGCCCCCATGCACTTGATCGACTGATAAAATCAGGGTTTAGTAGTTGCCATTTGTACCAGAAAGCAACTCCATCTGGTTTCGGTAGCAACAATGGCTCTTGCATCCATAAAACATCTGCAAGCCATATAAATCCTGAGAATAATAGACTGAATGCAATGCCTAATTTTAGAGCCAATGATGATGAGATACTATTTGACATATCTGAGTTCGCTTTTTTGTCCTATTTTTTCTATGAAAATCGGATGTCATATTAATACAATTCGTTTATGGTTTGTAATTCAGTTTCAAAAAAATTGAATAAAAGAAGGAAAAGTAGACCTAATGTCAGGATTATTTAAGTTTTTTAGATCAAAAAAATCCAAAGAGCAAGACGAAGAAATCTTCGGCATGATCGAAGTTGCAACCGCGGTGCTTTTAATTGAAATGGCTAGAGCCGATTTTCATCAACATGATGCTGAGGATAAAAAGATAATCGAGCTTTTAGAGGTTCATTTTAGTCTTTCACAAGGCGAAGCACAGAGTTTGTTTAAAGAAGGACAAAAAAAAGCAGACGATTCTGTTTCTTTACATGAGTTTACCAGAACTTTACACACTAAATTAACTCAAACTGAAAAGGAAAAAGTCATTGGGATGCTTTGGGAGCTTGCTATGGCTGACAAGGAACTAGACAAATATGAAGATTATCTGGTGCGTAAAATTGCTGATTTATTATATGTCTCAAACACAGTTGTGTTAAGAATACGACACGAGATTACGACAAAATAGTTTCCTCGATGACTTTAATGATAGGAGCAACATTTTCAAAGATTGGGTTAACGACCGGTAAGTTCAACTGATCCGCAAGTGCTTGAGTGTCAAAGTCTTTGTTGTTCGAGTTGATAGAAACAGCGATTGTTTTTTTCCCATAGCTGGCTA
>ENA-UPTF01002030-UPTF01002030.1-marine-metagenome-genome-assembly--contig:-NODE-2030-length-12045-cov-1.946023_pt1 | contig 12045 bp, 11 predicted proteins | sample MGYA00238166_ERZ767019 | MGnify/ENA primary metagenome ERZ767019 (study PRJEB28930, sample SAMN06266391) | marine metagenome | isolation source: Sea water from 250 m depth | place: Atlantic Ocean... | reverse complement strand
TGCCCCCATAAGAGTGTTACGCATAGTAAGAACCGCATTCTCGCCCTCTACAACCAAAGCAACAACGGGACTTGAGGTTATAAATGCAACGAGACCGTCGAAGAAGGGTTTCCCAATATGTTCGGCATAATGCTGTTGCGCTAAATCGTCGGTAACAGACATTAGCTTCATTGCGGCTAGCTTGAGGCCTTTACGCTCTATTCTCGTAATCAACTCTCCAACCAAGCCTCGCTGCACCGCATCAGGTTTCAAAAGAATCAGTGTTCTATTCATTACGCATTAGTCCTTCGTTTCCGGTTTTGTTCTGCTTTAGTAAATTGGGTGCTGCCTATTAGTGTCGGCTGTAACACCATTAAATCATCCGTATCTCCCTGCGCAAGTCTCTCGTAACCTAGTTGTGATAAAGATTTGACAGTACGGGTTGGTTTTTTCGTATCCCAAAAGGTAACAGCCTTCCCCCCAAGAGAGTCCCAAACAATAGAAAGTTCGCAAGCCTCCTCACCACAGACGAGTGTACTCTCTGGCAGTTTTCGTGCCAATTCTTCGTGAGTCAACACCTCTGCCTGTTGCAGCAATGTACCTCTAGCGTAATGACTGGCATAAACACGCCCTCGACCAGCTCCAATAACTGCACAAACTCGCCCCGCAAATGCAATATACGGCTTCGCCTCTATCTGAAGTGTATCCACTCCAATTAGCTTTATTTGCCTGGCCATTGCCAAGGATTTGGCAAAAGATATCCCGACTCGCAAAGCGCTAAACCCACCTGGGCCTTGCGCAACGAAGACCGCATCCATATCTTTTATGGATAGGTTAGCCTTTTTCATTATGGACCGAATATGGGGCACCAGTTCGGCTGAATGGTTCCGGTCTGAACGCCAAGAACATTCTGCGATTACATCGTTATCGTGAGCAACTCCTACAGAAGCGTATCGCGTTGAACTGTCGATGCATAATTCCATGACTAATGTTGAAACATCTCGCTCACAATATGTCCGTATTTTTCGGAGCCAGAGATCGTAAGCTGTCTCTTGCTTCCAGAAAGAACCTCAATACGCACTTCAAGATGATGTCTTGGAAATGCATCTGGAACTCTATCTGGCCATTCAACTACACTCAACCCATCACCGTAAAGGTACTCATCCAACCCAAGTTCTGTAAGATCGTCACTGGAACCAATACGGTAGAGATCCATATGGTAAAGGGGGAGACGCCCGTTTAAATGTTCAGCAACCATTACGAACGTAGGGCTCCGGGCAATATTTTCACTCCCAAGCCCATTAAGAATACCCTGAGTAAGACGCGTTTTACCGGCTCCCAATTGTCCAATTAGTAGGAAAACATCTCCCGGCTGCGCGAGCATCCCCAGGCTCCTCCCAATAGCCCATGTATCGTCGGGGCCAAGTGAGGTAATTTGGTTTCGTATCTGACTCAACTAGACTACGCACCCAGAAGTAAGATATGACAGATAGTGCCCGTTCTCACCTTTATCCCAGAAAGATACCTGGCCGTATACCGTATTTACCTTAATACCCCACAGAAAACTATGCGTCCACGTCCGCTTCTAAGGCATGTGCTTCAATAAATTCGCGGCGAGGAGGCACTACATCGCCCATGAGCAGCGAAAAGAGTTCATCCGCCATTGCGGCATCCTGAGTTTCGACCCTCAAGAGAGTCCGCGACGTCGGATCGAGTGTTGTATCCCAGAGTTGTTCTGCGCTCATCTCGCCAAGACCTTTATAGCGCTGCACACTGTAGGATTTCTTTGCCCCTTCCCCTGAAAACTCAGCGATCTGTTTCTCTAGATCAGCTTCATCAATAATCCAACGTTGTTTCCGTCCGGAAGTCACCTTGTAAAGAGGAGGCTGTGCAATATAGAGGTGCCCATTCGCAATCAACGGGAACATATTTCTGAAAAAGAACGTCAGTAGTAGCGTACGTATATGCTGACCATCCACATCCGCGTCAGTCATGATGATTATCCGGTGGTACCTGAGCTTCTCAAGATCAAAATCCTCTCCCAACCCAGCTCCAATTGCGATAATAAGCGCCTTAATCTCTTCGTGGGATAACATTTTGTCTTCTCTGGCTTTCTCGACATTAAGTATCTTCCCACGTAAAGGCAGGACGGCTTGATTGGACCGATCCCGGCCCATTTTGGCGGTTCCGCCTGCTGAGTCTCCTTCCACTATATAAAGTTCGCAGTTCTCTGGATTCTTGTCAGAGCAATCAGCAAGCTTACCCGGCAAGGCTCCAGTATCCATCGCATTTTTCCGGGTGATGAGTTCCCGGGCCTTGCGTGCAGCATCCCGTGCCCGCTGTGACACAACACATTTCTCAATTATTCGTTTAGCATCCTGCGGGTTATCTTCCAGATGCATTTGAAGGGCTTCGGCCACTACTATCTCAACATGTGGCCGGACTTCAGGGTTATTTAGCTTGCGTTTTGTTTGCCCTTCAAATTGGGGTTCGGGGATTTTGACGCTTACTATTGCAGCAAGGCCCGCTCGAGTATCTTCACCCGCTAAATTCTCCTCGCCCTCTTTGATTAGCTTTTCTTTTCTCCCGTAATCGTTAAGGACACGGGTAATGGCAGCCCTGATTCCGGTAATGTGAGAACCGCCATCAATATTGTTAATCGTGTTAGCAAACGCAAAAACTGACTCTGAGAACCCATCGTTCCACTGGAGTGCAGCTTCTACATAAGTCGTTTCAATTTTTTTCTCAATGTAAACAGGTTTTTTGTGTAGAGGGTTCCGGGTCTTATTTAAAGACTCTACAAACTCAGCTATCCCACCTTCAAATAAGAAAGTTACCTCCTGAGGTTCGTTTTCAAACAACTCCGCCTGCCATTCGTTGCGGAAGTGAACTGTGAAACCTTTGTTAAGGTATGCGATTTCTTTAAATCGCTGCGAGAGTATGGAGAAATCGTAGCTGATTTCTCCAAAAATACCGATGTCCGGCTTAAAGGTAATAACCGTTCCTGTTTTCGCCTCGTCAGACTCACTCAGCGCGGTTGATTTAAGTTTGGAAACTGGTTGGCCTTGCGCAAATTTTTGGGTGTAATGACGCTTGTTACGATATACATCTACAGTGAGCCATTCAGATAAAGCGTTAACTGCAGAAACACCTACACCATGGAGTCCCGACGATACCGAATAGGCCTTACCCCCAAACTTTCCTCCAGCGTGAAGGGTCGTCATAACGGTCTCAAGTGCGGACACGCCTGTAGCCTTGTGCTTATCGACAGGGATGCCTCTCCCGTCATCAGTGACTGTTACGACTCCTTCACGATCCACTAGAATGTCAACTCGGGAAGAGAACCCAGCCATGAACTCGTCGATCGCATTATCGACAGGCTCGAAAATCAGCTGGTGAATACCACGTTGGTCAGTGCCCCCAATGTACATCCCAGGACGCTTACGAACAGCCTCCATACCCTCCAGAACCTGGATATCACTAGCGGAATAAGCGTCTTGTTTGGTCGCCATGTGCGTCTCCTAACCCCTGTGATCTAGCCTAGTCCCACTCAAGTTTTTGTGCCCAGATTTTTAACCGAATGCTATACACAATCCTAAACCCTGACTAATAGCTGTAGTCTACCATGCACAAAAACTGCCATCAAGTAGTTCGCATTGCGGCATATAGCCTGTATCACATACCCAAAAGAGAGCAGGGTAACTGGCCGGTAGACCGATGCGGTGACCCGACGCTTGTTTTTGCGTGTCAGCCAGCAAAATAGACCAACAAACCCTATTAATCGACGAGGGCATCGGTCAGGGCATCAGTCAACCCATATTCAAAGTATGTCCCAAATCAGTCCAAAACATTTTCAATAACCAGGACAGGCAGAACATCGAAGAAGTCAAACACCCTCAACTCCCAAAGCACTCCCTCGGGATGCACCTTCACGAAGAGTTTTGGTCGCTGCGTATTCAGAGGAATCCCAAAAAGCTCTAGCCTGATGTTTTGACTCAAATTCAATCACAACCTGCCGGTTACCATCGTAATCACCAGCGAACAGCTCGACTTCACCCCCACGAACCAAGTATCGACCTCCAAACCTCTCCACAATAGAAGTCACTGCTGCGACATATTGGGCGTACTTATCATGATCAAGTATTTCCGCGTCAATAATCATATAGTAAGCCATAAACACACCCAACATATTAGGTACAAAGAAGCTACCAGCCCAAGGTGTTGTGGTCAAGTGCATTTACAATCCCCTCCCCCATAATGTGCCCAGAAGGATTGACACCCAGTCATTGAGCATGTTCTGATACGATCGTATTATTCACAACGCACACTAACAATTGAATGTCGGCGCAGGTGCCTCTCAGCAAAGTGGTAATTTGAGTAACTTCCGAGAGGCTAAAAACGAGGAAGCCGGTCAAAATCCGGCACTGTCCCGCAGCGGTAGGATCTCATGAAGAGATCGAGTCCGATCAACGTCTTGCGCTTGATGTCAGTAAGACCTTCGAGGTTGAGGTCTCGGCACGCTGCCCTAGTAGCCCCGACACCCAATCGGGGCTTTTTTGCGACCGGTTACCTACAGATGCTCCTTCCAGAAGGTTTAAAGGATAGATAACGAATCAGGAGGACGTAGGGATGACAGTAGCAAAAGGCCTGGCTCTTATGATCACCATACTAGCCAGTCTCACCGTAGTAGGCTGCAATAGTTCAGACACCAAGAAAGGACTACTTGATGAGGCCACGGAGGGAGCCTCTCAAATTTCACCAAACAATAACAACGAGTCTCCTTCGCTGCCTCTTTTGACGACTCCGACCAGATCTAATTCCCTTGCTACGCCATTCCCAATAACTATCCGTGATTCACGCGGTCTGGACATACAGTTGCATGAGTTTCCTGAACGTATCATCGCTTATGATTCAGCCGTTGTAGAGATACTCTTCGCAATCGGCGAAGGACAGCGCATCATTGGTACTCACGACTTCGTGACCCATCCTCCCGAGACTGAAGACATCCCTAAACTTGGGTCAGCTTTCAGCATTAACATCGAGCAGATCGTTGCCTTAAAGCCAGACCTTGTCTTCTTCTTCTCCGAAGGGTTCGTTGACGACGTAGAAAAGACTGGCATTACAGTCCTGTATAGAAAGAGTCTTGGGTCCAATTTTAGGGAAGTAGCAAATGACATACGCTTGTGGGGCCGTATCACTGGAGCAATAGAACGCGCAGAACAAGTCGCCACTGAATTTGAGAATCGGGTTGAATTGATCCAAAGCACTATCGACAATGTCAACATCGGGCAAAAAATATTCCATGACACAGGGGACCTTTGGACTCCTGGCGCAAATACTTTGGTGGGAGAGGTTCTTACATTCCTTAAACTTCAAAACATCGCTCACGACATAGATGGATACCAGCAACTTAGTCCTGAAGTTATAGTAGATCGTAACCCCGAAATCATAATCACACCCAATAGAGACAGGTTCGTAGACCAGGATGCATTTGCTAACGTTAATGCCATAAAAAATAATCGCGTCTACACACTAACCTCAGATGGGCTAAGCGTTGCAAGTCCTAGGTTCATAGAAGCAGTCGAGGAACTCGCACGGTTAGTGTATCCAGAAACTTTCAGATGACAAAAGGTAGACCGCATGTCGTCATCTAGCAGTAAGACAGCTATGCCCAATACGAACCTAGAAATTCTCCCAGTAAAGGCGCGTTATCCTTGGAACCGAGTAATCGGAGGTATAGCGTCACTTATTCTCATCGGCTTTTTAGCATCAAGCATCGGTAGCGTGGACATCCCACTATTACAGAGCGTAAAGATTGTCATCAACAAATTGCCAGGAATTGAGTTACCCACTTCTTGGTCAAACGAGTGGGAAACTATCTTATGGCAATTACGTATACCGCGGGTCGTTCTCGCTGCAATCGTCGGCGCTACATTAGCGATGTCTGGTGCAACATACCAGGGAGTATTTCGTAATCCTCTGGCTGACCCCTACCTGATAGGGGTAGCCGCAGGAGCAGGACTTGGAGCAACAGTCATGCTAGCAACCCCACTCGGTAACTTGATGTCAATAACCACTTTCCTACCAATAGCTGCGTTTGTTGGTGCACTGTTGGCTGTATTCATTACCTACAGCGTGGCGAAAAACACCGGCGGTTTACCAATTACAACACTGATTTTGGCTGGCGTCGCGGTCTCCTCGTTGATGGCGGCTGCCACCACACTGATCATGATGCTGGGGGATGATGATCTTCGTCCAATTCTAAGTTGGTTATTAGGTGGGTTTATTGAAGCAAATTGGACTAAATGCGCATTGACAGTAATTTACGTCCTACCAGCAGCAGCCCTCATCGTTATATACGGTCGTGTTCTAAACGTTATGCAACTGGAAGAAGGTCATGCTAACCAAATGGGAGTCAATACTGAACGTACAAAATTCCTCCTAATCTTAGGTGCTTCGCTTGCAACTGCTGGAGCGGTGTCTTTCAGTGGATTGATAGGCTTTGTCGGCTTAATTGCACCACACGCGGTCAGGCTTATCTGGGGAACCGATTACCGAACATTGATCCCCATGGCGGCCCTAAGTGGTGCAGGGATTTTAATTATTGCGGATCTTGCGGCGCGAACCATTATCAGCCCAACGGAGTTACCCGTCGGTGTCGTTACAGCTTTCTTCGGTGCTCCTTTCTTCCTTTACTTACTACGCCGGGGTATAAGGTTTGGCCTATAGCCATGCTTAAATTACAAGATGTCAGATTCTCATACCAAGGTACGGATGTGCTCCGCGGTATAGACATTGAGGTGGCAGGTAGTGAGGTAGTGGGGATCATTGGGCCCAATGGAGCTGGAAAAACTACGCTATTAAACCTTATCAGTGGTGTTATAAAACCATCGACTGGTGACGTCCTCATCAACAGTAAGGCTAGTGCTGAGTACCCGCCCAGTGAAAGAGCAAGACTTGTAGCTGTAGCACCACAAACACCTCCCCTCCCTGAATGGTACAAAGTCATTGACTTGGTGCTAATGGGCCGCAACGCTCATCTTAAGCTATATGACTGGGAGAGTAAGAATGACTACGAAGTCGTCCTCAATGCAATGCAGATGACTGATACTTTACAGTTCGCCGATAGGGCCATCACAACGCTATCGGGGGGAGAGAGACAACGAGTTGTCATAGCCATGGCCGTTGCACAGGAAACTCCTTTGATCCTCCTAGATGAACCCACAGCCAACCTAGATATCGCCCACCAAAGTAAGGTACTAGACATCGTTGCAGCCGCACAAAGAAAGCGGCAGGGCTCCGTTATTATTGCGATGCATGACCTATCTCTCGCCGCACAATATTGCGATAGATTGATCATGCTAGCTGAAGGTGTGGTGCATGCCGATGGTCCGCCTGTAGATGTCCTTAAGCCAGAAATCATATCTCGGGCTTATTGCACAGAAGTTATTGTCATGAGGCACCCAACTGCGGGGTCGCCTGTTGTCGTAGGACGTAGAAAATAATTACCTTACGGGAAATCTACGGGAAATCTCAAAATGCCCTCAGCTTCTACAGAGATAGTCCTTAATAGGTTGAATTAATCAGTTGTGATGATTTTCTGGAAAGTCCATAATTGAGTTGAGCGGTTGGCCTACCTCATGACATAACGCTATAATCATGTGCGAATCCACTACACTGGACACGCGCAATTGAGCGAATTTCTGAACCTAGCCCCTCCGGTACTTATAGCGAGCGGTGCCGCGTACCTTATAGGGTCGCTACCGCTAGCGGACCTTATTACCAAACAGCGCAGTGGTAAGAGTATATTCTCCAAGGGCACTAAACTTGCTGGCGCCTCAAACGTTCTACGGAATGTTGGTGCAGTACCAGCCGCTATGGTTTCTATCGGCGATTTGGTTAAGGGCGCTGGAACGATCTTACTCGCCGAACGACTCATCGGTGTAGAGGGAACTTGGCTGCTCATACCTGCAGGAGCTGCAATCTTCGGACATTGGAAGTCACTATTCACTGGGTTCAGAGGTGGAGACGGTCTGGTGACTCTTGGAGGTATCATTTTGGCGATATTTCCTGTATTCGGAGTGATCAGTATATTAGTGGCACTTCTGATCACTCTCGGTGGACAGAAAATGCCTTATACGTCGCTGCTCGGCACAGTTTTTGGGTACGCGACGCTCGTCGCCCTGACCATCTATTATGATGTGAATATGCCACTAACAGCGGGGGTTGGAGGCCTTACGGGTCTAGTTCTGGCACGTGCGTTAATAGGACACAAACGACGCCGGCAAGTTAGCGACTGGGACGAGGCAGAAGAGTATGAGTTGGGTATCGACGAGAATTCGGCTTCTTAAGATTCTTGGTGTCGCGGTCTAATACGGCATAGACAGACTAAACGAACACCCCTACTGAGAGTTCATGGCCTTTCGCTGTGGCCTGATACCGCGGTAAGGGGCTCCTTAATTACGGCCTGTAGTCTAAGGTAGCGGCTTACTAGGGCTTTATCGTGGAGGCGTAACGATGTTTGATTTGCTTATAAAAAACGGGTCTATCATTGATGGTAGTGGCAGCCCAAGTTTCCGAGCCTCTATTATTGTGCAAAACGAGACTATCAAGGTCTACCACGGTGATCCAAATAGCCTTGAGGCAAGCCGTACGATTGACGCAGACGGCATGGTAGTTTGCCCGGGCTTTATTGACGTTCATTCCCACGCGGGGCTAACGATACTAGGGGAACCTCATCACGACCCTAAAATCCGTCAGGGAGTTACTACGGAACTCGTTGGTATTGATGGCATTTCACACGCCCCGTTCAAATCGCAGGAGGAACTCCACCGTGCCATCTGGCTTGACGCTGGATTTAACGGGTATCCTCCTCTTCCTGCTGACTGGCTCACCGTCGCTGAACTACTTGGGAAATACGATAATAACGTGGCTATCAACATCGCTTTCATACTAGGCAATGCAGCTCTGCGGATATGGGCAGCGGGCTGGAATGATCGGCCAGCAACACCAAGCGAGATTGAAGAGATGAAAGCTGTGGCCAAAGAAGCCATGGAGGAAGGGGCTTGGGGAATATCTACAGGCCTTGACTATCCTCCAGGATCATTCGCCTCAACTGATGAATTAGTTGAGATCGCTGGAGTATCAGCCCGATACGGAGGGTTCTACCACACACATACTCGAGCGAGTCTACGTAAACTAGGCCTACTTGAACCATGGAATGAGGCTCTCGACATTGGACGACGTAGCGGGAGTCCTGTGCACCTAACTCACTACCGCCAAACTGCCCAGGGCGTTGGTAGCCACCTTGACTATCTGGGACTGGTTGAGAACGGTCGAGATGAGGGACTAGATGTCACCTTCGACTGTTACAGTTACCCTTACTCTGGAACCTCTCTGATGATGCTCGTACCCAACTGGACGATGGACGGTGGCCCAGAACGAGCCATTGCTGCCTTCAAGGACCCAGATGACCGCACTCGGATAAAACGTGAAGTTGACAAGGAACAATTCCCCGCAACTTGGTTAACAAACTTCAAAAAGTCTGAAAACCAAATCTACGATGGCAAGTCAATCATCGATATTGCTGAAATGCGGAGCCAGGATCCTGTCGATGCTATGTGCGATCTACTCCTCGATGAGAATCTAGGAATTCACATCGTCAGCCTCGGCACCAACGCTCATACACTGTATGCCTTCATCTCACATCCGTACGGGATGATCGCCTCAGACGCGATCTTACTTGGCGAATATCAGAATCCACGATCGTACGGATGTTTCCCACTCGTTCTAGCAGAGTACGTCAGAAGTGAGAAGCATCTTAGACTACCCGAAGCCATCCGCAAGATGACCTCTTTCCCCGCTCAAAGATTAGGCCTGCCCGATCGGGGCCTACTACGCGACGGATTCAAAGCTGACATCGTCATCTTTGATCCGCAAGCGGTAAAAACCCACGCGACCAAAGAGGATCCAAGAAAATATCCGGTTGGTATTGATTACGTTATCGTTAATGGGAACGTAGTTATTGACCGTGGGAAAAACACCGGCTTGTTGAAGGGACAAGCACTGCGACGCGGCCGCTCTTCAACTCCATCTACACCTTAATCCGCTCATCGGGTGGTACTGTCTTATCATGTTCAACGACAGGCGCACGGGCATCGCCACGCCTAGTCATGGCATCCCGTGCGAGGATTCGGGTTCTGTCTAAAGCTGACAGATGCTTCTGAGCTTTCCAAACAAACTCTGACAATGTCTCGTCCGGTGTAAGATCCGAGTTGTCTATTCTAAATTTACGCCTAATCAGGCTAGCCGTGAACTCCTCTTCAAACTGATGCAGGACATCATCTACGTGCTCGCTTCGTAGCAGTCCAGGTCGGCGCCCTGACTGATCACGCGGCATCGGATCTTGTCGCATTCGCGCCTTTATGATGTCAGGTGAAGCAGTGAGAAGTACAAGAATCGTATCCGGTGCTTCTCGCATAATACCCTGTTCCACACGCCTAGCAAACGAAGAACGCTCAGCGTATTGACCTTTCCCTCCATAACCATAATAAAGTGGGGCATAGACTGCTTCCTCAATATGGTAACCAACAAGCATATGGTCATTGTCGCTTGAGAATGCACCTCCGGCATGGTAGTCGATCTGGTACCGCTGAAACTTCTCTTTGAACTTGGGGCTCATCTGCATAAATAATTCCCGATCCTTACCACTAACTTCAGGCGATGGCACGGTAAAGTGGTCGTGGAAGGATCGGCTATATCCTGTGATTTCAGCAAGCCATCGAGAAACACCATCAGCAAGTGTCGTTTTCCCAACATGTTCACACCCAACGATTATTAGCTTCATATGAACCCCCTGCTGTTAGTGAAACTGAGGGTACAGGGTGACCAAACATGAGTCCAATGCGAATAACTAATAATGGTTTGTACTCCCCAACGGGGTACAGAGTCTCTCCAGTCGATTAACACATTATGTGCAATTCTCGGTAGATCTTTATGAAATCGGTTCTCCGAAGGACGCTTACTCGCACTTTTCCACCAACAGCTACCCTTAAGATCGATCCTCACATTTTCCAACACGCATAGGGCCTGTAAATTTTCGGAGAGGCTACCATCACCTTCCGCATAACTGCCCCTCATATCTGATCTCACCTCTCAGACATATGCTGCAAGTCATGCATGGTATAGTGCACACCATCGTGGGCACAGAACAGTCAGAGAATCTCTCTTCCTGGGAGAGCTTTGCGGCACTCGGAACTAACCAACGGAAGCGGTTTGTTCTGGTTTTGGCAACGGTCTTGGTCGTGGTAGCCCTTCTCTATGTTTCAAGGAACGCGCTTTTCCCCTTTATGATCAGCGGTGTTGCCGCATACATTTTGTTCCCTGCTGTGAAACGCATTGAAGGGATCATCCCTTTCCGCAACCGATACCCACACACATCACGTGTTGTCGCGATCACTGTTATTTACGTCGTTGCGATTGGAATTATCGCAGCCATTGCGCTCTTAATTGTACCTCCGGCTTTTCGACAATCGGGCGACTTTGTAAGTAATTTACCGGAGTTTGTCAGTGAGGCACGCCAAGTCGTTGAGAGTACGGTTGACCGCATTTCTAGGGAGATTCCTGAAGATCTCAGAAACCAAGTTGAGCAGTATGCAGGTCAAATCGGCAATTTAGTAATAGGATTTATCCAAGGACTCCTCACACGCGGGCTAGGGGTTGTCGCCAACACCTTAACTTTCGTACTGGGCCTAGCTATAACACCGGTTCTCCTCTTTTACTTGTTAAAAGACGACGAACTTATTGTTCGCAACCTATATACCCTTTTCCCCGGCAAAGCGCGGGAGCATTGCCGGGCGATACTTGAAATAGCGAACCGCTCACTGGGCTCCTATGTCCGCGCCCAACTTACCCTGATGCTGTTCGTTGGGGCTATTGTTTTTATAGGGCTTTTTATTCTTAATATAGAATTTGCCGTCTTGCTTGGCCTAACTGCAGGTATCACCGAGGCCATTCCGGTGGTCGGTGACGGGCCGGTCCCATCTGAAGCTTTCGCCGAAGTCGGTC
>ENA-UPTF01002029-UPTF01002029.1-marine-metagenome-genome-assembly--contig:-NODE-2029-length-12051-cov-5.886504_pt1 | contig 12051 bp, 13 predicted proteins | sample MGYA00238166_ERZ767019 | MGnify/ENA primary metagenome ERZ767019 (study PRJEB28930, sample SAMN06266391) | marine metagenome | isolation source: Sea water from 250 m depth | place: Atlantic Ocean... | reverse complement strand
CCAAAATTTGTTTTTGGTTTGTTGTTCACCAAGTTGAATGAACAAATTTGTGTTACAGTCAATAATCTAAATGTTTGTAACCATTTGGATATGGTTATGACAGATGATGGTAATGTTTGAACACATTTTAATATGATTTTGTACAGAATATAAATTTAGCTCGCCCAAGCCGATCATTTTTGGGTGTACCTTTTCCTGCTCCTGGATCATAATGGGAACATGTACTGGTGATAATTTATTATTTTATAAATATCTTATACAAATCGATCATTTGGTGAAATATTTTAAACCAACTCACATTCATAGAAAGTTCGATATAGCTTTATATTCTTCTAGCATCCTACAAGTAAAATTCACAATTCTTGTAAAACAAACCGATTGATGTTATATATTGGGTTCTCCTAAACCAACAAGAGGAGGGCATTATCAACCCCAAAATTTTTCTAGCGCTTATATCTTCGGGTGTCACTGTGATGGTTCTGATACTAGTGCCACCTATTGCCCAAGATCCAGCCTTTCACAATTTCTCTGACCAGAAGAAGTTCTTAGGTATCCCGCACTTTTGGAATGTTATGACTAATATTCCATTTCTTGCACTTGGCATAATGGGCCTGGTCAAGATCCATAAACATAAACTTCAGGGCATGCTTCCAGACCTTTACAAAGCATATATAGCATTCTTCACAGGGCTGATACTGATTGGACTAGGATCTGGATACTATCATCTAGACCCATCAAACTCGACACTAGTTTGGGACAGAATGGCAATTACAGTTTCTTTTATGTCGTTTTTTGTACTAGTGGTGGGCGAATCGATTTCAACCAAAACTGCTGCAAAACTTTTGAACCCTCTCCTATTTCTAGGTCTGGCATCTGTAATTTATTGGCACTTAAGTGAAAACCTAGGTTTAGGAGATCTAAGATTTTACGGTTTAGTTCAGTTTTTACCAATGCTGCTTATACCTTTGATGCTGTTCTTCTACGGATCACACCTTTCCGGCACAAGCTGGATCTTCGCAATACTTGTCGTTTATGCAGGAGCCAAGTTTGCTGAACTGTATGATAACGAAATCTTTGAATGGATCGGTTTCAGTGGCCATTCTTTTAAGCACCTTATTGCAGCATTCGGTGCTTACCTTTTCTCTAAAGGACTTGAAGTTCGGAAACCAATCAATTGATAACTGTATCAAGTCCAATTTCTCCTGATTATTGAAGAACCAACCCCATAATCTCCTTTAAATAACCCCCTCTGATACTTCACAGTCAGGCAACACTTGCGGTATAGTTTATACTCGTCGAAAAAGGCCTATATTTCGATATCAAGACCTTTAAGCATTTCTTTCATATCAGCGAGGTTTCCGCCCATGATGACATTATTATCATTAGACTTTAACTTGGTAAGTGACTTAATGTATTTTTGCCCTAGCTCTAACTTAACAGCTTCTCTGCCTCCTGGACCGCTGATCGCATTTGCAACCTTTTTAATAGACTCGGCTGTTGCCCTACCTAGATATAAAATTTCAGAGGCTTTACCGCTGGCTTCATTGATACGCTTTTGCATCTCACCTTCTGAATTATTTATAAGCTCCCGCATAAAACCTTCAGAAGTATTAATCAATGACTGTTTTTCGCCGACACTCTTCTCTAAAATGGCACGCCTATTTCGCTCGGCAGTCACCTGCTTTTCCATAGACTGGCGAACAGATTCTGGTGGAACGAGATTTTTAATTTCAAATCTTAAAATCTTAACACCCCATTTTGCTGCGGCACTATCGAGCACAGAAACCACCTTGCCACTGATTGCCTCTCTTTCTTCAAATGTGCGATCAAGATCCAACGTTCCAATAATTGCCCTAGTGGTGGTTTGTGCCAGTTGAATGGACGCGTACTGGAAATCAGTGATGCCGTAACTCGCTTTTTGTGAGTCGATAACCTGTAAATAAATAACGCCATCGACTTCAACCTGAATTTCATCTTTTGTGAAACAGGTCTGGGGAGGGACATCCATGGTATGCTCTTTTAAATTTTGAATAAACGCAACTCTATCAACGAAAGGTATCAGAAAATGAAAGCCTGCATCAAGAGTGGTATTGTAACGTCCAAATCTCTCCACAATAAATTCCATACGAGCGGGGACCAAACGCAAAGACCTGACTAACGCAAGAATGATATAAAGGAAAAGGACACCTACAATAAGTAAAAATATAATATTATCTATCGACATGAACACTTCCTTTTAAAGTAGATTTATTTCCTTTAAGTTCCTCTACGATTCCTTTTAACGAAGCAAGATTGGCTGGAAAAAGGGAGACATCTCCACTTTCGAGAACCTCATCAAGTTGGTCTATATACTGATCTATGATGCGCATTTTTAAAGCCTCATTGCCACCAGGAAGGTCGATTGCCTCCCCGACAAGTTTCAAGCTTTGTGCAGTCGAATCAGCAATGAGCTTAATTCCCTCAGCCCTGCCATTCGCTTCATTAACTCGTTTTTGTTTTTCGCCTTCAGAAATATTAATGGCACTTTGCCTTTTTCCTTCTGAAACATTTATCAATTTTTCTTTTTCTGCAGTTGCCCTGGTAATTTCGGCCCGTTTTTCTCTTTCGGCTTCCATCTGCTTTTCCAAAGTTTCGACAACATGCAGAGAGGGTGCAATATCCTTAATTTCATATCGTAAAACTTTCACTCCCCATGGGTCAGAAGCTTTGTCAATTTCACTGATTATTTTCGCATTGACTTCATCTCTCTCTGAAAAAATCGACCCCAATGTTATTTTCCCGACTTCTGATCTCATTGTGGTTTGAGCAAGATTAATACTAGCTGCCAAGTAATTTCCAATCCCATAACTTGCTTTCTTAGGATCCATTACCTTCATATACAAAAGTCCATCTATTTCAACTTGAATATTGTCCTTCGTAATAACACTTTGGGAGGGAATATCAATAACCTGTTCTCTCATCTCTTGCCTATAAGCAGCAAAGTCAATAAAAGGAATTAAAAAATATATACCTGGAGTAAGTGTTCTTTGATATTTCCCAAGTCTTTCAACAATGATATTTTCGCGTTCGCTAACAATAATAATTGTCTTATAAACGATAAAACAAATTAATATTATAATTCCTGAATAGATACTTAACACTTCATCACCCCATTCCTATATTTTTTGGACTATCCAAGTAATATTGTCTCGTCCAATAATTTTAACTTGCTCACCTTTTAAAATTGTCTGGTCTCCTTCTGCACGAGCTTGCCATGAGCTTCCGCTATGCTCAACTCGACCAAATTCACCAGAATTTATATCTGCAACTAGCTCAACAATAGATCCCATCACTTCTTCATCTTCATCAATATTTTCCTTTCTGGTAACTGATGTAAAAAATCTAAGAACTAAAAAACGAAGAGTTAATAAGTATATTATTGAGCTTATAAAAAAAGTAATAAATTGCTGGAGAATTCCATCAATATATCCAAAGTGCATGCCGAACACAACAGTTAAAGATCCAAGTCCCACGAAGACCAAAACCAAACCTGGGACAAGAAACTCAATGGCCATCAAGAAAATTCCAGAACCTAACCAAAGGCTAAAAGCAAGATTTTCCATAACTTCTGATTTAAATCGACATACTTCTCAATTAATGTAAATATCTATAAAAACGATTTGTCCTAGTCAATCTTTAGTAAATCATCTTTAGATACACTCCATTCAGGGTCGCTATGCTTATCCCAATAAGTCTTATGCAGCTTCCTTGTTATTTCACCAGGAGTTCCCCGCCCAATTGGAAGGCCATTTATTTTTGTTATAGGCATTATTCCGCCAGCAGTTGAAGTTGCAAAGACTTCATTTGAGCTTTTAAGTGTTTCTAAAGATATTGGCCTGAGTTGAAATGGCACGTTTAATTCTTTAGCTAAATCGAGAACTGTTTGTCTAGTAATTCCTTCTAAAACGCCTTTATTAGGGGAATTTAGACCTGTCTCATCAACGCAGAAAATATTAAAACCAGGGCCTTCAGTAATATTATTTTCTTCATCAGTTAGAATCACTGTGTCATGACCATTATCGTAAGCTTCAAACATTCCACTTACTAAGTCAAGCCAATGATAATTTTTAATACTTGAGTCAACAGAGTTTGGCGATATTCGCCTTCTATTACTCACTAAAACATCTAAACCTTTCCCAAATTCCTCAGGTTTTAGGATCCACCCGAATGGAACTGCAAATGCAATAAAGCGAGGCTCAGATTTACGTGGATCTCTCTCAAAATTAGGAGACATTCCTCTAGTTTGAATCATCTCAACGTAAGCATTATCTAAACCAGAACGTTCTACGCAGCCAGCAAGTATTTTTTTGAGGTCAATCCGACTAACTGTACAAGGCATTCTTAATTTTTCTGTCGATTGAAAAAATCGGTCAATGTGCTTATCTAAACGAAAAAAACGACCTTTCCAAACATGTACAACATCATAAGTTGCATCAGACCTTAAAAATCCCCAGTCTAGAACTGGTATTCGAGCTTCGGATAATTGAATGAACTTGCCATTCATCCAGGCAGCTCCTTTTGGGAAAATATATTCTTTCATAGTTATTTATTTGGTGTTCCACTAAGTTAATATTAAAGTTAGAATTATTTTAAGGAATTCAAATATTTTAATCTTATGGTACCCAACTAGCTTTGATGAGACCTCAGATTATAATATCAGTAAGTATAGACTTACGGAAATAGTTATCTGAAGTCATATTAATTTTATAAATTAGGACGGGCTTCGAGATAATTATTAAGGAAAATATATGAGGTATTTAGTTGTGGGATATTAATATTAATTGCTGTAATTTTTGATGTTTACTGGCATTAAGAAAAAACAGCATTCGATGCTTTCGCGGTTATTAATCTGCATCAAGACAACTCAGGCCCTGATATACTTCCCTTACTTCTGAAAGCTCTTAGAGCATCTTTGCCCCATCATCAGCCGAGAGTAACCTCCACTAATTCTTCAGAGTCAGACACCATCCAATTTAAATCCTCACATTCTTGTAAATCAAACCGATTGATGTTATGGTTTGTTTCTTCTATTCACTAATATTAAACAAAGTGAAACAAATTCTCATCAAACTCTCTCTTGCATTATTCCTAAATCGAAAATGCGGATTCAGGGAAGTTAGATATCGGAAAATCTTATGGCATCGGCAATGAGTAAGGCATGATATGATTTTGCTTGAACGACGCAACTAGAAAACCGGAGGACATGGATTATCCACCAGAAAATGTAAATAGTGTGGAATTTAAATTTAAGCATTTCGAAATAAAATGTTAACGACAATTGCTAAAATTTTTACAGGTTTTGTTGTCGAAACTATTATCTTTGCAAAGTATGTTGAGTATCAAAATGGATGACGAAACTTTCTAACTTGTCACTTCACAGGATGTTGAAGGTAGAAGTAATCAGACCCCACATAACCTGAGAGCTCAGTCTTTAGAATTATAGGAATTATGACTGTGCAGTACAAATATTACATTTGTGATGTTTTCACGAAAAAACGATTTGGAGGAAATCCACTGGCAGTATTACCAGATGCAAGTGGTCTCACAGATAAACAAATGCAACAAATTGCCAGAGAGTTCAATTTTTCTGAGAGCACATTTGTTTTTCCTCCGGAAAATGGGAATACTAAAAAAGTTCGGATTTTCACTCCTTCCACAGAAGTTCCATTTGCAGGCCATCCAAATATTGGAACTGCATTTGTATTGGCATCATTGGGTATAATTGAAGAATTTTATGAAACAACTGAAATCGTATTTGAAGAAAAAGCAGGCTTAGTTCCGATATTTTTACGAAAACTCGATGACGGGTCGTTTTGGTGTGAACTTCAAGCTCCGGAGAAAATTTCAATTGGAAAACCAATTTCAGCTGAATTATTAGCATCCGCAATATCACTGGCAGCAGGAAAAATAATTGCAGATATTCATCCTCCACAGGTTGTTTCAGTAGGCTTGCCGTTTCTTATAGCAGAATTAAAAGATCAAGCGGCCTTGAATGAGGCAAGTGTTAATCTGGAAGGATTTAAGAAGTTAGCTGCTAAAAACATCACCCCTTTAGTTCACATTTACACCCGAAGTAATGATGAATTTGATATTCGGGCGCGCATGTTTGCGCCTTTTGACGGAATGCTGGAAGACCCTGCTACCGGAAGCGCGAATTGTGCATTAGGAGGGTTACTAACCCATTACAACGATTCGGTTAATGGCAATTTTGACTGGAAAATCGCCCAGGGTGTTGAGATGGGACGCCCCAGTTCTTTAAAGGCACGTACTCAAAAGAAATTTGGAGAAGTCACTTCTACTTATATTGGTGGAAATAGTGTAATGGTATGTGAAGGAGTTATTTCTGTGGGCTGAATGTCTGACAATCCGTTTCAACTAAATTTCTGGGAACGGTCTTTGATTGGGGTTGTCTCCGTCATAATTTCCCTGACAATTTTGAAATTACAGAGTTCTGAAATAGGTCTCAGTTCGCAGTTGGAATAGTCGTCAGGCTCTCGCAAAATTTATGAAAAATATTTTAAATATTACAACCGGAGATTGTGAACGCACAAGGAAAATTTGTTGCGCCAATTTTGTGCCATTAGCTTACAGAATCAGGCCTTGATTGATGATATTCATCAAATAAAGTTGGAAACATTTTTCCTCCTAGGCTATCACCCTCTTTATAACCACCATCTTGCATTGCTTTTCGATAGTTATAGCTTGTCCAATCTCCAACATAGTTGATCCTAGTATCTTCTTTGGCTACTCTTAAAGTATAGCGACTTAATGTTTTTTGTGGAATTGAAGAACTAAGTGTTCCATGAAGGGTTCTCATATCAAATATAACCCCGTCCCCTAATTCACAATCACATTGTAAAAATTCATATTTATCTTTATTTCCTAAAATATCTGGTGGAAGTTCATATTTTTTACCATCAACAATGCATTCATTTCCTTCAATTTTATGTCCGTCTTTAAAAAGTACTCTTAAAAAAAGTTTATTCCATAAGTGAGAGCCTTTAACCCAAACAACTCCTTCATCTTTTCCTGTTGGTTGTAATGGTAACCATAGAACACACATTGTTCCATCCATATCAAAATAACTTATATCATGGTGAAATGGTGTTGAAGATTTTGATCCAGCTTCTCTTAAAAACCAATTATCCATTACTAAATTTATTTTTTTAGCACCCATTAATTCAGATGCAATTTTGGCATAAGGAGAATTGAATACAAAGTCTTTAAATTCGGGAACTAGGTCCCATGTCCAATAATCCTCTAGGTATTTAGGAAGACCTTTTTCTACTGTATGAGATTTAAATCTAGGACTTGGATTTTTAATATCTTTTTTGATTCCTTTTTTTAACTTTTCTATCCATTCGATATCAAATTTACCTTTAAGAAAGATAGCGCCATCATTTTTAAACTGATTAATTTCATTGTTGGTAAGGATTTTGTTCATGATTTATATTAAAAAAATAATATAACAAAGACTGGATGAAAATACTTAGTGACACTTCTGGTAGAAAATTGCCTTACATAAGATTGTCTATTAATAGTGTATGCAACTTTAGATGTACATATTGTTTACCACAATGTTATAGAATAAATCCAGGAGATATGAGAAGTTTTTTGTCTGCTGAAGAAATATCAAGACTAGTTAAAGCTTTATCAGAACTAGGTGTTTGCAAGATAAGATTAACAGGTGGAGAGCCTACGGTTAGAAAAGATTTTTTTGATATTCTAAAAGATATGAAACAAAATTTCTGCAATATCTATTAACCTACACCAGAATTTTGAAGAAATAAAATCTAGTTTGGATGGAGTGATAGCTTAACCCCCACTAATTCTTCACAGTCAGACAACTCTCTCTTTCAATGAGTGTTGATTTTTAATGGCCCTGCGAAGAACCCGTCCTGATTATTAATTCAAGAGAAACTCCGGAAGAGCTTGGGAAGGTTTTGGATAGGCTAAATTCAGTGACAACTACAGAAAATAATTAGCTTGCTGAAGGTGGAGTATATGCCGATTGCATTAGCTTCAGGTTTTTTCTTATTGAATCAACCGAAACAGCTTTAATTGAAATCATTATATCGAAATCATCTGACATCATTGCGCCTCCCTTAGCGGCGATTATTTGTTCTGAATCACCTTCTAAGACTAATATAAAATCAAATTCGCCTTCAGTGATATCATAAGAAATGAACTTGCATCCCATCGCTTCACAGGCCGACTTTACGACACTTTCCCTGTTTGAACCACCGGTCAAAAAACCCTTTACACCTTTTTGACTGAAATTCCCCATCACATAATATTTAGCCATACACACCTTAATTTTTAAAGATTATATTGGAAGTAATGCACTTGAGCATTTTGAAATTATACTGGTTACATAAGTATCAGGTTTTACAATAGTTTGTCAAATTTTCCTCAAAGTCATTTTTTTGCATATGAGCCCACCAATTCTTCACAGTCTGACACCCTGCAAGTAAAATCCACATCTCTTGTAAAACATACCGATTGATGTTATATATTGTGTTCTCCTAACCACCAATAGGAAACCAAATGAAACACCTATTCATCATCCTCTCAATCCTTCTTCTTTCTTCCCCTCTGTTTAGTCAACCAACAGGAGAACATACTTTATTCTTATGGGAAACTTCTTCTGGTATTCAGTGGAGAGAATTTGGGGAAAAAGATATACACCCTCAATATAAAGGTGATGTTGAGAATGGGAAACCAAATGGTCTGGGTGTTATCATTAATACTAATAAAGGGAAGTATGTAGGGGAATGGAAGGATGGTAAAAAACAGGGTCAAGGGACATTCACTTATGGAAAAGGGAAATGGGAAGGAGAAAAGTATGAAGGAGAATTCAAGGATGGATATAGACATGGTCAGGGAATATACACCTGGTCTGATGGAGACAAATATGTAGGGGAGTTTAAAGATGATAAACCAAATGGTAAAGGAACATACACCTGGTCTGATGGTAGAAAGTATGAAGGAGAATTCGAGGTTGGCAAAAAACATGGTCAAGGAACATGGACTTCAATTAAGGGATACAAGTATGTAGGAGAGTGGAGAGAAAATAAATCTTGGAACGGAAAAGAATATGACAAAAAAGGTAACATCATTGGAAAGTATGTGAATGGGGTGAAGATAATTGAAGAACCAGTTGTGGTAGTTGAGAAGAAACCTATGGTGGTAGTTGAGAAGAAACCTATGGTCGTAGTTGAGAAAAGGCTTACTGGGGTTTTGTTTCGTCGTTGGGAGAATCGACAATGGATGTGGTTCAGGAATGGTAATAAAAAAAAGGATAGAAAATATGTAGGGGATATTCGAAATGGAGTACCAAATGGGCAAGGAACCTTAATTTTCCCTGATGGAGACAAGTATGTTGGAAAATTCAAGGATGGAGAATATCATGGGCAAGGAACATACACTTTACATGACGGAGCAAAGTATGCAGGGGGATTCAAGAATGGGAAAGTCTGGAACGGAACGGTTTACAACGGGGACCTCGAATATAAGATAGTGAATGGGAAGTAAAAAAATTATAACCACCTAAAACCAACCCCATTATCTCCTGTGAGTAACCCCCCACTAATTATTCATAGTCAGACAATCACCACAAACATTATTACCGATTGAATATCCGTCAAATCTAGTTTAGATTTCTTTCTAAACCTTCCCCATTTCTTGTAAAACAAGCTTTTTGATGTTATAAAAGGTTGGTTCCTATAAGCTGAATTGTTGGGATTTTGGATTTGCTGATAAGTATCAAAATTAATAATAGTTTTTAATTATTGTTCATTTTGAGCTATACCGCATTTTTTCAGGTGAGAACTAAATGACTATTTTTAACCCCTTTGAACTAACCCTCCTCGCCCCAAATCATTTTGGTTTTGGCGGGCTCGACCGAGATGTCCTTGCCCGCGAACGTGAAGACTGTATAGATTTAATTTTAAGGCAACCTGAAACACGTATTGTTCCTGTTTGGCACTCACTTAATCTATTTACAGAAACGGGGGAAACTGGTGCAACACCGGTACCTGCATATCTAACACCTGAAGAAGCTGCAGGATTAATCGGCATTGCCAAGGATCAGGTTTATCTTGGCAAACAAACCCGTGAAGATACTTTTATTTCATATCTGGCTATAGACATCTCGAATTTAGAGGAAGATGAAGCTTCAAACAAATTAGTATCATGGGGCAAATTTGCTGATTTACGGGAAATAGGGTCTCTTATTGGAGGGATAGAGGGTTCAATCCTTGCCTATGCAAGAGGAATGATGTTTTGGCATAGCCGAAACCGATATTGCAGTGTATGCGGTGCGCCAACTATAGCAACAAAAGGAGGACATCAACGCAATTGTACAAAAAATGGATGTACCAGCCTACATTTTCCTCGCACCGATCCTGCGGTGATTATGCTAGTTCATGATGGAGATCGAGTGCTCTTGGGCCGCCAGAAAATTTGGCCTGATGGGTTGTATTCAACTCTAGCAGGATTTGTTGAACCGGGTGAAACAATTGAGCATGCAGTCGCACGGGAGGTTTATGAAGAAGCTGGAATCATAGTGAAAAATATCTCCTATCAGCATTCTCAGCCATGGCCATTCCCGTCTTCTTTGATGCTTGGATTTACTGCTGAGGCATGCACAACAATCATCAATTTTAATGATGAAGAAATTGATAATGCTCAATGGTTTACAAGAGAGGAGATACTAAATTTTGAGTTGCAGGGAAAGTTTCTGCCTCGGAAGATATCTATTTCCAGGCGGCTTATTGATGATTGGTTATCTGAGCCTTCGTGAATTATGACCCCAAACGTTATCCTGTTTTATATTGCTTGAATGTTTAAATATTATGTTATTTAGAAGATAGAAAAAATAACGATTTGATGACGGAGAGGGCGTCAGACACTCTTACAAACCAAGCTTACAAATTATAAAATTGATTATATATATATTTAATCATAATTAAGAATGCACCTCAAAAAGTCCTACCTTGTTAAATATAGTATATGATGTTACATTTTGGTTGACCATGCTTTTTGAAACTAAATTATCTATAAGAAAGGACAACAATGGAAATAGAAGTCTATGATACCTATGCCACTTCAGAAAAAGGGGTTAAAATTCATTTTGATGTAATGCTTGCTATTGGAGGAAATGAGGGGCATGCTTCAAGTTATGCTCAAGATTTTATAAAACAAATTACTGAATCAACAGATTTTATCAAATTAGACAGTTGTAAATTTTGTCACACTGAAGAAGCAACGACTAATGTTTCTGAGAAGGTTGAAAAAGATGGCTATTGTATTGTACCAATAGAAAATTGTCCAAACCCTTATTAGTGACGAAAGTTAAACTTTAATTGACCGATTAAAGAAAAACTGTTCATTATATTGTTGTATCGACCGCAAGAAAAAACCACTACACGTACGCACGAGTAAGTGGATTACATTTTTGGTTAATAACTGTTTGAAACCAACGTGACACAATTAAGCAAACAATTAAGTGAACATCTGGTTGCTGCAGAATTAGCAAGAAGAGGTATTGTTGCAACACCATTCTCTGGAAACGTTCCAGATATTGATATTCTCGTATTCAAAAGTGGAAAATCAATTTCCGTTCAAGTTAAATCTGCAAAAACAGGAAATATAGCGTTAGCTAATGTTGAATGAGATTTCCTGATACTCAAACAAGAAGGTAATTTTCGAAGAGTTATTGAGGAAAAAGAGATGCCACAGTGGAAAAAAGATTAAATTTTTTCATTGTTTTTATTGGCGAGAACCTTGGAGAAGACAGGTTTTATTTATGGGGAAATTCCAGCATACAGGAAATTATTATTAGCAATTATCAATCTTAACTTTAAACGCATAATGGTATAAGACCCAGAAACCCTAACTCTAGACATTGTGCATACAGCGAAGAAGATTTATCTTTTAAAGATCCGCTAAAAGTAGTGTTGCGTGGGGACCGGATAGAAATTGGGAGAGATCGAAAACTCTTATTCCATC
>ENA-UPTF01002028-UPTF01002028.1-marine-metagenome-genome-assembly--contig:-NODE-2028-length-12057-cov-4.546745_pt1 | contig 12057 bp, 8 predicted proteins | sample MGYA00238166_ERZ767019 | MGnify/ENA primary metagenome ERZ767019 (study PRJEB28930, sample SAMN06266391) | marine metagenome | isolation source: Sea water from 250 m depth | place: Atlantic Ocean | study... | reverse complement strand
CGATCTCCCAGGCCAGGATCTCCATCTCTGTTAAAAGACCAGACACATCACCATCATGGGTAGCACTCTTGGTCCTTACGGTCTCACCGGTCTCTACGGAGAACATTTTACAATCAATGGTATAGCTCTTGCCCATCTTGCCGATGGAGCCGGAGATCATATATTGTACACCCAATAGCTGGCCTACTTCTGCTGCACACTCATCGGTGGTACAGCCTGATTGCTGGAGGCCTTGTTCCTGCATGATCTTTTCCACCGCCTTACGCTCGATCAGGCGTACGGCTTTGGTGTTACCAATCTCTGTGCGCATCCGCTCTGTGAGCGTTTGTACTTCAGATGCATCCACTCCCTGTCCTTCAAAATCCAGGATAGCTACGGTAGGCCTTGAATCCTGTCCTATCAGGATACTGAGAGTGAATATGAGACTAAATACAGCTTTATACTTCATAAGCACTCCGAGTCTAAATCTAACAAATTGAAGAGTAAGAAACTTAGACTATGTTTTTCGAGAAGTTTTCAGTGAAAGTCCGGCGTTGACAAAACCAGCAGAAAAAATTTAGAGACGCACTATGCCGCAGCATACAAGCCAGCCTTGGTGCATCAGATAGAGTTGATTATTTTAAGGGTAGCATATGGGTAGCAGTTAATGCTAAATATGCTATGTTTTTTAAAAAACAGGTTGGTGTACTACCCACAAACAAAAAACCCCGTTAATCCAGGGTTTTAAGAGAATAAATCTATGTGGAGCTGAGCGGGATCGAACCGCTGACCTCTTGAATGCCATTCAAGCGCTCTCCCAACTGAGCTACAGCCCCAAGGTAGCATATATGTAGCAATTAGATGCCACAAACACTGGAGAAATTAAATGGCATCTCTATACAAGAACAAAGGTATTTGGTACCTTGCCATTACCCATAATGGAAATCGAAAGTGCCAGAGCCTAAAAACAAAAGATATCAAGGTTGCTAAACAACTTAAGCCCTATGCTGAATCTGCTATTATTGCTGAGCTTAATGGCTATGTGATTAAGAATGAAAGATTAAGCTTTGCTGAACTGGTGCCAAGGTTCTTGGGCCATAAGAATAGCTGGTCTGCCAAGACCAAACGAATGTATCGCTGTATCTTAAATCCTCATGTGGCAGGTGTGCCGCTTCCCTCCAACCTTACTTCCAGGGCTATTCATACCAGAGTTATAAACCAGTGCTGGCGATGGGGCTTAAAGAACAATCTCATAGAGAAAGCTCACTACCTGCCCGGTGATACTAAGGGCGAAGCCAGACACCGGACCTTTACTGCTGATGAGCTGAGGCTGATGTTCTCTGAGATACAGGATATTACATTCAATTCCTTTGTGCGATTCGCCTACTACACAGGGGCTAGGAGTGGCGAAATACGGTCTATATCGAGAGATAACGTGCTGGAGGGGTCATTGGTCGTCCGGGGGAAGACCGGACGTAGATACGTCAAGTTGAACACGCAAGCTCAGGCCATATTGCAGGATATAGAGCCACTCTGGTCATACAGGAAGGACTATGTATCTCACAAATTCAAAAAGGAAGTTCGCAGGCTTGGTATCAAGAACGCTCGGTTTCATGATCTGAGAAGAACCTTTGGGCTGAATCTTATCAAACAGGGAATGTCAATTTATAAGGTGAGCAAACTGCTAGGCCATGCATCAGTACGGACTACTGAACAGCACTATGCTCCCTTGCTGACCGTTGAGATCGAGGATTTTGAGCTATAAACAAAAAACCCCACGAATGTGGGGCTTGATGTAATTATCCTTTAAAATGTTTAAAACATATATCCGACTTCAATACCAAAATTAGGTGTGAGCCCACCATCGGCTTTCGACCCGTCAGGGAGTTCTAAATATGTTCCGTCACTAGCTTTAAGTTCCCCTAGCATATACCCAACACCAATAAATGGTGAAACTGTAAGGCCGCTACTCATATTCCATCGTTTCCCAATAACAGCTTGTGGCCATATTAACATTTCTTCTATAGTCTCTTTTGTACCTCCATCAGGTGTATAGTCCCAAGATGTTGGGCCAGCACCACCGCCCACAGTATAAAACACACCTTCTCCATTACCATTTTTGTAGATACGGTAATATGCCCATCCGCCGGTCCAAGTGGCATCATCAGACATATTAAACATCCCGCCTCCGACACCAATTTCGTTTTTACCATCATTGATTAATTTTTTGTATTCAGCGGCAATACCACCGAAAAGCAGGGCAGCAATATCGGTACCAATGGTGTTGGTCTTTAAATCTTGGGCGACTGCGCCTGTTATTAGTGTTAGTGTTAGAATCATTGATGTGGAGGGTCTCATTTTATTTCTCTCTTTGGTTAGTGTTATTCTGGTTTTTAATGCGAAAAAAATATAAAGATATGGTGTATTTAAACAACAAGTATTGTTAAACCTACCATTATCCCACAAACAAAAAACCCCGCTACTGGGGTGTGTCCACCAAAAGTGTGTCCACTTTTTGGGTATGTTTGGTATATGTCTGGCAATGATTGACCACTTTTCATTTAGTTATGGTTTAATGATGAATTAAAAAGCCCCCGTCATAAAACGAGGGCTTTTCTTCAGAGACATATGGTTTTATTAAGAGCGGGACCGACGAGACTCGAACTCGCGACCTCTGGCTTGACAGGCCAGCGTTCTAACCAACTGAACTACGATCCCAAATAAAGCTACTTGCTGCGATAAATTAATGCAGCGGGGATAAATATTATGTAACCAAGAAAAAGCAATATTGGAGCTAGCGTTAGGCTCTGAAAACTATTTACCGTACCATTGGCCATAACAAAATATCCTGTTATGATTAGAAAAACACCGATAACGAATAAGATATAATTTGGCTTCTCAAACGCCCAACCCTCAATTAATTGAATATTTCCTGATTGTTTCTCTTTGTCCATAACGGCGGCAAAATTACGCTATGAAAAATGACCTGACAACGTGTTTTTCTTGATAGGAAAAGGATTAAAAAATATAACATAGAGTAGAAAATGAGTGATTCACAGACATATCTAATTATTTAAATAAATATTAATAAACTGTTGACACGCATTGATTTATGTTTTAAGATAGCCTTGGAGAGGAGCATCCATTGATAATTTGCGGATATCTTTGGATGTTTTTTCTTTTATCAGAATATTGAATAATTAAAGTATTAGCTAGGAGGCGAATTTGCTATGAAGAAGAATACTAATCTACTGTTCTTTAGTAGTATTATGTTGTCTATGCAGATATTATTTGCACAGGGCATGACTGTTTCAGGAACAGTAACTGATGCACAGACAGGTGAGGCCTTGGTTGGCACACAAGTCTTTGTAAAAGGTGCTTTTGTTGGTACCACAACCGATGATAATGGTGCTTTCTCACTTAGTGTTGAGTCTGGCGCTACATTGATGGTTGCTTACATTGGCTACAAATCACAGGAAGTAGCAGTCAGCGAGGGGGTTGGATTACTAAGCGTTCAACTTGAGCCTGATGTTTTAAAACAGGATGAAGTAGTAGTAACGGGTTTAGCGTCATCTGTTAAAAGACGTAACCTTGCTACAGCTGTTGCCAAAGTATCTGGTGATGAATTGAATGGAGCGCCAAGTCAATCTTTAGATCAAGCGTTAGGTGGAAAATTTGCTGGTGTACACATACGTAGGAATACGGGCGCACCAGGCGGTGGAATGAGCGTGAATCTGCGTGGTGTTGCTACAATAGCCGGTGAAACACAACCGCTATATGTTGTAGATGGTATTATTGTAAATAATTTTGCGAATCAATCTGGTATTGATGTTGTTAGCGCAGCTACTGGTGCTGGTAGCCCAAGACCGCAGGGTCAGCCTACAAACCGTATTGCCGACATTAATCCAAGTGATATTGAAAGTGTTGAAGTATTGAAAGGTGCCAGTGCGGCAGCTATTTATGGTGCCAAGGCATCAAATGGTGTGGTAATCATTACCACCAAACGCGGTTCAGCAGGTAAAACTAGAGTCAATTTTACCCAACGAGTAGGATCAAGGAGCATCATGAATAAACAGGGACATCGCGTGTTTACCCAGGAGGATGCAATTGCTCAATATGGTGAAGATATTGCTGCATTAGGTGATTGGGATAGTAGTGGTAAGGATAAAAGAGATATCGACTATGAAGATGAGCTCTATGGTGAGACTGGTCAGCTAAGCGAAACATCTCTGAGTGTTTCTGGAGGAAGTCAATCAACACAGTTTTTTCTCTCTGGACAATACCTTGATGAAGGAGATATTATTGTTAATAGAGGATACAAACGTGTTTCCGGAAGAGCCAATTTAGATCATCGCGTGAATGACAAATTGAAGATCGGTACATCTGCCTATCTAACTAATACTTTTTCTGATAGAGGTATAACAGGCAATGATAACACCAATAAATCATTCAATTTTTCTTTTGGGTTTACACCAAGTTTCTTGGATATTCGTCAGAATGCTGATGGCTCTTGGCCGGACCATGCAAACAACCCATCCAACCCATTGCACACTGCAGCAGTTCTTACGAATGAAGAAACAGTTAATCGTGCCATGGGGAGTTCAAGACTCGATTATAATGTTATGAGAAGTGCTGACATGAGTCTTGACTTGATTGGTATGTTAAGTGCGGACTATGTAGGGCAGGAAAACACAATTTTTTCTCCACCAGATTTACAGGATGAAAAAGGTAAATCTAACCCTGGTCAATCAGTTTTGACTAATCATAACAGTTTAAACACTAACGCTTCGTTCAACTTAGCTCATAAGATGGATTTAGGCGGCATGAAGCTATCTACGACTGCTGGATATCAAGCGGAGACAGTGGATTATAATAGTTCCATGATTATGGCTAGCGGTATGGTTGTTACTCAGACGAATATTGATCAGTCAGCAGCTACTTCTGCACTCCAGACTAGGCGTAAACAGCAGGATCGTGGCTGGTTTATTCAAGAAGAAATTGCTGTTGGTGAAAATATTCATGTTTCTGCTGGTGTCCGCTCTGATCGTAGCAGTACACTTGGTGATACTGAAAAAAGCCATATGTATCCCAAGGCTGCCTTTTCGTATCGTACAGGAGAAATGTCAGTATTTGATGATTTGAAATTTAGAACGTCATATGGAGTTACCGGCAACATGCCCAAACCGTTTGCAAAATATACTGCTATGGCACCGAGTAATATTGGTGGTATTTCAGGTTTGGTCACCAGCGGTTTGAAAGGGTTAGATGATATTGAACCTGAGGAAATGGCCGAATTAGAATATGGTGTTGATGGTTCTGTGATGAATGGTTTGCTTGGTTTTGAATTCACACTGTATAGTCAAACAATAACAGGATTATTGCTGGAAGTTGAGGAAGCACCTTCAACTGGCTATACCACTAAGTGGGCTAATTCAGGTGATATGGAAACAAATGGTATGGAATTGGATCTTGTGTTAAATCCAGTCCGGACAAAGTCCATGAACTGGGTTAGTAGATTATCCTACTATACTACAAAATCTGAAATTACAGCATTGAATGTTGATCCTTTCAATACAGGTGGTTTTGCTACATTTTTGGGTGCTTATCGTATTCAAGAAGGTTGGTCGCCCCATACTATGGTTGGTAGCGAATTGGAAGACAACGGAGATCACACAAAATTGGGTAATGAAACACCTGATTATATCATGGGTCTTAATAACAGACTTCAGTTTGGTCCATTTAGCGTTGTCGCGCATATTGATATCAAAGAAGGCGGAGATATTATCAATCTACAGAAGCTTATTTCAGACTTGGGTGGTACAACTTATGATTATGATAGTGAAACTTTAGATCTTGATGGTGATGGTACGAAATCTGGTAATGGTAATGAGCGACTAACCGTATTAGGTGGTGTCACGGCTCCATATATTGAGGATGGCAGTTATGTAAGACTATCGGAAGTAAGTCTGAATTATGATGTACCAAAATCGATGCTTGGTGGAATGGTTTCCAGTATGCAAATAGGTGTCTCTGCTAGAGATTGGTGGATTAGTACAGATTATTCAGGTTGGAATCCAGATGTTAGTCAGTTTGGTAATGTAGCCGTTGGAGGGTCTGTTGATACAGGACCTTATCCAATGTCTAAAGCATTGTACTTTAACGTTTCAGTAGGTTTATAGGAGGTAAATAATGAAATACATACAAAATGCATTGCCCCTACTTTTAGTCACTTTATGGTTTGGATGTGATGATCTGGAATTTCCAGATCCAAATGCTCCGTCAACAGATGTCGCAAGTGTACAAACCCTTGTTACTGGTGCTGAGTCTGGTCTGCGGTTAGCCTTTGCACTTTACCTTAGGGAAGTAAGTTCAGTAGGTCGTGAAGCCTATTACTTAGAACCAGCAGACCCACGCTATACAGGAGAATTACTCAGAGGTCCTCTTGATCCAGGCGGATTCCTGGTATATACACCATGGGCAGCACGTTATAGAGTAATAGCTAATTGTCGTATTTTGCAGAATACATTCGCCGATGATGTCGGTGCAGTTGGTTTTGCAAAAACAGTAGAAGCGTACCAGTTGTTAATGGTGGTAAACATGCAGAATGGCAATGGTGCTAAGATTGCACCCTATAATGGTCTGGAATCGGATGTTTCGAGTAAAAGCGCAGTATTTACTGAAATTGCCGCTTTACTAGATGCAGGTTATAGTTCCCTCACTAGCGCTGGCAGTTCTTTCAGTTTTACACTATCAAGTGGTTTCAGTGGATTTGACACCCCAGCTACTTTTGCCCAATTCAATCGGGCAATTAGAGCTAGGGTAGCCGTTTATATGGATGACTGGTCCACTGCTCTTACTGCTCTGGATAATTCCTTTATGGATCCAAGTGCTGATATGGATCTGGGTGTATATCATGTATATAGTTCCGGTCAGGGTGACCTGGGAACTGGTGGTGTTTCATCGGGTAACGGCATGTATGCTGATCCTACAGCTTCTTTTGTGAAGCTCATGGGGCACCCAACATATGAAACAGATGCAGAAGCTGGAGATCCTCGTTTTTCAAGCAAGGTGACCGAGCGAAGCACAGAGATCACATATGATGGATTAACTAGTGATCTTGCACCCACCATGTGGACCGGCGATTATGATCCAGTAGCAATTATCCGTAACGAAGAATTGGTTCTTCTTAAGGCAGAAGCTACCATAGCTGGAGGAACTAGTGGTGGGCTTACTGAGATAAATATTGTGCGCGCAGCCCATGGTTTGCCTGATGCCGCTAGTGGTGGCTTAACCCAATTACTGCATGAAAAACGTTATTCTCTTTTCTTAGAAGGCCATAGGTGGATCGATATGCGCCATTACAGTAAATTAGGTGACCTGCCTTTAGATAGAGATGGTGATACGGTATTTGAAGATTATCCAATACCTGAAACTGAAATTGAAGGTGGGTAATACTTATTGATTTAGATAATTAATAAAAAAATAAAAGAGGCTCTTAATAGAGCCTCTTTTATTTTACAGATTTAATTATCATTACTAAGAAGCAATTCCAGTCTTTTTTGCTAATTTAATGGTATTGTCGTTAGTTTTTGGTACATAGCAATTTAGATTTTAACTAGCAAGAGGAGGTAAAATGCGGAATATTATTATCAGTGCTGCAGTATTATTAATTATATCCTGTTCTCAGGAATCAGGCATTACGCCGGATTATGTGCTTTCTGCTGAACAGAAACACAACAAGTTCAGTAGTGCTATACCACCAGTATTAAGAGTTTCTACAGGATCTGTTATAAAAGTTGACACTCACGAAGCTTCGGATGGTCAATTGCATCGGGATGCGAATATAGATGATCTAAAGAATATTGATTTTGGCCCAATCCATCCGCTTACTGGGCCTGTTTATGTGGATGAAGCAGAGATTGGGGACATACTAGCTGTTGATCTTTTAGATATCGAACTCCACGATTATGGTTGGCAAGCCATTGTACCCGGGTTTGGTTTCCTTTCAGATAGATTTCCAGACGCTAGGCTTACAATTCATAAGATCAATACAGTCGCTGGCACAGCTACGTTTAATGATAAAGTACAGTTGAAATTAAACCCATTTCCCGGTGTGATGGGAGTTGCGCCTGAGACAGCAGAAATGCTGTCAACCATTCCACCTCGTGCAAATGGGGGAAATATGGATGACCCCAACCTTACTGAGGGAACAACAGTATATTTTCCTGTGTTTGTAAAAGGTGCACTTTTTTCAATCGGTGATGCACACGCGATCCAGGGCTTGGGAGAAGTCTGTGGCACAGCAATTGAAACACCAATGACAATTACCTATCGGTTGCGGGTATTGAAGGACAAACCGGCGATAAAAGAACCTCAGTATGAGAATGATGAAATTTATGCTGTAACTGGGTTTGGTGAAACTATAGATATTGCTACAAAGAAGGCAGTCAATTATATGATTGATCATCTCGTTGATAATTATGATATAACTGCGGAAGACGCTTATATGCTTTGTTCATTGGTCGGAGATTTAAAGATTGCAGAGGTAGTTGATGTGCCCAATATGCTGGTCACAATGCATTTTCCCAAAAAAATACTCAAGCAATTATAACATAATAATACGTGTATTAGCGAATTTTTAGGGTCTCAATAATATGGGACCCTAATTTTTTGTCTTATTACTATAAATTGACTTTATTTTATTTGTATCAGTACTTTCCCGCCCCACAAATGCTGGATTACAAACAGTTTAATCCGGGGATGAAGACTGTAGGGGGGATTGCTGGTATTATCGCAACAAGTATATTAGCATTCTATTTACTAGTCATTTATTGGCCCCAGTCTGATCCCTACGAAAGTGTGGAAATAAATATTCCGAGAGGGACTAGTCTATCAGAAATAGGCAATATTCTGCAGGAGAAAAACGTAATTAATAATAAGCGAACTTTTACGATGGCTGTAAAAACCCTTGGGCATGAAAAAAATATTCCTGCTGGCAGATATACGTTGCGTAATACACGATCCAATCGCGGAATTATTCAACAACTAGTGTATGGTGCACCATCATTGAAAAATGTAACTGTGCTAGAAGGTTGGATGATGGATGATATTGCCGCGGCATTAGAGCAAAAAATAGGAATCAATAAGAAAAAATTCTTGCGGTTATGCAAAGACCCGGAACTCGTAAAACTTTTCGGGCTTGATGGGAATTCGTTTGAAGGGTATTTATTTCCGGACACATATTATTTTGCGGAGGGTCTGGATGCTATTGTTGTATTAACTAAGATGGTAAATGAATTTAAAGAGAACATGACACTGTCAATGAAAGTACGAGCTGAAGAATTAGGAATGTCCCAGTTGGAAATCATAACACTAGCATCCATTATAGAAGGAGAAGCTATTTACGATGAGGAAAGAGCAACAATTTCAGCCGTATATCATAACCGATTAGAAAAAAATATGAGATTACAGGCTGATCCAACTATCCAGTATATTATTGAAGATGGGCCACGTCGATTACTAATTAAAGACTTGAAAATTGAATCTGAGTATAATACATATTTGAAATCGGGCTTACCACCAGGACCAATAAATAACCCTGGGAAAGAATCTTTAATTGCAGCATTGTATCCTGCGGTGAATGATTACATATATTTTGTAGCCCGGGGAGACGGATACCACACTTTTTCCAAAACTGAGAAAGAGCATAATAAAGCAAAACGAAAATTTCAGAAAGTAAGGCGACGGGTACGACAAGAAAAAAACAGCGCAACGGCAGGAGGACTGTAGAACAATTTGGATTTAACATCCTTAAATAATAACCAACGTGCCGCAGTTGAAGCGGTTAATAATCCCGTATTGATATTTGCCGGTGCAGGTAGCGGGAAAACCCGTGTATTAGCATATAAAATCGCATATTTACTGGATCAAGGAATTGTCGTCCCTGAAGATGTGTTAGCAGTTACTTTTACTAATAAAGCTGCGGCAGTGATGCGGGAAAGGGTAACCAGATTAATAAAAGAGAAACATGTCCCTCTAAATATCGGAACCTTTCATTCAATTTGTGCAAGAATATTACGGAATGATATAAAACATCTAGGCTTTACATCGGATTTTGCTATTTATGATGCGACGGATCAAGTTGCCTTATTAAAGGTTGTAATGGCCGACATGGGTGTGCCTAAAAATAGTATTATGCCTAAATCGGCGCGGAACAGAATTAGTTATTATAAGAACAAACTTATTGACCATGATGGGGCCATGAAAACAGCGCGCACAGTCCAAGATCGGACCATAGTAGATATTTACAAAATGTATCAAAGATCTTTGAAGGAAAATAACGCACTCGATTTTGATGATCTGTTAAATTACCCCTTAGAAATATTTAAGGACCACCCCAGAATTCTCGGTAAATATCGGAAAAAATGGAAATATATACTGGTTGATGAGTACCAGGATACAAACCGGGCTCAATTCTTACTGGTTAAAATACTCGCTGAAAAGCATAAACAGATCTGTGTGGTGGGTGATGATGATCAATCAATATATGGTTGGCGCGGCGCCGATATTCGGAACATTCTTGATTTTGGTAAGGCATTCCCAAACTGTGAGGTATTTACTTTGGAGAATAACTACCGTTCAACTCAGCAAATATTAACTGCTGCTACATCAGTTGTGGAAAATAATAAAGATCGCGCCGATAAGAATTTGTCAGCGATCAATGGAGAAGGTGAAAACCTGGGCCTTATTGAAACCCATGATGAAACGGAAGAAGCTGATGCTGTTATTAGCGCGCTGGAAAAAGAAATAAAGATTAACAAGCGTACATTTAATGATTTTGCCGTTCTTTACCGTACAAATGTTCAGTCAAGAGCTCTGGAAGATAGTTTTCTACGTAATGGCATCCCGTACAAAATAGTAGGAGGTACTCGTTTTTATGAGCGGAAGGAAGTAAAGGATTTACTCGGCTATTTGCGGTTAATAGTTAATTTGAAGGATACGATCTCATTACGCAGGGTAATCAATTTTCCTCCTCGGGGTATAGGTTTAAAGACCGTTGATAAGTGTGTGTTGCAGGCTACTAAAGATAAAAAAGAACTGTTTGATGTACTTAACAATCCTGAACCAATGAACATTCGTGGTAAACAAAATGAATCTTTGGTCAAATTTCATGATCTCATTAAAAAGTATAACGATTTATTGACAAAAATAAATGCCAGTGAACTTGTTCGCGCATTGGTGGACGAAACGGAAATTCTCAAATATTATAAGCGTCAGGATAATATTCAAGATCAGGAACGCTATGCAAATGTTATGGAAGTCTTGAATTCTGTTGATGATTTTATGGAAAGAAATCCTGGTTCACTCCTGCATGATTTTCTCGAGGAGGTATCACTGCTAACTGATATAGATGAATGGAACGAAGATGAGAACCATGTAACCATGATGACTGTCCACTCTGCAAAGGGCCTAGAATTTCCGGTTGTATTTGTTACTGGACTTGAAGATGGGCTATTTCCATTATCAGGTGCTCTTAACGAAAGAAATTTAATGGAAGAAGAACGGCGCTTATTTTATGTAGCGCTTACACGAGCCCAGCAAATGGTTTACTTGTTATATGCAACAGAAAGACGGCGCACTGGTTCGGACAGCTGGGCTGGTCTTGTTTCACGTTTTGTGAGGGAAGTACCGGAACAATTCTTAGAAAACATATCCTTTTCTTCAGCGATGACAAGAAAGATTGTTAGAACAAGAACTGGTAATTTGACAATGAAGGTGAAACGCACGGTTACAACCTTTGCTGATTTTAAAGTAGGTGACCATGTTGAACATGCTATTTTTGGCGAAGGGGAAATAATGGCATTGAGTGGTAGTGGAGAAAATCAACGGGTAGGTGTTGTATTTAAAGACGGTTTAAAGAAAAAACTCATTGTAAAATTTGCAAAGCTTAAGAAACTAGCCTAGCTCATATAAATAACCAGTTATCCCAACTTCACCAGGATAATAAATACTCATATTTAGCTTGAATGTGGAGGTGTTTTATAATTACTTTTGAGACTCAATCTCAATAAAGGAAAT
>ENA-UPTF01002027-UPTF01002027.1-marine-metagenome-genome-assembly--contig:-NODE-2027-length-12063-cov-2.229017_pt1 | contig 12063 bp, 9 predicted proteins | sample MGYA00238166_ERZ767019 | MGnify/ENA primary metagenome ERZ767019 (study PRJEB28930, sample SAMN06266391) | marine metagenome | isolation source: Sea water from 250 m depth | place: Atlantic Ocean | study... | reverse complement strand
TAACTAGAGTGCTAAAATATTGCTCCCCTAACCAATTCCTCTAAATCGAATAATAGGGGCAATCTCACACTGTACGGTGCTGAACGAGTCGACGACGCCTGCGGTCGAGCCATAGCGTCGCAGCAAAAGCCAGCACAATTGCCGGTATCACTGCAATATTAATGGTTTCCCAACCAAAGTGGTGGTGCATCAATCCAGACGTTACCGCGGTAATTGCGACGGTACTAAATATGATCAAGTCATTTAAACCTTGTGCCTTTGCTTTTTCAGCTGGCCGATAAGCGTCTGCAAGCAGTGTCGTACCACCGATAAACAGAAAGTTCCATCCAAGACCCAAAGCGATCAGAGCAGCCGTGAAATGAATCAAACTCGACCCATTGAGATTGATCGTGACACACACCGCTAACAGCAGGGTTCCCGTCACCATTATGCGAGTGACTCCAAAGTGTCGGATCAGATGTCCCGTAACAAAGGAAGGCGCAAACATAGCCAGTATATGCCACATGATCACCGAAGCCGAGTCAGGCAAAAGATAACCACAGCCTTGCATCTCTACCGGCGTTGAAACCATGATCAGATTCATCGAACCATAAGCAACCGTTGCTCCGAGAACTGCAACAAAAAACTCCGGCTGCCTGAGAATTTTTAACAATGGGCGGGTAGTCCCTGTGCGTTCCTCTATCGAGGGCTTAGGAAATCGTGCGAAAAATAGAAGCAACATTGAAATGGCATACAGGCCAACGAGCATCGAATAGCTCCCGGCGTAGGGCACAGTAGTAACCATATCCCAGGTCCAGATTGCGATTCCAGGGCCGATAAATGCAGCCACGATTCCCCCAGCCAAGACCCAGGAAATTGCCCGACTACGATATTCGGGTGTAGCAACATCCGAAGCCGCGAAGCGGTAGTATTGACCGAACGCATTGACGACACCAATCAGCAGCGAACCAATGCAAAAATAGAAGAATCCCCCATCAATGATCCCAGTTGTGATACCAGTTGTGACAATGATCGCACCAATCAACCCGATCGTCAGACCGACATAAAAACCAGCCCGTCGACCAATTCGTTTCATTAGCATCGACGCAGGAAAAGTTGCGATCAGAGTACCGGTAAACATACAGGCCACCGGTAATGTCGCCCATTGCGGGTGAGGTGCCAGAATAGTGCCCACGAGTGACGCTGTCAGAATGATCAACGAACTCCCAGACATGGTCAGAGCCTGACAGCAGGCAAGAATCAGCACATTTGATCGCATCCGATTTGTCGATTGATTCACGCAACAACCCCTTGATTGTATGAGCAGAAGTTAGATTTATTTTAGAGCCAGCACACCGACCGGAGCAGAGCCGAAGAAAACTAGGCCAAAACTGCGACCGTGAATTCTACATGTTACGACGGTACTTGCCACCGACCTCAAACAAGGCATCAGTAATCTGACCAAGCGAACAGACACGAGCAGCGTGCATTAGTTCAACAAAAACATTTTGATCTTCTAGTACAGCACGTTGTATAGCATCTAACGCCTTAGCCGAAGATCCTACATTTCGACTATGGAATTCAGCAAGCCGTGTAAGCTGACTTTGCTTTTCCGACTCTGTACCCCGCGCCAGTTCCGTTGTCTCACTATTCTCGGTTTCCGGACCCAGGAACATATTCACACCAACAATCGGATAACTACCATCGTGTTTACGGTGCTCATAGTAGAGTGATTCTTCTTGTATCTTACCTCGCTGGTAACCAGTCTCCATGGCACCGAGTACACCACCTCGATCTGTTATTCGGTCGAACTCTGCAAGCACAGCTTCCTCCACCAGATCAGTCAGTTCCTCGATCACAAAACTGCCCTGACTTGGATTTTCATTTTTTGCCAGACCCCACTCTCTGTTGATGACCATCTGTATCGCCAGTGCCCGACGAACTGAGTCTTCGCTGGGCGTGGTCACTGCCTCATCATTGGCATTGGTATGGAGACTGTTGCAGTTATCGTAGACTGCAATCAGCGCCTGCAACGTTGTACGAATGTCGTTGAAACTCATCTCCTGTGCATGAAGAGAGCGTCCTGACGTCTGGATATGGTATTTAAGTCTTTGACTGCGCTCGTTTGCGCCATAGCGATCGCGCATCCCGATCGCCCAGATCCGCCTCGCGACACGCCCCATCACGGTGTATTCCGGATCCATGCCATTTGAGAAGAAAAAAGAGAAATTCGGTACAAACTGATCGACACTCATTCCCCGGGCAAGATAGGCCTCTACATAGGTAAATCCGTTGGCCAGTGTCAGCGCGAGCTGAGTAATCGGATTCGCACCAGCTTCCGCGATGTGATAACCCGATATCGATACAGAGTAAAAATTGCCAATAGAATTGTCGATAAAATACTGTTGTATGTCTCCCATCATTTTTAAACTGAAATCAGTTGAAAAAAGACAGGTATTCTGGCCTTGATCTTCCTTGAGAATATCTGCCTGCACGGTGCCGCGAACATTCTCAAGGGACCAGGAGAAAAGGTGCCGGTACTCCGATTCGTCCGGCTCTCGGTTATTGTCCGAGCGGAATTGCTCGACCTGCTGATCGATTGCCGTATTCAGAAAAAAAGCGAGCACCGTTGGTGCAGGTCCGTTGATAGTCATGGAGACGGAAGTCTCCGGGTTACACAGGTCGAAACCATCATACAAAGCCCGCATGTCATCAAGCGTCGCAATGGACACTCCGGAAGTACCGACCTTGCCGTAGATATCCGGCCTTTGCGCAGGATCAGCACCATATAAAGTCACAGAATCAAACGCCGTAGAAAGTCGCTTCGCCACCGTATCTCTGGACAGGTAGTGAAATCGGCGATTCGTTCTGAATGCATCCCCTTCACCGGAAAACATACGGGTAGGATCTTCGTTTTCCCGCTTGAACGGAAAAACACCCGCGGTAAACGGAAATCGGCCCGGTACGTTTTCCAACATTAACCAGCGGAGAATGTCGCCGTGGTCCTGATAACGTGGCAGACTGATGCGAGGAACTTTCGTACCAGACAAAGAGGTGTGAGTCAGTGGCTGAGTGATATCCCGGCCTCGAACTGAATAAACCAGAGATGAGCCCGAGTAATCCTCGATCAGCTTTGGGAATGCCTGTAACTGTAGTTGAGAATCCTCACTCAGCGCCTTGTCCCGCTCAGCCACAAGTTGCTGCAGTTCATCAGTATGCTTGCCTTGTTCCCGCAACATCCGGATGCCGGCCTGCAACTGCTGATGTTCGCGAGCAACCTGGGCCTGTCGCGCAGCCGTATCCCGGTAAGACCGGACCGCTTCTGCAATTTCAGAAAGGTAACGCTGACGGGATGTAGGCACAATACCGCGTTGATAAGATGCAGTCGATTCCACAGGTTTCCGGTCCGGGCGGCGCGTAGGCAGACCCAAGGGTTCGAGCACCGTAAACAATTCGTTATAAAGCGACGTCACGCCCTGATCGTTAAAGTTGGACGCCATCGTGCCATAGACGGGCATCTCATCGAGAGATTGGTCAAACGCTTGCCGGTTACGCTGTGTCTGTTTACGTACATCCCGCAAAGCGTCTTCGGCACCCTTACGATCGAACTTGTTGATCGCAACAAAATCGGCATAGTCCAACATGTCGATCTTCTCAAGCTGACTTGCAGCACCAAATTCTGGTGTCATCACGTAGAGTGAGCAGTCAACCAAGGGTACGATCCCGGAATCACCTTGGCCGATCCCGGGTGTTTCAACTATCACCAGCCCAAAGCCTGCGCGTTTGGTTGCTTCAATAATCTCAGCTAGTTGTGGTGGGAGTTCCAGCCCTGAAGTACGCGTTGCCAGAGAACGCATGAAAACCGAAGCACCTTCGATGGCATTCATCCGGATCCGATCACCCAGAAGGGCCCCGCCAGTTTTTCGGCGAGATGGATCTATCGCCAATATTGCAATTCTGAGTGAATCACCGAATTCAAACCGCAGTCTCAGGATAAGCTCATCTGTCAGTGACGACTTACCAGACCCACCGGTTCCGGTAATCCCAAGCACCGGGACAGCAATTTTTTTCTCGCTGCCTGCAGTACGCAATCCGTCAATAAACGATGCCGGTGCGGTCCCGGTTTCAAGTGCCGTAATGACTCTTGCGAGATCTTCAACCGATACGCCGTCCAGCTGATCGACGTCTTGAATTGTCTGTGTCGCGGGGTAGAAATGGGCCCGTTCGATCATGTCATCGATCATGCCCTGTAGGCCCAATGCGTGTCCGTCCTGAGGCGAATAAATCCGACACACGCCGTAATCCTGAAGTTCCTGAATCTCAACAGGAACAATCACCCCACCGCCACCGCCGAATACCCGAATGTCTGCACGCCCCCGCTGTGTCAGCATGTCAATCATGTACTTAAAAAACTCGGTGTGGCCACCCTGGTAGGAACTGACAGCGATGCCCTGTGCATCTTCTTCTACAGCGGCATCAACAATTTCCTGCACCGACCGGTTGTGCCCCAGGTGAATGACTTCCACGCCGGAGGACTGAAGGATCCGCCGCATGACGTTGATCGACGCGTCATGGCCATCAAACAGGCTTGCTGCGGTGATGAATCGGATGCGGTAATCCGGTTCAGGCAACGGCGCCAGTGGTCGTTCCGAAGTAACAGCAGCCTGACTCATGAGCATTGGGCTGGACAAATGTGGGACGGTTGATCATTTTAGTTTCCGTTTACGTAAACGTCAATTAAAGCTATACTTTAAACATGCTTCTATTGAAAGAAAACGGGCAGCAAGGCGACCCCGCCCAAGAGCAATTCTCGATATCCGAACTTTCCCAGGAATTCGATGTCACCACGCGTGCCATCCGATTTTATGAAGACGAAGGATTACTCGAGCCACACCGTCAAGGGCGGCAACGCGTCTACTCCAGCAGGGACCGTGTACGCCTCAAACTGATTCTGCGCGGGAAGCGATTGGGCTTCTCGCTCAGCGAGATCGGCGACATCATTGATATGTACGACTCAGAACCTGGTGAAGTCGGTCAGTTACAGTATTTCATCGAGAAAATCAGTGTGCGACGAAAGACGCTTAAGCAGCAGCGGAACGATATCGATGTTACCCTTAAGGAACTGGACAGCATCGAAAAACAATGTCGAAAGTCCATGACTCACCTGGACTAACCGTAACAACGAACCTGCCTGTGTTACGGTCTGTAGGCTCCAACCTGGTCAGAATTCCTGATTCGTTGCGGCCGACAGGCCAGTATGGCTAAAACAATCACAGCCAAAATACTAATCATGTCCAGCACAGGCACTCGTGTACTACTCGTTCTGGCTTCACTTGTGATCGTGATTGCGGGTCTTAAAGCCGCCAGTACCATTATTGTTCCGCTGCTAATGGCCCTGTTCATCGCCATAATTACAACACCGTTCATGCTATGGCTGACTGGCAAAGGCGTGCCCAAATGGGCTGCGCTGGGTCTCATTCTACTCATGCTCGCAGGTTTCATCCTGACTGTCGGTTCACTAATCAGTTCGTCCGTAGACCAGTTCAGCGCTCTGCTCCCAGCCTATGAAAACAAGCTGCGTACTGCCATAACGCTGCTGAGTGACTGGGCCGCCCGCCATCAGCTAACGGGATTCACCGGTGGCGAGTTCGCGGTCGTTGATCCCAAGGCAGCTGCCCAGATTATCGGTGGATTGGTCGGCAGCCTCGGCAGGATCGTGGGTGACAGCTTGCTGATTTTTTTCACCGTCATGTTTCTTTTGGTCGAAGCATCCACGATACCCACCAAGATCCGCGCAATCCTCTCCGACCCCGATACCACTCTGGAAAGGCTGTCTGAATTCCTGAGCGCTGTGAAGCAATACTTGGTGATCAAATCCCTGACCAGCCTGATTACAGGGGTGATCGTCACGGCCTGGCTCTTTTTCCTAGGTGTTGATTTTGCTGTGCTCTGGGGATCGATCGCCTTTTTCATGAATTTCGTACCTTATGTTGGCTCAATCATCGCTGCGGTCCCGGTGGTGTTCCTGGCCTTTCTCGATGCAGGTGTGCAAGACGCACTGCTGGTAGCCATCGGGTTTCTTGCGATAAACCTAGTGGTGGGTAACCTGATAGAACCCCGCTTCATGGGACGGGGCCTGGGCCTCTCGACACTGGTTGTGTTCGTGTCACTGATCTTCTGGGGATGGGTATTTGGACCGATCGGCATGTTCTTATCAGCACCTTTGACCATGCTGGTAAAAATCGCACTGGAGAACGATCCCAGGAGCCGCTGGATCGCGATACTGCTGAGTAGCGGAACCCGACAAAGGCAGTGAACAAGTCATCAACCTGTCAGCTGAGAAGGTTTGTTCAACTAATAAAGACCCCTGTTATGTTAGTATTCCAGCGCCTGATGCTAACCCGATCGGCTCAATGACTGTCTCAGAATCCTCACCACAGACGATCATGGCCTTGTCCCCCCTTGATGGCCGCTATGCCAGCCGTCTGGCTCCCCTCAAAGATTTGTTCAGCGAATTCGGATTGATCAAACACCGTGTTGAAATAGAAATACGCTGGCTTGAACAACTCGCCCGCACGCCGCAAATCCAGGAAGTACCCTCACTTACTGATGACGCCCGTGCATTCCTCGATCATATTATTGCTGACTTCTCGGTAACCGACGCAGAACAAGTCAAGGCGATCGAATCCAGAACCAATCATGATGTAAAGGCCGTGGAATATTTTCTCAAGGAAGCGATTAGCAGCAAGCCGGAGCTTCAAAATATTTCTGAGTTCATCCATTTTGCTTGCACATCCGAGGATATCAATAACCTGGCCTATGCCGTTATGCTGGATAAAGGCAGAAACAATATCTTGCTGCCGCTGATCGACCAAATGATTCAGGACCTGTCTGAGCTGGCTAGATCAACTGCAGGTCAACCCATGCTTTCCAGAACCCACGGCCAGACAGCGAGCCCGACTACGCTCGGTAAGGAATTGGCTAACGTAACGGCTCGTTTGCTGACAGCACAACAGAAAATAGCAGACGTGCCGCTGTATGGGAAAATGAATGGTGCTGTCGGTAACTACAATGCGCACCTCGCTGCGTACCCTGATGTCGACTGGCCAGCATTGTCACGCAATGTGGTGGAATCCTTCGGTATCCAGAATCAGCCTTTGACCACACAGATTGAACCACATGACTGTATCGCAGAACTGTGCCATGCACTGATACGCCTAAACCTGATCGTGCTGGACCTCGATCGTGATCTATGGGGCTACATCTCGCTCGGCTATTTCAGTCAGCGCCTGAAGGACGGTGAAGTCGGCTCCAGCACCATGCCACATAAAGTTAACCCGATAGATTTCGAGAACTCCGAAGGCAACATTGGTCTTGCAAATGCAATACTGGGACATCTTGCCGAAAAGCTACCTATCAGCCGCTGGCAGAGAGACTTAAGTGATTCAACCGTGCTCCGTAATCTTGGCAGTGCACTGGGTTACTCGGTACTCGCACTCGATTCCTCAGAACGGGGCCTCAAGAAACTTCAGGTGAATCCCGATCAACTGCGGGACGATCTGGACAATGCCTGGGAGGTGCTCGCCGAAGCTGTACAGACAGTCATGCGCCGACACGGCATCGCCCAACCCTATGAGCAACTCAAAGCGCTGACCCGAGGCCGTAAAGAGATCACAGCTGAGTCACTCAGAGAGTTCATTGACGGCCTGTCGCTACCTCCGGCCGTCAAAAATGAGTTAAATCAACTGACACCTGCCCGTTATACCGGTAATGCACAACAAACTGCCGAACAGTTCTTAAGTAACGTCATCGGCAATTGATGACTGTAACCGTAGCTGATACACCGCATTGAACATGAGCGGTATCCGATTGTCGAAGCTAATGGCCGAACGCGGTCTGTGTTCACGACGAGAGGCCGACCGCCTGATCGAACAGGGCATGGTGCTTGTTAATGGTCAAGTCGTCGACCGCCTAGGCTCGCGCTTTGATCCTACCGTCTACATCGCTCTAGCGCCTGAAAGTCAGAGAGAGCGTCTGCGTCTTGTAACCGTACTGCTTAACAAACCACCAGGCGTGGTTTCGAACCAGCCAGAAAAAGGCTACCGGGAAGCCGCTTCTCTGATTACACGGAAAAATTTTCAGTGCATTGCGGGCCAGAAGCCACGAGAGCTTCCTCCCGCAAGAACCCTGCATGTTGCTGGTCGACTTGATATTGACTCCAGTGGTCTGCTCGTCCTAACTCAGGATGGACAAGTTGCGCGGCAACTCATCAGTCCAAATTCACAAGTCGAAAAAGAATATGTGGTCCGCCTAACTGAGCGGGTGCCTACTGCTGCGCTCGTCCAGATGCGGGGAGAACTGACACTGGACGGACATCTTCTGAAATCTGCCAAAATCACGCAGACAGATGATCGGACCCTGCGTTTGGTACTTCAGGAAGGACGCAAAAGACAGATACGGCGAATGTGCGATCTCGTCGGACTTAAGGTTCATTCTTTGGTTCGTGTGCGCATTGGTCGGGTAGGCCTTGGAGATTTATCCCGCGGCAGGTGGCGTTACCTTGATTCCAGCGAGGTGTTCTGAGCCGTGGACAGCTATCGCTTACTACGCCCCCTGCTGTTCCGGTTACCGCCGGAGACCAGTCATCAGTTCACCCTACGCGCCCTAAGTTTGGCTGGGCGAATGCATCCGCTTGACCAGTTCCTGGCTGATGCGGTCCGTGGGCGATTACCCCAGCACCCGATCACGGTGATGGGTATCCCGTTTCCTAACCCGGTGGGTGTCGCCGCTGGGCTAGACAAACATGCCAACGCTGTTGATGGACTAAGTGCCCTGGGTTTCGGATTTGTCGAGTTGGGCACTGTGACGCCGCTCGCTCAACCGGGTAATCCCAGGCCCCGGTTGTTTCGTCTGAGTACGATCAATGGCGTGATCAACCGCAATGGCTTCAACAGTGTCGGGCTTAACCAGTTCCTATCAAACCTGGCCCGCAGTCGTCACACCGTTCGACTCGGGATTAATATCGGCAAAAATGCCGCCACACCGCTGGAACATGCTGAACACGACTATTTGACCTCGCTACGAGCGGTGTATGGCGTCGCCGACTACATCGCAGTGAACATCTCATCACCCAATACACCGGGTCTGCGTGACTTACAGGGCGAAGACGTGCTCGAGAATCTTCTGGGCAAACTCAAGGATGAGCAATCCAGACTGTCAGACAACCACGGGTACTACACGCCTTTGGCCGTCAAAATCTCCCCAGACATGGATCAGATAGATATCGACCGGATCGCCGAATCACTCGCTCGCTACGAGTTAGATGCCGTCATCGCCACAAATACAACAGTCAGCCGGCCCGGAGTATCGGTTCAGGTACCCCAATCAACTGAACAAGGGGGGTTAAGTGGTGAGCCGCTGAACGAAATGTCCAGCCGCGTGATCGCAAGATTAGCCAGCACACTGGGCGGCGCTCTGCCGATCATTGGCGTCGGCGGAATCATGAACGCCACCGACGCCTGGGAAAAGTTCACCGCCGGTGCGAGCCTGATTCAACTGTATACCGGACTTATCTATCGCGGACCCAGGCTGCTGGGTGACATCCTAGCCGACATCGATCAACGAATATCTAGCGCCGACGCAGATTCGCTGACCGAACTGCTCGGCCGATAACGTCAACGCTTCTAAAACCCCTGGCATACCCTCACGCCATACGCGACGCCTTCTATTACTATTGTTTTGGATATCCAGGTTTAGATAGGCGGCCGAAACCGTTAGAATCCTGTACTGAACAAACTATTACTCCGTCTGACAGCTTTGATCATACGGTAACCACAGACCTTACAGACCATCAGATCGCTGCACCGATGCAGACTAAACCCCCCCCAAGTACCCGATTTGCAGCAGAGCTGAAGTCCGGCGAACACGCCGAACCCCGCTTTAACCTGGCCGACTATGCGGTCCTGATGAAACCGCGTGTGATGTCACTGGTGGTGTTTACGGCGCTGGTCGGATTGTTACTGGCACCCGGCAGCATTGACCCATGGACGGCAACCGCTGCAATCGTATTTATCGCACTTGGCGCCGGTGCTGCTGGCGCGATCAATATGTGGTACGACCGGGATATTGATCTACAGATGAGCCGGACAATGAACCGTCCGTTACCTGCTGGACGCATGCAGCCGGGCCCGGCTCTGGCCTTCGGTATTATCATGGCCCTGGCAGCGGTTTCATCCATGGCCTACTACGTGAACCTGGTATCTGCCGCGCTTTTGCTGGTCACGATTCTTTACTATGTTTTTGTTTACACCGTCTGGCTGAAACGCCTGACACCCCAGAACGTCGTCATTGGCGGGGTCTCCGGCGCGCTGCCGCCGGTCGTCGGTTGGGCATCCGTTACGGGTGGTATCGACGCCGGGGCGCTTTCACTGTTTCTCATCATCCTTCTCTGGACACCCCCCCATTCTTGGGCGCTGGCGCTGTATCGGCGAGGAGATTACGAAGCAGCCGGCGTGCCTATGCTGCCGGTGGTCGCTGGGGTACAGGCCACAAAAAGGCATATGACGTTCTACACTGTGCTGCTTCTGCCGGCGACACTTATTCCCGTTGCGATCGGGATATCCGGCATGGTTTACGCCGTAGTCGCGCTGATCTGCGCGCTTGGATTCGCCTTCCACAGCCGCCGCCTGTGGCTTGCCGCAGACGACGTCATCGTAAATGTTTCCAAATCCAATCCAGCCCGTGGACTGTTCTTTTTTTCCATCCAGTATCTGTTTGCCCTGTTCGTTGCCCTGCTCGCTGATCGGCTGTTTTTCCTGCCCTTGTTCTAGGCGCGACACCGCGACGTCACCCACTGAAATCACCGACTGACTCGTACCGGAATACCATCGGAGGAACGGTGATCAGACACTTGCCGAACCGGACGCCAGGCGACACCGTAGATCACTTCCCACGACAATGGCAGGGTCCCGTCTTCACCACGCAACGACTCGTAGGCCCCTTTAAATTTTTGCCCTTGACGTCGGCTGCGCAAACTGCGTAGCCGGGATGACAACGCATTGCGGGCACCCATGGCCCGCAGATCCGTAACCAGCGCCTCCAACGTCCGGTAGGTGAAGGTCAGCATTTCCACATCCATAACTGGCTCACTAAACCCTGACTGGACCAGAGAATCACCGAGGTCATGCATATCTGAAAACGTATGCACATGCGGACCTTCATCGACCATCGCCCATGCAGTCGCAAGTTCTCTCAGTGAATCTGGCCCGCAACTTGAAAAAGTAAACAACCCGCCAGGACGCAACACACGACACGCTTCAGAAAAAACGATCTGCGTATCGCACCAGGGCAGCAACAGGTTCGAGAAGATCAGATCAACGCACTGATCCGCCAGTGGTAAACGGTGCGCATCGCCATTGATTAATCCGCTGCCGGTTGTTTTCTCGCCTGCCCTGAGCATCGCTTCAGACAGATCAAGACCAACGACAGCTGACTGACCGAACCGGTGACTCAGCAACGTCGTGCACCAACCACTCCCACAGCCCAGATCGAGAATATGGCGGGGAGACAGGTCTACCAGAGACAGGCGTTCGGCTAATTCTGTTCCGACCCGCTTGTGCAGTACGGAGGCGGTATGAAAACCGGCAGCTGCACGGTCGAAGTGACGGCGTACGGTAGATAACTCGAGTGTTGACATAGATCCTTCCCTGTTCCGACCAGTTCACTCCAACCCAGCCTGTGACGTATATCACAACGCAGCTGATGGTTCATGTCGTCAAATGCTGCAGGTCGGTGCACAGCCTAGCCAATGCAGATGATTCCATGCGCTCTAATCATAAAACTATAACCGGAGCCCAACACAAATTAGGCATTACATTAACTGGCTTCTGGAACCGGTGTGTTTTCTATGCGAATATGGTTATCTTCGCTTGACTGGTCTGGGATGAATTCCGAATGCTGAGAATTGCGTTAACAGGTGGTATCGGTTCAGGCAAGACAACAGTGAGTAATTACTTTCGAAAACTGGGCGTACCCGTGATTGATGCTGACGAAGCTTCACATGAGGTCACACAGGCCGGACAAGCG
>ENA-UPTF01002025-UPTF01002025.1-marine-metagenome-genome-assembly--contig:-NODE-2025-length-12069-cov-2.739827_pt1 | contig 12069 bp, 11 predicted proteins | sample MGYA00238166_ERZ767019 | MGnify/ENA primary metagenome ERZ767019 (study PRJEB28930, sample SAMN06266391) | marine metagenome | isolation source: Sea water from 250 m depth | place: Atlantic Ocean... | reverse complement strand
CTGTGGCTTTCAAGAGACTATTGGGCCCCACGATTGATTTAGAAATTGCAGTCGACGAAGTTGAGAACTTGTTACGTCTATCTATACCTCGTAGAGAAGGAGAAAATTTAAATGTTGGGAAACAAGTAAATGTCTCCTTGACAGATAAAAAAAACGCAATTGTCATCCCACATAAAGTTGAACTTTGAACGCTCACAACAACTTAATTGATAGTATTTTCGAAATTTTAAGAAAAATTATTCTTCGTGGAGGAATTGGTCCCGTAATTCCTGCGATCATTTTTCTTTTGTTTTTTTTCGCTATGCCGTTGGTGGTACTATGTTCTTTTGGGTTCGTATCTATTGACAGAGGCGTTGTAGATTGGAATTCTATTTCACTAGATCATCTGACATCAACAATTAAAGATACTCTATTTTGGCATTTTTGGTGGCGTTCCTTTTGGGTAGGTACAGTATCAACTATATTATGCCTTTGTTTAGGCTATCCAGTTGCTTACATATACACTTTAGCAGGTCGAGGTTGGCAAATATTAATCTTAGTAGCAACTATCTCACCCCTTTTAACAAGTGCTTTAGTTAGGACCTATGCTTGGATGGTAATTCTTGGTGGACGACGTGGTGTAGTTAACTCAATACTACTAGATTTAGATTTTATTGACCGACCAATTCGTTTTCTTTATTCAGATTTTTCTGTCATTCTCGGAATGACTCAAATTCATTTGCCTTTCATGATTTTACCATTAATTACGGTTCTTTCAGCTAGAGATTTCTCTTTAGAACAGGCATCACTTAATCTTGGGGCAAGTCGATTAAAAACGTTTTTTAAAATAATTGTTCCAATAAGTCTTCCTGGAATTATTGCTGGTTTTGCATTGGTATTTGCAATTTCTTACACAAATTTTATTGTTCCTCAGTTGCTGGGTGGAGGAAATTACACAACACTTGCCGTGCAAGTATACGAATTTATTGTCGTAATACTTGATTGGAATAAAGGTGCGATACTAGCTTTCTTGCTTTTAACAAGCTGTTTCTTTTTTGTATTGGGAATTAATTATATAGGTAACTGGGCAATGAAATGGAAAGAAGTGACACGATAACAAGAAAAAGTTATTTAACTAATTAAACTATTTGTTAAACTACCAATTGAAAATATGAGCTTTGATGATAAATTAGGAAAATTTTTATTGATCGCATTAACAGGCTTTGCTTTGCTAATGCTAATAGTTCCAAGCGCTATAATTGTTGCAATATCTTTCACCGAAAAAGCCTATATTGGCTTTCCTCCAAGTGGATTTTCATTAAAGTGGTACTCCGAACTGTTAGATAAGCAACAACTTATCGATTCTGCAGTAACTAGTTTATGGATCGCTTTTGTCACAACAGTTTTGTCAATATTAATAGGGATTCCGGCTGCATTTTCGCTAGTTCGTGGTCGTTTTTTGGGGAGATCTGAAGTTACAGCTTTCGTAGTAGCACCACAAATGTTACCAGGAATGGTTATTGGCATCGCGCTCCTATTTTTTGGAGCATATTTCGGTATTTATCAATCAAACACAATGGTAATTATTGCAATGACTGTTTTTTGTCTACCATTTGCTATTCGAGTAGCCATGGCGCGTCTTTCAATTATGGATTCAACATTAGATGAAGCATCTGCCAGTCTAGGTTCATCACGACTTGGAACTTTTTTTAGGATTACAATTCCTCAGTTGTTACCTGGAATAGTTGCTGGTGGTGCTTTTGTCTTCATAGAAGCATTCGACAACATAACAGTTGCTCTATTTACTGCTTCTCCACGAAGTCGACCATTGTCTGTTGAACTTTACAATCTCGTTCAGTTTGACAGCAGTCCGATTGTAGCAGCTATATCAAGTCTGGAAATCTTATTTGCTTTCCTGATTATGCTCGTTCTTGCCCGCAGCATTGGACTCGATAAATTACGAGTTTAACCATGCTCCAAATTCCTAATCTCGTAATTTTCGGTCAAATAACTGTCGATGATGTAGTCCCGGCAACCCCTGGTATATGGAGGCGTCTTCTTGGCGGAAATGCTCTTTATGCTGCAGCTGGAGCTCGATTAGTATTATCGAGTGACAAGATTGGTATAGTCTCTAGAATTGGGAGAACAACACCTATTAATGTACGTAAGATCTTGGATTACGCAGGAATTCGTCACTCTATCAGTTCAATTGAAAATGATATTCTAAATGAATGGATTCTCTATGAAGAAGATGGTTCAAGATTTTCTATTCCAAGAAATATAAGCATTCGCAGATCATCATCTGAAAAAGGAATAAATAGTGAGGCTTATCGACATCAACTAGAAGCACAAAGTCCAACACTAAATGATATGCCCCCTACATGGATTAATGCCACTGGATTTCATTTATCGCCACAGGTTCTTTCTCGTCATAAGAAAAATTTTGATGCACTAAAAGGTAATGGATTCATCAGTCTGGATCCATCACCACATTATGTTTGTGGGCTGTCTAGTGATGATTTATTTTCTCAATTTCAGGGGGTTTCCGTATTTATGCCTAGTGAACAGGAAATTAAACATCTTACAAAAGATAGTAACTTTGAGGAATTGAAATCAATTGCGGCGGAACTTTATGAATCTGGATTTACAGAAGTAATTGTTAAGGTGGGAGCAAAAGGTTGTTTAGTCGCCGGAGAGGATGGAGTAAGACATGTTCCTTCAGAAACTGTCTCAAAGTTAGTTGATTCTACCGGTGCAGGAGATGCATTTTGTGGGGCGTATACTGCGTGCAGAATCCAAGGTATTTCACCAATAGAAGCTGCTAGTATAGCAGTAAAAGTTGGGCGAATAATTGTTCAATCTGCAGGAGTTGAAGAGGCCTTAAAATTGCCTCCTAATTCTATTTTTGGCAAGAATTAATCAATTTTAACTTTCCCCAAAACTAATCGGCTATTCTCTCACCAACTAAAAAATAATGATAGATTAATATAGTTTAAAAGAAAGCCGGTTTGGAAGCTGTCAGGTGATTTCCCTTTCATAGGAATAACCCCTTTAGATGTGAACTTGCAGGGTTTTATGGCTTTAGAATGAAGAATACAGTATCATAACACACCTGAACAAAGAGATATATTATTGATATTATTAATTATAATAATTATTGAGTGTCAACAAAATAGCTTCAAGATAAAGAACATCTAGAATTTTAAATAACATTTTCAAGTAGTATCAATGTCAACAGAAGTTTTAATTCAAGCTAAGTGGATTCTTGAAAGATTCAATGCTAAAGGTAAACCAATCTTGCATAGAGATGCGGGCATTTTGGTAAATGGGACTCAGGTACAGCAAATTGGTCAATTTTCTGAACTTAGCCGTATTTATCCAAACTTAACTATTTTAGGAAATAAAGAGTCTATTGTTGTTCCAGGTTTTATAAATGCACATCATCACGTAGGGCTAACTCCACTTCAGCTTGGTTCTCTTGATTACCCTTTAGAATTGTGGTTTGCAAGCCGTATAGGATTAAGAGATGTAGATTTGAGATTGGATACTCTTTATTCAGCGTTTGAGATGATATCTTCAGGTGTAACGACAGTACAACATCTTCATAGTCGGGCCCCCGGTGGAGTCCGAGGGCTTGAGAAATCATCAAAGCTAGTAATCGAAGCGTATCGTGAAATAGGTATGCGGTTATCATATTCAATGGCATTACGTGATCAGAACCGATTGGTTTACGAAGCAGATGAAGATTTCATTAAACGATTACCCAGAAAATTCAGGCCAGGCTTATCTGAATATTTAAAAGATTTTGCAGTGCCTTTAGATGATCAAATAGGCTTCTTTGAGTCACTCTACAAAAAATATAAAGACGAATCACTAATTCGAGTACAATTAGCTCCATCAAATCTTCATTGGCTTTCCGATGCTGCTCTTGAAAAAACAGCCGATACCCAAAATAAATTTGATGTTCCACTTCATATGCATTTACTAGAAACTCCATATCAGAAAATATATGCAAATAAGAGAACAGCTAATTCTGCACTTTCACACATAAACAAATTTGGTTTATTGGGGCCGCAACTGACAATCGGGCACGGAGTTTGGGTGAACGAAGAAGAGGTTGATTTAATTGCAGAAACGGGTACAAATATTTGCCACAATTGCAGTTCAAATTTAAGACTTAAAAGTGGTGTTGCTCCGATTAAGTCTTTTTTTGAAAAAAACATACCCGTGGCTCTAGGCATTGACGAGGCAGGAATTAATGATGATCGTGATATGTTACAAGAAATGCGTTTAGTGCTAATGATTCACCAAAAACCTGGTATAGGTGCCTGTTCTTTAAACTCCTCGGAAGTTCTTCGAATGGCTACTGAATTTGGAGCCCGAACAACACCATATGGCGACTCTATTGGCCAACTCTCAAAAGGTTCTGAGGCAGATCTTATTATACTCAATCATAAGAAAATGGTTTATCCATACCAGAGTGAAGACATCAATATAGTTGATGTACTTATTCAAAGAACAAAGCCAAAAGCAGTTGAAACAGTTTTGGTTGCTGGAGAAGTTGTTTACAACGAGGGAAAATTTATTAAAGTGAACCGTGATGGTATCCTTTCTGAAATAGCGGAAGGTCTGTCCTATCCACTTTCCAAAGAAGAAATGAAAAGACAAGAGCTTGCTAGATCAGTTTTCCCTCATGTAAAGAAATTTTATGAAGATCATTATCAATACAAGGAAAATTTATAAATGTCTAAAAATAATTAACCAAAATATCAAGAAAGACTGTCGAATGATGAAAAGAGACTTTTATGGTTATGGGAATAGCCCTCCTGATGTGAAATGGCCAAATAATTCTGCTGTTGCAGTTTCAATTGTAGTTAATGTAGAAGAAGGTGCAGAATTGTCCTTAATGGATGGCGACGAAAGAAATGAGTTCATCCATGAAATAAATGAAGAAATCGTAGGCAACCCGGATTTGTGTATGGCTAGTCATTTTTCTTTTGGAACAAGATCTGGTTATTGGCGTATTTCAAAAGTTTTATCAGATTTTGGAATTGCGGTTACATTTTCTTGTTGCGGACGAGCAGCGGAAAGATCAGGTTGGCTGGTAAAACATGCTGTTGAGAATGGGCACGAAATTTCTTGTCACGGCTGGCGTTGGGAAAAACAATCAGGAATGGATGAGAAGCAAGAACGAGAAATAATATCAAAGACTTACAAAACAATTTCCGAAAAGTCAATTACTCCACCAGTAGGATGGCATACTCGTTCTGCATCTTCACTAAATACTAGGAGATTACTCATTGAGCATGGAGGATTTCTCTACGATTCCGATGCATATGATGATGATGTCCCTTACACAATTGAAAGTAATAGCCAAACTCACGTAGTACTTCCATACGCTTTTGATACCAACGATATGCGTTTTCTGAATGGAGGTGGATTTATTCACGCGGATGATTTTTCTAAATATTGTCTTGCCGCCTATGATCGTCTTTTAGAAGAAGGACAAAAATTTCCACGTATGCTTTCAATAGGCATTCATTTGAGAATAATAGGTAAGGCAGGAAGAATTGCAGCATTAGAAAAATTAATCGGTGAAATAAAAAAGCGTGGCGGGTACTGGTTTGCTACCAGACGAGAAATTGCTGAATATTGGCGTGAAGCAATAGGTTTACCTTTGTGGAACGCAAAAAATAGGTGATTATTTTTTAGTGTTAGATATAATTCTAGAAAGGTAACGGACAGCTTCAGGAATTGGTTCTATTATTGGGATATCAAAAAACTGCTTTAAATCCTTTGCAGCGGATGCGAGAGGACCCCCTCCAATAATTACTGCATCTGCAAAATCTTCAACTATGCATTTCATTATAGCAATACGAAGTTCTTCAATCAATTGTACGTGATCTGACATTATTAATACTGGATCACTAGTCGTTATTCTAATTGAGGCTAAGTAATTTGAAACACCGAGTAGATTTGCACGTTCTTCAATCGAACTCTTTAGTTTGGGTGTTGTTGTAGCAACTGAAAATCTTCTTCCATTTTGACTAGCAACCAGCATGCTAGATTCTGATAATCCAACACATGGAATAGATGTAAATTTTTTCGCATTTTCTAATCCAGGATCACCAAACGCAGATATAATCACGCCATCAATGTCATATTCAATTTTCTTAAGAATACTTAATACTGCTTTTGATGAGCCATTTAATGATGACTCATCCGTAATCAAGGGACTGCCATAAGGTGCTGTTATGCCTTTTATTTCCCAGTAGGGATTAGCGTGACCTCTGGCAATATCAACCATTTGTTCGGTGATCATTGATGATGTATTGGGATTTATTAACAGAATCTTCATTAAATTCTCAAAAATATTTTTTACAAATTCATTGGTTAAATGAGATTCCTACTACGCCAATACGCGAGAAGGAGGTTAGGTTTTTATTTGTTACCAACAAAAGGTTAAAACAAAATTTTAAAGAAAAAAATCTTTGTTTTGAAAAGATTATTCGATTTTATACTTAGTTCACTTGAAATGTATACTTATTTGCTATGTGAATTATTGATAAACTATTTGGTTTACTCAATGAAAATTGTTAAAAAATTAAACTCCTTTTCTTTAAGAATAGAATGAATTATATAATAATTTTACCTTTTCAGAGACCAATTAAAAAAATAATTCAGCTCTGAAACAGGTTTCCCTCTGTTCACAAAAGTTATTAAATTTCATTTATCGTTATCAAAAAAATAATGGAATTATATTCTTATTTTTTGCTTAATATTTCGTTAATACTAAAAATGAACATTTTTATTATATTAAACAGCTATTTTATATGTTGACATTATTTTAAAATACACCTAGTGTTAGTCTTTAACAACTGTGGAATAACAAAATAATTAAAACCAAACCTTAAGGAGTTTTTTTCAAAGTTAAGAAGGATTGGATGCAGTCTATAGAAGATAAAATTCTTTACGCCGATCTTCTCGGAAAAGCTATTTCTGATTGTCCGGAATGGACAAATATCAAAAATAACGCAAGAGAAACGGCAGTTAAATTTGATTCTGATTACCGAACTACTCAATGCAAAAGGGTGTTTATAGTAGGGTCAGGTGATAGTTTGTTTGCAGCTCGGTCGGTTGTGCCCGCATTGCGTCGTTGGACAGGACTTTTTATAGAAGATCGAACATCGATAGAGTTTTCACGTTATGAGGTAGGATTACTTGGAAAAGATGATGTGCTACTAGCAGTATCAAATTCAGGAAGTTCAACGCGAACTCGAGAGTGTATAATTTTAGCAAAGAAAAAGGGAATACCTACTGTTGGCATAACTGGTTCGTTGGAAGGTCCGTTAGCAAAATCTGCTGATTTTGTCTTGCATAGACCAGTAAAAGAATTTACTTTAGCCTCGGAAGACATTCGTCGTGGATTCTTGCACGCAGCAGAATATTGTGCAACTCTTTATGCCTTATATGTTTTTGGTCTCAATCTGGGACTAATCCGGGGCATAATTAATAGTGAACATATTGAAAAATACGAATCCAATTTACGTGAAGCGTTAGCTTCAATAGGTAAAATTGCAAATGCTATTGAAAAATCCGTAATTGACTTTGTAGATCAATTCCCTAACTTGGAAAACATTTGGGTTATTGGTGCTGGACCAAATCGTGGTACAGCAGAATATGCCGCTGCTAAGTTCCATGAACAGATTCCAATTAACGGAGTTCCTCAAGATCTTGAAGAATGGGCTCATCTACAGTATTTTCTCACTCTAGATTGGAAGGAAAAATCCGTCATTATAATCTTGGCTCCTGAAGGGAAGGCTTTAGATCGATGTATGGAAATTTTAACTGGTATAAAGAACGCTAATGGTACTTCTGTTCTAGTAACTAACTCATCAAATAGTCTTAATAGTTCTGATTGGGATTTCCCGATCTTATTTCAAATTGATGAATTGTTAACACCGGTAATTTTCCATATACCAAGCCAATTAATGGCTTTTCACTGGGCACGTAAACGTTACGTTCGCCCTACTCCACTGCGTCGTCTTGACAATTTCTGGCTTATCCGTAAGGGTCAAATTTGCGACTCTATACACTAGGATTGAAATAAATGGCGCTAAATTGTAAACCATTTTTCTTAAATAAAGGAGAAAATTATGGCTAAATCTATTAATCGTAGGCAATTTAATAAACTTATGTTAGCAAGCGGTTTATCTGCGGCCGCCCTTTCTAAATCATTTGGTGTTTTCGCAGCAGACAATGAGCTTGTAGTAATTAGTTATGGAGGTTCTTTACAGGAACCTCACCGCTGGCTTGGGGATAAAATGGAAGCTGTCCATTCTGGTCTAAAAGTCAGACTTATACCAAGTGAATCACAAGACATAGTCGCTCAAATTAAAGCGGCACAGGGATATAGTCCTTATGATGCGATGCCAAATGGCGAACCACCTCATCTCATTGGGATTAGGGAGGGATATATAACAAAAGTAAATCCTAATCGAATACCCAACTACGATCATGTATTTCCTGAATTTATAAAGAAGACACAAGGTTATGGTGTACCAGCTACTTTTTCATTAATCGGTATTGCATACAACAAAGACATGGTTAAAACAGCACCTACTAGTTGGGCTGATATGTGGAAAGATGAATATAAAGGAATGACGGGCATTTGTCGAACTTCTTCAAATCTAGGACTCGGCACGCTTGCTGTTGTTTCTAAAATATTTGGAGGATCTGAATCTAATCTTGAGCCAGGCTGGGCTAAGTTAAAGGAACTAGGAGCGATTGCTGGTCGAAGTCCTCGTGTTTTAGCACAAATGATGGAGAGAGAAGAAATAGGTATCTGTCCATTATGGAATAACGATGCTGCTGTCGCAGCTGAGAAGGGACTCCCCATACGATTTGTGAAACCAGATCCTGGACCAGTAGCGATTGTTTCCGTCATGTCGATGATCAAGGGTACTCGTCATCCAGATCTAGTAAATGAGTGGATGAATGGGATTATAAGTCATGAATATCAGGCAATGGCAGCAGATAAGCCATATTATTTTGGAGTCACTGTAAAGGGTGTCGATATCCCTTCTGCGGCAAAGCCATATACTCCTTCAACCCCAGAAGAGGTTTTGAAACTTCAAACGGTTGATTGGTCGAAAATTGTACCAGTCAGAGGGAAACTTGTTGAGCGATTTGATCGAGAATTTGCCATTTAAGTCGTTTTAAGTTCATTTTATAAGATTTCATGGCCAACAATGATGAAGCTGATTCTGATTTTTTGACTAATGCCCCGATGCTTGCCGATATTTGGCGACAACCGAGGGTTTTGATAGATGTTACAGAACGTATAGATGAAATTAAATATTTTTTTAATTCATTCTTAAGTTTAAATAAAACTGGAAAGCTCTACATTTTCGGCAGTGGCGATGGACTTTTTGCTTCCCGTATCATAGCAACACGGGAAGCAAAGTTTGTCGCTGTTAGTGGCCTCGAAATGTTGGCTAATGTAACTACTAGACTTAAGCCAGATGATATTGCCCTGGCCGTTTCCATGTCTGGAAATGTTGATCGGACTGTCGAAGCAGCTGAGGCTGTTGTAAAAAATGGGAATCTTTGTGGAGCAGTCGTAAATGGTGATGGAGGTAGACTTGGAACACTTAATCTTCCATTATTTTCAATAGATATCCATGACATAGCCCCTTTCCTTTGTGGAACTTCATCATATATTGCCACTCTAGAAATTCTTCAATTATTTAGCGCGATTAAAAAAGGTAGTATAGATGAAGCTATTAATTCAATTCAAAACACAGCAATAAAATTAAAAAGCTTGTTGCCAGAACTTAACAAGGTTTGTAAAGAAATTGCTGAAAGTATAGGTGAAAATATAACCGGTGTTCGCATTTTGTCTTTGGGTGAGGAAGGACTGGCTACTGCTGATTATGGTGCGGCCAAATTGGTTGAACTTACAAGCATCCGTCCATATACAGATGACATTGAAGAATTTGCTCATTGTCAGTTCTGGTCAGCCGATCCAAATGATTTTATAATATATATCCCAAATTCAATTTTAGTTAGTGAAGTTGCATCCCGATCAGCTAAAGCACTCAGAGAAATGGGGTTTTCTACTCTTTCTTTAGGACCAGATTGTTTTTCAGTAACATCAACTAATTGGTCTATTAAGTTTGGTGATCTTAGTAATACCCAAGAACTTTACTTTCTTGCTACTGTTACCCTTCAACTACTGGCATATCACTTAGCAATGACAGTAGGATTTGATCCAAACAAAAGACAACATCTAATTAAAGACAAACTCCGATTTCGAGTGAGCAGAAAACTAACAAGAAGACATCTATTAAGTGATTCAAATTGAGTACTGAGATTGGAATATTTGGCTACCTTTCCTTAGATACTTTAATGTATCAAGGAAATAAATTTTATGACGTTCCTGGTGGCGGTGCGCTATATGCGTCTTTAGCTGTGCTAGTTAATGGAAGAACCCCAACCTTAAATGTGTGTGTGGGTAATGATTTTCCTGAATCGGTACTTGTGAAGCTGAAAGATCTTGGTGTTAACCTCAATTCGATTCAGTATTCAAATATACCAAGCCGACGAGCATCCCTTAAATATATAAATGGAAACGAAACTGAGTCCACTCATTTCTCTGAAAAAGTGTGGTGGGATAGAACAGAAGCTCTACGACCACCTCTAACAGACACATATTTTGAAACTGTAGTATTAGCACCTATGCCACTTGATCATGCCAAAACAATTCTGGTCTCAATGGATCCCAAAGTAGTCAAAGTCTTAGATACGAGTAAGATTTTTGCTCGAAATTATCCACTCTCTATAATCGAATTACTTACAGATATTGACTATTTTATTCCAAGTATAGCTGAAACCCGCATCCTCATGCCTGGATGTGGTGACGATGAAGCAGCTATGAAACTTGCTCAAATTGGAACGAAGGTTATACAAAAGAGGGGAGCAGAAGGATTGATACGTGCTTCTAAAGAAAAAATTGAACAGCGCCAAAAATCGCATTCCCGGGAAATAATTGATCCAACCGGTGCTGGTGATTCCGTAACAGGTGCAGTTGCTGCAGCGGTTTCAAAAGATCTTCCAGAAGATCAACTTTTGTCGATAGCTTCACAAACAGCTGCTTTAACGGTATCTAGATTAGGGGCACAGGGCCTAAATTTAAACTAAATTTATCCCTAAAGAAAGAAATCATATTTTTTCAAAATTTTTCTTTCTGTAACTGGTTATAAAAGGCAACTGCTTGAGTGCGGTTGTCCACCTGAATCTTTTCATAAATATTTTTCAGATGGAATTTTACAGTATTGTCTGAAATCTCTAATTTGCCAGAAATTTTCCTATTGGAATATCCCTGCGACAATATTTCAAGAATCTCCAGTTCCCTTGAAGTCAAACTTGAAAGACGAAGGTCAGTTTTAGCTTCAAGCTTTTCATATGGGAAAATACTATTTCCCTGACCCACCTGGCAGACTATATCAATTTAACCTTCCGGCGGTTTTGCTTTTTAATAAAAGCCTGCTCCACCCAAAACACGAACCTGCCTGGATACATCTGCACCACTGTAAACAACAACTCGAATAGAACTTCCACGTTCACGGAGATTCGTCAAAACCTGGTGTCCATCAGAATAAGGCATTTTCCAGCCTATAATACCTACATCAAAACTAATTCGCTCAACCAACTTCAAAAACAATTCACCATCAGTTGCTGTAACTCGGACATCAAAACGATTATCTTTTTTAAACATTTTTGCCAGACTTTTGACCAGCAGAGAGTTCTTGTCGGCAATAACTATGTTATGGCAGGTCTTAGTTGACATGGAAAATCAAAGGAAGAACAACTGCAAAGAAGATTAGTAGAAAACATTCTATCTCTGTTGCCCACTATCCTTTAATTTACTGAAAGGTTCCGGCTTTTTAAAAGCTGGATAAAAATGAAACCTTGAACATTCAGGCAGAATCTATTTTTTCTCGAAGAAGACGTACATTTTCTGCTACACTCTGTTTGTCGTTAAAAACGGCGGAGCCGGCAACAAAGGCGTTGGCTCCAGCGCCAATA
>ENA-UPTF01002024-UPTF01002024.1-marine-metagenome-genome-assembly--contig:-NODE-2024-length-12091-cov-7.516897_pt1 | contig 12091 bp, 18 predicted proteins | sample MGYA00238166_ERZ767019 | MGnify/ENA primary metagenome ERZ767019 (study PRJEB28930, sample SAMN06266391) | marine metagenome | isolation source: Sea water from 250 m depth | place: Atlantic Ocean... | reverse complement strand
AGAAATTTTATTTCATCTGCCACAGCGTCCTGGTACATAGGAATAGGTATCCCCCCCAGTGCCTGCACTGCAGCGATGGTCCAGTATAGCCTTGGTCTATTATCTCCAATAATTGCGACTGGATCTCCTCGGTTTAGTCCCAATGAAGCCAAGCCGCACGCTATTAACTTTACTTGAATAGATACTTCTTCCCAGTTCCAAGATTGCCAAATACCGAAATCTTTTTCACGCATCGCTGTGCGCTTTGGTCTCTTGAGATTATTTCGCTCTAATAACTTGGGAAATGTATCAAATTCCCGATCTAAAGTCGCGGACACCTTATCAGAAGTCACTATCTTATGTGTCTGTGCCATTTATTTATTAACTCCACTAACACTTAAGAAATTGTAATTATTTTATAACGACTTTGTTTATACCCTTCAAAAATCCTTAAACTAACACTTAATATAACTGTAACAAATTCACTTTTGTTAAAATTAAATTAATAATACTTACCTACGAAAGCTTCCATCTATCGTATCCAAACGACGCAGGTGGCCAGGCCAATCCCGAATAGAAACGTTAACATTATCATCGAATTGTTTAGCAGCATATTCACATGTTTCATCCGAGGGAATTATTAATTTAGCACCTGTAGCCATTGCTTTCAGCTGACTTCGGGCACATTTTTCCATATAAAACATTAATGAGAATGCCTCATCTATAGTTCTACCAGCCGTCAATAGGCCATGATTTCGTAAAACCATATTGCGATGATCCCCTAAGTCATTAGCCAGACGTTCACGCTCATCTAAATCGAAAGCCAGGCCCTCATAATCATGGTAGGCGACTCTGTTATGGAGTCGCATCGCATGTTGACTTATTGACAAAAAACCGCACTCCAGTGCCGATATAGCCATTCCAGATTCAGAGTGCGTATGTAAAACACAATTAACATCCTCTCTTGCCGAGTGCACTGCACTATGTATCGTATAACCAGCCGGATTTATTTTATATACGCTCTCGCTTAGTATGTTACCGTCTATATCAACTTTAATTAAGCTCGAAGCAGTAATTTCATTAAACATCAATCCAAACGGATTTAAGAGAAATGTCTCTTCCCCCTGTATCTTTGCAGATATATGTGTCCGAGTCATGTCTGACATTCCATATAAATCCACCAAGCGATAGCAAGCAGCTAGGTTAACGCGGGCGTTCCACTCCTCAACACTCACTTGATTTTTTACTGACTTAATATCATCAAGTGATGGAAAATCTTCTACAGTTGCTAAATGTACCAAATCTAATGCTCCTTTTTTGCAACCAAACTTCGAAAAACAATACTAAAAAAGAAAACATCATGAAAACACTAGATACTATTTTCAAATCAGTGCCACGCGATGACTGGTCTGAGATCGAAGAAGAGCAAGCTTGCATAGTAGTATCAGAGTTTTGGGATGTTCATGCAGGCTATTATGAGGAACCAGAATCGTATGGTGAGGAACCAGAATCCTTTGATTTACAGGCGTGTCATGAGTTAAACATTGATGGAAAAACATGGGATCGAGTTGGTGGAAGGGAGGGAATGTCATTTTGTACATGCCCAAGTGAGCACATACTAGATGTTTTTGTTCCCAAAGAAGACTTGGATCTTGATGCAATTATGAAACTGTTCAAAATTAATGAGTTTTGGGACGCTAGGAATCCTAATTCCAAGGGAGCTTCTGGTTATGGAACTACGTGACCAACAAAGTAGATTTTAGTTGCAAAAAACCACGTTTTGACCCACCAAATCAACAATTTGGGCAACTTGAGCCGTAGTCCTTCTTTACCTTTCCATGGGCCTTCACCATATGGCGAGCCAACCTAGATGTATCCGCAAAACTCATACCACAAACCTGGCAAACTGTACCCGTAATGACAACCTTTCTACTCTTATTCCCAAAAAACCCCATGAAAACCAACCATTAATTTTCATTAAAAGTGTTATTTCAAATGGTGTTTTGGAGTAATTTTGTGCCTACTACTACCTGTTTTATGGGTATTAGCCTAACATCCTGTCCAACCCTTTAATGGGCGTATTCACGCCTAGAAACTTGATTTTTTAGCTTTTAAAAATACAAGTAAATCCGTAATAACGCCTACGAAAGAACTTTGATGTGGTCTAGTCACACTAACCAAATTAGATATTAAATCTTGATTTTGATGGTTAAAAACCTGGTTTTGACCACCTAAAACAGGATTTTAGACCCCTAAAACTAAGTTATTCTAACCTTTCTAAGTACTAAATGGTCGCCTTCAAGACCCACCTTCAGGTAATCACCCTTTTGCATCTCCAAATAGCGCCTAAACTGCTTTGGAATTGATATTGTTCCTCCCGATGTGATCTTTACCAACTCTTCACCTGCGTCACTCATATCATATTTTATGATTATACGAAAATAATAATATTACTATTTGATTTATTACAAAATTACTATAAAAAATGTGACAAGAAATGCACAAAATATCAAAAAACGACTTTGGAAAACTTGGATAGTTATACCACTTGTGGGGCTATTTGGGATGACTCTGAATCACCAAGACCGATCCTCTGACGGCCCTTTTCTGTTATGGAGTAAGAGAATGGTTTGGTTTGCATGTTTCTTTCAACAAAACCATCAACATACAACTTTTTCATTGTCCGTGATATGTGCTCCCTACTACGACCAAGTGTGACCTGTATATCACGTGATGTCATAGATTTATCCGTGATTAATCCTAATACAGTCTCAACTACATCATCAAAGCCCATATTTGGTGCTCTACGCCTAGACTCAACAGGTTTGGGGGCTGGTTTTACAACATTTGGACGTGGTGTAGGAACCTCTTGTGACCTTTCCTCAACATTATTTTCAAATCCCGGTGGTGGTGTGTGATATGAATTATCGAGATTTTCTATTTCAATTGCATCCAATTTTATCTTCATATCGATTAACTGTCTTTCGTAAAATTCTAAACGCTCTGAATCCACCTTATTTTGCCTATTAGAGGCTGAAAATTGCCTTATTTTCAAATAAACAAAGAATGAAAATACACCAATAAGGATGGGTAAAATTACACTTAGAATTACCGGAGGATCTGGTATTTCCACAATCACAACATATCATGATAAATTTGTGATTTATCATGTTGGGACAAGATTAATTCACATCTTACATTAATCTAAACATCACTACAAAACATCATTTTAGTTTAGTTTAGCACTAAAATCAGGCATAAAATCACATACCCACAGCCTGCTTTACCACACGCTCAATTATACTTGTGATTTCTTGTTCTCGCTCAGGGAAAACATCACCATCTTTTATCACAGAGACCTGTTCTGACAGTTTTGACATCACATCAATATCACCAGGCAAAATAACACCAAGAATCTTCAAAACAATAAAAGAATAATACAATCCCGCAAGTTTATCACGTGATTGTGAAACTTGCCTGTAATACGCGCCTTTTGTTATAGCAAAATCTGTAAAAACCAAGTCCTTTTGTTTTAGAATAATTTCAACTTGTCGCTCTGTAAACAGTGATTTTTTGATAATTTCTCTCATAATATTGGAAAAATTGTTTGATTCAAAGTCGCTCAAAGCTATACAATATTGTATACCACCACTAAAATAAAACCTTAAAGATACCATATCGATCGAGTGGTATGAGCGGTAAAGTAGAAAATCTACTAAAAAACAGGCGTAAAAAGGGCCCTGTGGTCTTTGTTTTGATAGATTCTGAGGCTTCTAACATCAAATCATCTGTAAAACTAGCAAAAGATGCTGAGAAACTAGGCGCCGGATCAATACTGGTAGGTGGTTCCTCAGCTACGGACCAGATGGAAATGGCTGAAGTTGTAGGAAATCTGAAAAAAGCAGTGAAGATTCCAATAATTTTATTCCCAGGAAACATAACAGGGGTGGTTCCTCAGGCAGACGCCATACTATTTAGCTCACTTTTGAACTCTGAAAATCCATATTATATCTCACAGGCACAGGCTCTTGGGGCACCAAACGTGCTTAAATTCGGCTTGGAAGCACTACCTACGGCATATTTAGTCATAGGAGAAGGCACTTCAGCATGGTTTGTTGGAAATGTGAGAGGAATTCCATTTGATAAACCAAAAATCGCTGCAGCATATTCACTATCAGCACAATTTCTAGGTATGAGATTTGTATATCTTGAGGCAGGCTCAGGCGCAAAACAGAACATTACTCCGGAAATGGTCAAGACGGTAAGAAGTGTTTTCAAAGGATTTCTAATCGTTGGTGGTGGAATCAAAGATGCCAAAACAGCAAAAGCTTTGGTAAAAGCCGGAGCTGACGGTCTTGTTATTGGAACGTTGTTGGAGCAGACTGGCGGTCTAAAGAAATTTACCGAAATAATCAAAAGCATTAGAAAGTAACACTTCATGTTAACATTATGGCAAAGTGTAAAAAATGCGGTTTAGATTCACATGAGCTTATCTGGGATCGGGCATATCACGAAACCAGTGGAAAATGGAGATTGTTTCATGAAGGTCAAGGTAGGCCACATGACTGTCATCCCCAAAAAACAGAGGAAATCGTGCCTGAATCAGCCTCAAAACCACTCGTAAAATGCCCAAAATGTGATCCTTTAAGCAATACCGCCTGGATGAAACGCGAGGAGCTACAGGAGCATCTCAAAGTAGAACATTTTGGATTTTGGTAATTTTCTAGAAACGTCTTTAAACAGTATACCTCAGTCGATTACCAATGGCATTTTGTTTATGGATGACTGGGTTGCCTTGTTCTGGCAAGACCACAATAGTTAGAAAACTAACTGAAAACATTCCAAATTTGGCCATTCTAGATGGCGATGAGTTGAGAGAGTGGTTGTCTCCAAAGAACTTTTCAAAAGAAGCGAGAGATGAACACCAATTCAAAGTTGCTCACTTGGCAAAACTTCTGTTAAAACACAATGTCCCAATGGGTGTGAGTACGATTTCACCATACAAGGCGAACCGTGCAAAAGCAAGAGAGATCGTTGGTGATGACACTAAATTCTTTGAAGTTTATGTTAATGCTTCTTTGGCACAATGTGAAGAACGAGACGTAAAAGGCATGTATGCCAAGGCTCGCTCAGGCGAGATTAAGGGTTTTACAGGCATAGATGACCCATATGAGGCACCAGATAATGCCGATTTGGTTTTGGACACTGAAAACAAATCACTTGATGAAAGTGCCGCCGAAGTCTTGGAATTTTTGAAATCGAAAAATCTACTCTAACACAAGCTCAACAATATTGATCAGTCAGATCTATTACCATCTCATTCGTTTAAACTTTGGAAACGGGCAGTTAAGTAAAGCCTGAATTACGCTTAAACCTTAACGCTCATCCCCACGTTTTGCTATAATTCAGAAATTCTCGAAACTACCATTTTATGAATAAAGCCATTTGTGACCAAAAGACCATTTTCATGATTTACAGAATCTGTATTGTAAACAAGTTCGTTTCCCGACATATCGGTCATTTTACCACCAGCCTCAGAAATTACACACCAAGAGGCACATGTATCCCATTGGTGCATCTTGTTTGTGGTAGTTAGATAGACATCACCCCGACCCGATGAGATCTCCATCACTTTGAGTGTGCTTCCGATAGTCGCCGTATTTGTTATTCCTAAATGATCTAAAATCTGACTTTCTTTACCAGACAAATGATGCCTACTTACTAGAGCCAGGCAATCACCAACATCTTCAACTTTTCTGACTGATATTTTTTCCCATTTGTTCAAATCGTAACAAAAGGCACCAATTCCTTTTTCAGCAAAATATAGAATTCTCTTTGTTGGCAGATAGACCAACCCCATCACCGGAATATGATTTTCTACCAACCCAACCAGTATGGTAAACTCTCCAGTTCTATTTACAAAATCCTGAGTTCCATCCAACGGATCAATTATCCAGACCTTTTCGCTATCAAGTCTGGATTTGTCATCTACATCTTCTTCTGATAAGATTGGGATTCCAGTCTTCTCCAAGGCGAACCTGAGAATTTTGTTGCTCTCCAAATCAGCTTTTGTAATTGGTGAATTATCGTCTTTTTTATTGACTTCAAAATCTGTATCATAAATCTCGCGGATCTTCTCCCCAGCCTCAATAATCGCATCCATGACACTATCTAGATTTGGGATGTTAGAAGGAAACGGTGGAGATATCATTTTAGGTATTTTGTGTTAATTCAGGCTTGAGTGTCCAGGCTATGGCAAGTGCTACAAATGGAATTGAGATGAAGGCAATCATCTGTAAAATTACAGTTAGTTGGGGTTTAGCAACATTCGGGTCTGCAATAATCCAAGGTAAAGGAAGTGTAACAATAAACCAGATACCAGATAAAAGACTGATTATCTCAACTTTTCGCCTTGTTTTTGGATTCATAACACACACTCTAGAATTTGATACCAAACGTCCATCGGCGATTTACCACATAATTTATGCCTCCAGCAACTACAATTCCTATTCCTGCTGCATACATGTAGTATATTGTAACACCTTCTACCAAAGCATATGTTATTGCAAGTTGAATTCCCATTCCAATAAGGCTGACAATCAGAAATTTAACATACATGACACTATTTCTCTGATCCTCAATAGAACCACTGAAAGTCCAAAATCTGTTAAACAAAAAATTCGAAGTTATAGAAACCGAAATAGCAATAACCTGAGATGCAAGATACCAATAACCTGCAAGATCAGTCAGCGCATATAATATTCCAAGATTGACTAAAACACCAGATGCCCCAACAGCATAATACTTGATCGCATGTTTGGCAAATAACGAAAACCCACCAGTGTTTTTCCCCTCATCAATAGTCATATTTTTCGTAAGATCAAGCTGTATTATTATTAAGCTATTTCTTATCATGAATTCCTTGATAAAACTCCTAGTTTTTTTGAAAAAATTTCACTGATTATTTAAATATAAAGAAAACACACTTGATTCGATGCTTAAGGTTGTAAAACCTATCGACTAAAGCAGCTTGGCCCTGTAAAACCAAGAAACGAGTCGGCTATAATGCCTGCACGAGAGGTGTTCTCTCAGTGTTTTACACAAGGGTCAAGCCAACATTACTCTGATTAGATGCTTGTATCCACTTTTTCTAGACTAATACTCACAGAGCCTTTCAAATTTCCAATTCTTTCGATTTTAATTTCATAATTCGTCTCCACATCCGACTCTGGAATTTGCACATATTTCTGTCCAACATAGTCCCAAGTATAGTATTTTGAAATTCCAGTATCTACCAAACTTTTTTCCAAAATAAATTTCTCAGAGAAGACTTTTACGGCAAAGCCTGAATACTCATCATCTTCGATGTAATATTTCTGGTCACCAGTAGATATTTTTCCCACAATCGTAATTTCCATCTTTTTAGGCGAGTCACCCATTGGAACAAATCCAATCTTGTAAGTTCCCCTTTCCAAATCACCCAAATCCATCCTATGATTACTAATATTATCAAATTCAGGCCCAGCTATACGAGTTTGCCAAACCACAAAATCCGAATCCTCGTTTTCAGGATTATCTGGATTAATCTGGGCTCCAACAGCTACCATGCCTAGAATTGCTACTAGAATAATACCTCCAACTATTGGCTTTTTACTCACAGAGTTAATGACATCTACTAGTAATTTTAGTCATCGAAGTTGAATCGTTTGTGAACCATTCTTCACACCTGAAATTAACTACATATTCCAAAACATCAGGCATGGCAAAATTCCAAGACAAATGGTCACGACCTGCAAAACAGGGATTTATGGAAAGACTTACTGACACAGTAAAACCAAAAGGTTCACTAAAACCACGAGTGGAAACAGCCGTTAAAAGACTGCAAGCACAAATTGCAAAAATGGACGTAATGGTAAACAAGCTAAAACAAAGAGACCAAGAAATTTTTCAAAAGGTAGTTGTAGCAACACAACAACATGACACTTATTCCAGTAAGATATTATCAAACGAATTAGTTGAGGTTAGAAAGGTAGGCAAAATTTTAGGAAATGCAAAAATGGGTTTAGAGAGAATTGAATTACGATTAACAACATTCCACGACCTTGGTGATACAGTGGTCACATTAATGCCAACAATCGGTCTCATGAACGGACTCAAGGGCTCACTAGTCAAATTCATGCCTGGTGCAGACCAAGAGATTGGAAGAATGACAGAGATGTTAGGTGGACTAATGACAGACACATTCAGCAGTAGTGATTCATCATTCGGTGTAGAGGAATCAACCAATTCAGAATCAGAAGGCATCCTCGCAGAGGCAGCAGCAGTCGCAGAATCACAGTCTGGCGATAAATTCCCATCGGTTCCAACAATGGACGGTCTACCTGGAATGCCATCTACCGAATCAAAATTTATGTAAAATTTAGAATCTAGAAATTCGAAGTTTTGTCACGCGATTCTTTGAAACTCTTTATTTTAGTCCCTTCGTCATCTATTACTCGATCAATCCCTGCCAGCTTATCTCGTAAGCTTGTGATTAGTCCGCCAACCTCATCTGCTTCCCTTTCTACAGCAGACCGCTTATTTGTTAGACTTTGAATCCCTTGGGTTTCCTCCTCAATGTACTCATTGACTTTCATCAACTTTTCTTTTAGATTTTTTATATCCACAGATTCTTCCTCAATCTCTTTCTCTAGGCCAGTTCGTTTCTCTTTCAGATTAGAAATCATCATTCCGACATAATCAATTGCCTCTTCCAATTTAGCTCGCTTATCCATCAACGATGAGATTCCAATATCACTACTGGACGATGTTGATTGTTGGGGTTTATCTCGTACCTCATTCACCCCCGAACGATATTCATTTTCAGGCAGAGATTCAACAGATTCAGATTGTGTGGTTTCAGGCTCGTTTTCCTCATATGCCGGACGCTCTTCTACCATCTCTGATCCTTCAGAATCTTCTTCTTTGAATTTGTCAAAAAGACCAGTCATAAATTGAATTGAAATACCTCAAATAAAAAGCTGAACGATTGCTCTTGTTAATTTAATGGATTTTTTTGTATATGGAAAAACTGACAGTTTTCTAGTGATTTTGCGAAAATCACCAATTTTCAAATTTTTTTGTCCAATATGATCTGTTCCGCTATGCGTTCCGCTGTGGCGTTTCAAAATGTTCCTCATAAAGCTGAAGTTTCTATACAATACCATGTCAAAACAACAATACAGATCCGAGATGGGGATTATGGGAGACATATTAGATGTCACCCTGAATGGCGGTCAACAAGGCGTAATTGTATCTGCGATATCAAGACGTGCTAATCTATCTCACTATGCAGTTTTAGACAAGTGTGAAAAGCTTGTTGAGGCTGGATTAGTTGAGACAAAAAGAGACGAAAGAAATCGTAAATTCAGTATTACAGAAAAAGGCCTAGAATTCTTTCAAGAATTCAAAACATTCCGAGATCTCCTAGAATCAATGAATCTAAGGTATTAGAAATGAACCAAGAGTCTGTGGTTTGTGGGAAACAAGAGCATCCTGTGTGTGATAGAATGCTTTTAAGTCCTACAGAAGCCCTGACAACAATGGCGCTTGTACCAATAGCGGTGTTCGTCCTAGTTCTACTTGCTATATCGGTACCACTACAACACTCTTTTGGCTCAAATCGAACCCTTGATTTTTCTCTTTTTCCAGACGGGTCAACACACATTTTTTATGAATTGGAATCAAACCCATTATTTCCCGATACACAGGTTATGTTATTTGGTGATTCCATTGAAAACTTGGTAGTAGAAGACGAAAATGGATTTCTTCTAACTACTGAAATATCTGATATTAACTCTAACCTCTTTGAAATAGAAACTCTTGGTGCTTCAACAATCTCGATTAACTATGATACATACTCACTGGTGTCAAAGAATGGGAAAGTTTGGTCTTTCGACATTGATGCACCAACTGAATTTACACTGTTAATGCCAAGAAACTCTGTAATTGTAGGAATGACCACATTCCCAATTGATATGAGTGAAGATGGCGAAAGAACAAAAATGTTCTTGCCCTCTGGCCAGGTAGAATTAACGTATTTTCTAACAGTCGCTGAATCAGCTCAAGAAAAGCCTGTTGTTGAAACGGCAGATTCTTCTCAATATACAATAATTATTGGAATTGCTCTAGCTGTTATAGCAGTAGCAATTGCAGTAATTTTCAAATTTAGGCAAAAATCAAGCAAGGCAACTCCTGTAAAACAATCACAAGTCCAAGAAACTGAAAAACAATTTGATTTAGAATCTACACTTTCCGACGAAGATGTAAGAGAAGATGATAAAGAGATCATCAAATTCATTCACGAAAATGGCGGTGAGGCATTAGAAAGCGAGCTTAGGAAAAAATTCTTACAGCCAAGAACAACTATGTGGAGAGCTGTAAAGCGATTAGAAAGGCAAGGTAAAATTGAAATCAGTAAAAAGGATCAACAAAATCTTGTGAAATTAAAAAACTCAGAGGTACCAGACGATGAATAAAATCTATATCGCATTCGTGATGTTTGCAATAAGCGGTCTTCTATTTGCAAACATTCCCGTACCCAGTCATGCTGCAGTAAACCTAGATTACATGCTTAGCATAGCCGAAAATGCAAAAAAATGGTGTAAATCTGAAATAGAAGCAAGGGAAAGCGTAGATCCAAAAATACTAGACCTTTATCTGCAAAGTCTATCTGAGATCGAGAAACTATCGTTAGCAATAGATGCAAGTGATGTAAGTGACGCTAGAAAACATTTCGTTTCATCAATGCAAAAAATGAGAGAAATAAGTTTGATGATAAATCAACTTGAAATTTCAGAGGCAGAATCTAAATTAACAATAAGTAGAGATCCAGTTCTTGACAGATTTGAAATGAATATTCAAAAGCTCAAATCTATTTCTATAAAACTTGGAGCCGAAATTAATTTTCATGAAATTGACAATTTAATGAAATTAGCTAAAGAAAGCCATGAGAATGGAAATACACAAAGTGTTAAGAACCTTACAAAAGAAATTTCCGAAAAAGGCACAGCAATCTACCAGACTCTCAAGTCAATAAACGAACAAAATAAAATTGTCCGTGCAAAAGTACTTGCTGAAAAACATGTTCAAAAAGCTAACATATTGATCCTCCAAGCAAAGCAGTTAGGTCTCCAAGATGTTGTCAATAAACTAGAAGAATCAAAATCTAGCCTTGTTTCTTCAAACAGCACATCCCAGATCAAGCAGAGCATAAAAATCATTATAGTATTGAATAAAACAATCCAAGAATCACAATCTGATGCTATGGAGGATGCAAAACGCATAGAATTACAACTTTCGGAACGCGATAAAGCCACCATACAGTTATCACAATTGGAAAAAAAGGCTAACATTCTAAGTGTAAATTCACAAGGAAACAACATCGCTATTTACTATCTTGAGAAAATAGGATCTTTAATCGAATCTGTAAAACTTCAGCTCGAGGATCCATCAAATGATATTTCAACCGAAATCAAGCAGATAGAAAGATTCCTTTTGAAGGTTGAAAAATTATTACAAGAGACAGCATAAACTTCATATAGATTTCATCATCGCAATCCTACATGGGTTCTAAACAAATTAGTTTTGGAGTTGGCATACCCATGATTGCTGTTGGTGCATTAATTGCATTGTTATGGGCACCTGCTGAGATTGAATTAGGCTCAACTGTCGAATTTATCGGCAGCTTGATTGGTATTCTTGGAGTTGTTTTCCTAATTTCAGGTATATTCTATACGAAGCAAAGAGTCCTTTCATAATCACACGTTTACAACGCGTAAAATATCCACATCGTTTAAAGCATCCTCAGATTCCAAATTAAACATGGATAAGGAGCGCATAAAGAAACTCGTCAGGGAATTAATCATCGAGATAGGAGAGGATCCTACAAGAGAGGGTTTACGAGGTACTCCAGAGAGGATTGCAGAATCATACGAAGAGATTTTTGGTGGCTATGATTCAGATTCAGAGTTATCAGTACAATTTTCAGAAGACTCTGAGACAGTCATAGCTAAAGATATCAAATTCTATTCAATGTGTGAGCACCACATGCTACCGTTTTTCGGAAAAATTC
>ENA-UPTF01002021-UPTF01002021.1-marine-metagenome-genome-assembly--contig:-NODE-2021-length-12107-cov-2.562510_pt1 | contig 12107 bp, 14 predicted proteins | sample MGYA00238166_ERZ767019 | MGnify/ENA primary metagenome ERZ767019 (study PRJEB28930, sample SAMN06266391) | marine metagenome | isolation source: Sea water from 250 m depth | place: Atlantic Ocean... | reverse complement strand
CTTGAGTAATCGCTCAATGACGCTAGACACCGAAATCGACACGGTGCTGTTTGGTAACACCAAAGACAATCAGGCGTGTATTGAGCAAGTGAGAAACGACTTACTCGCAGAGCACACGGGGCGTGATATTGATGCAATGCCGGCGTTATTCAACAATGAATATCCGGTTGAAGCATTAATGCAGGATCAGATAGCACACGGCTACGTACTTACCGAAGTTCGCGATGAGGTGTTTACCGAACAATCCGTTAAGAATGTGTTCAGAGCGTTATCTGACCCTGAAGAACCCCTTATTTCGGTGCCAACCTTTGATGGAGCTGCTATGCCTGCACGTAACCCAAGACGTCGCAGTATTATGATTTTGATTGGTCTTGCCATCATTGCTGTTCTTGGCGGGCTTATGTTTTGGGCTAGCCAGTCAATACCTTGGTTAAGTTCTGACAGCATTAACGCCTTTCTAGAGAAAAGTCGTGGAACCTACTTTGCTCTGCCTACCGTGTTGCTGGTCTATGTGGTCGGCGGCGTTTTATTCTTCCCGGTCACTTTACTGTCACTTGCTGTGGCTGCTATTTTTGGCCCTATATGGTGGCCCATCTACGGCAAATAGAAGTTATTAACCCTGAGGTTAATGCGATAATAACTCTCCATACTGACCGTGCTATGCAAGGGGCTGAACTTGCTGATGCAGCTATGACGTCCGGGGCTAATCTAGGTGCACTCCATGGACTTCCGACTGCGGTTAAGGATTTAACCATGACCAAGGGCATTCGAACTACATTCGGATCTCCAATATTTAGAGATAATATTCCCGAGCAGGATGCGATCATAGTAGAGCGCACAAAAAAGGCAGGAGCGGTAATAATTGGTAAAACTAATACCCCTGAATTTGGTGCAGGATCTAATACTTTCAACCCCTTGTTTGGAGCAACACTTAATCCATACGACACTTCTAAGACCTGCGGGGGAAGCAGCGGTGGTGCTGGAGTATCGCTTGCATCAAGAATGTTGCCAATAGCGGATGGTACAGATCTTGGCGGGTCGCTAAGAAATCCAGCTAACTTTAACAATGTGGTCGGGTTCCGTCCTTCACCGGGACGTGTCCCTGCAGTCGCTCCGTTGGGGTGGAGTACGCTTAGCGTTGCGGGGCCGATGGCCCGTACCGTGAAGGATGTTGCTCTATTCCTGAGTGTCATCGCGGGACCAGACAATCGCTCACCAATATCTATAGAGCAGCCTGGATCAATTTACTCAGACTCGCTTGATAGAGATTTTCCAGGGGTACGAGTTGCATATGTTCCAGATCTTGGCGGTTTGCCCGTAGATCCTAGAGTATCGTCGATAATTAGTTCGAGTGTAAACTTGCTGGAGTCTCTAGGATGTATAGTTGATCAGGTCACTCCGGATTTCAGCGATGTAGACCAAATATTTAAGACACTGCGATCATGGGGAACAGCAGCGGTCCGCGCAGAATTACTAGAACAACATAGGCATTTGATTAAAGAGACAGTGGTTGGTGAAATCGAAACCGGTCTGAAACTTACTGGAAGTGAAATTGGTAAGGCAGAAGAGATGCGTACTGCCTATTATCAACGTATGCAAGTGTTCATGGATAAATATGAATTTATGGTTATGCCGGTAAACCAGGTGCCTCCCTTCGACGTAACAACCGAATATCCAATGGAAATAGATGGGATCCAGATGGAGACGTACATTGACTGGATGAAGTCCTGCTATTACATAAGTGCGCTAGGTCATCCTGCAGTATCCGTGCCTTGCGGATTTACTGAGGAGGGGCTTCCTGTTGGATTGCAGATCGTCGGACGTCATCACGATGATTTAGGTGTGCTACAACTGGCTAATGCCTTTGAGAAAATGACTGGATTCGGGTCAAAATTGCCAGGGATATTGCAATGAGTTTTCTTCTACCTGTAACTGCTGAATTGGGTGATCAAAGAAAGGATTAATAATTCGCATATTTTAACCGGATATCGTTCGGTTATGTTGAAGTCCTTAGGTTATGTTTTGCTTGGTCCTTCCGTGGGTTGGTTTTAGTTGAAAAATAAAATAATTATGCGAATAATCTATATAGGTCAATTTACTATGCAATGGAGGAACTAAAAGATGGGTATCTACAGAATGTACACCGGCTCAGATAACGAAACACACATCGAAGAATTGTCTCTTTCAGACCACCCAGAGCTTGGGGACTTACAGATTGTGAAGGGCCTCCAAATTCAAAAAAATGAAGGTGGTAGGTTTATGGATTTCCATCAAGCACCGAATAAACGGTGGCTGATTACGTTATCAGGAGAACTTGAAATTGGGCTAGGAGATGGAACCGTTCACAAATTTGGACCAGGAGATGTTCGGCTGATCGAAGACGTAACTGGTCACGGCCACACTACGAGATACGTCACTGAGCATATGTCCGCATTGATGTTACTGCCAGACTAAATTAAGAAAATTCGCGTCTGGAGATTTATAAAACGCATGCGAGATCCGCCCAAAATGTCAGGAGTAAAACACTGCCTGTAGGACAGTGAATGCATGTGGTCAGTAGGAGACATGTTATGAAATGGTGCCGATTCGAAACGAATGGTGCGGTTAGATTTGGGATTGTGGAGGGTGATCTGGTTACACAGGTGGAAGGAGATCCGTTTAACGGTTACCAGGAAACCTCCACTAAATTCCATCATGATCAGGTACATCTTCTGGTTCCCGTAGTCCCCCCTACTCTTTACGCGGGCGGGCTTAATTATCCTGATCATGTAATTTGGGCGGCTGAGCACGCAGGTACGCCACCGATCTGGCCTAAAGAGCCGAGATTAGGCGCTCGGGCCACCAATGGATTAATCCCTCATGAGGGCGTGATCATAAAACCGAAAGACGCTACCGATGAATTCCAGTATGAAGGAGAATTAGTTGCCGTTATTGGGAAATATGCAAGGAATTTATCCCGGGAAGACGCCTTAAGTTGTGTCTTGGGGTATACGATTGGGAATGATGTTAGCGAACGTTCATGGCAGAGGGATGATACGAATAATTGGCGCGCCAAAGATACTGACACCTTTCACCCAATGGGACCATTCATAGCTACTGGATTGGATCCAACGAATTTGGACGTATCTGTCAGACTGAATAATGATGAGAAGATTAGATTTAACACTGGCAAGATGATATGGGGGGTGGCCGATTTTATCGAACAGATAACTCGGTATCATACTTTGCAGCCTGGGGATGTAATTTGGACTGGAACTGAAGGTGCTACGTTAAATATGCACCCGGGAGATGTGATAGAAATTGAAATCGAAGGGATTGGTACATTGCGTAACTCTGTCGGCAGTGAGGAGTGACTAAACTAATCTGACTTGTCTTGCCGAATATTTCCCCCAGCTGGCCTTGTGAATGTTTAATGCTTCAGGGTAAAAATCTATCCTGACCTATAGTTCTTCAATTATAGATAAAGGAATTTTAATTGGGTTAGCGTAGATGTTAATTGCGACATGATTATGAATCAAAATGACATTGTTTCGTTGATGATCAAATCTGAACACAACGAAGTTTCTACTTTAAGTTTGATGGGTTGGGGATTAGAGGTATTGCCATCTGAGATAGGGAACTTGACTGGACTTACGGAACTGGACTTGGGCATGAACAATCTAACTGTGTTGCCCCCAGAGATTGGTAATTTAACCAACTTGACTAAACTCAAAGTCGATAGGAATCATTTAAAGAACTTACCTCCTGAAATAGGGAATTTGAGGAACTTATCTGAGTTACATGCAGGGGACAACGACATAGACCAATTGCCTCGTGAAATCGGTAACTTGATCAACTTAGAATCTTTACAGTTGGGTCATTCCCCAAGGTCTTCTAATTACAATAAATTAGAAGAATTGCCTCCAGAAATAGGTAATCTGAGGAGTTTAACCAGGTTAAATCTATACCGTAATCGTGTCTCAGAATTGCCGGCGGAAATAGGTTGTCTTATCAATCTAATGTATCTAAATTTGGATGATAACCGTCTACGAGAACTACCAACTACAATCGGGGATCTAGCTGACTTGAAGATTTTGGCCCTCACAAATAATGAATTGACAGAATTGCCTCCCGAGATAGGTAAGTTGAGTAATTTAACAGAACTACTCGTCGGCGGTAACCACCTGATTACTTTACCGGCGGAATTGGGGAATATGACTAACTTGACTGAGTTATTTTTGGAGGATAACTCGTTAAAGGAATTACCTTGTGAATTAGAACAGCTTACGGGTTTGTCTGTTATTTATTTATATGGGAATAAATTGGGACACTCAGATTTTGACTTCTCCTTGTTACCTAATCTGACTCACGTGCTTATTGAAACCCCTAGATGACCATCAGGGTTTTGCGGCAGACACGGGTATAGCACATATAAAAAAGGATTGGACACGCTTTTAGAGTTATAATTGCGGAGGAACCATGTGCTATAGTTGCGCAAATTTGATTAATAGAGGAGCGACATGAATCCTACCCAAAAACGTGAAAACTTCCGTGCGATCCTGTCTGGCGATAGGTGTATTCATCCCGCGTCTGTATTCGACCCAATATCGGTTCGGATCGCGGAGGATCTCGGTTTTGAATTGGCTTTTATGGCAGGCTCCATGGCGTCAGCCACCGTTCTCGGTGCCCCAGATTTGGTGGTGCTTACACTGAGCGAATTCGCAGAGCAAATCCGTCGGATTTGTAGGGCAACTACCCTGCCGCTTACGGTTGACGCAGATCATGGGTATGGTAATGCTTTGAATGTTAAACGCACGGTTGAAGAACTGGAGGCAGCTGGTTTATCTGGCCTGACTATTGAGGACACCGTATTACCTCAGAGTTTTGGAAAAGGCAAGGGAGAGGACCTTATTTCAGTAGAGGAAGGGGTAGGGAAGATGAAGGCTGCCCTTGCTGGCCGGCAGGATCCTAGTCTGTTGATTATCGCCCGAACCAGCTCTCTTGGCATAGAAGGGGTTGAAGGAACTATACGCAGGGGCAAGGCTTACCAGCAGGCAGGAGTTGATGCGTTTTGGTTGGCTGGAGGTACAACTACAGAAGCGATATCCAAGATACATGCAGAGATAAATCTTCCGATTTTGATGGGTGCCGGTGGCGGTGACGTGACCGATGAATTCATGACGGCTAACGGTGTGCGCGTATCTCATCAAGGACACTTGCCTTTCGCAGGTGCGGTAAAAGGAATTTACGAGACTCTAAAGGCTCTGAGAGAAGGAGCTGAGCCGGCGAGTTTGGCCGGAGATGTGGCTTCGCCTAGCATGATCGCTCAACTGACGCGGCGGGCCGATTACGAGGGTTGGACCAATGAATTCCTTAATTAACGGTCATGGGGATTAGTCCTAGTGTAGAGGATTAACTCGGAAAGAATGGCTCTGCTGTACCCACGGAGCCATTCTTACGTTCTTTGGGAGCTATTTAGTGAACTCAGCCGTTTCCTTCACTTTTACTTTCAACACAAGCGAGGCAATCATAACTGAAACCAAAGAAGCGATGCCTATCATGGAAAAACCACCGAGTGCCAGCATTAATCCCCCGATAGCAGAGCCACCAAGTGCCCCGAGTTGATTGCCAGCTGCGGAAATCCCGAGGGCCGTTGCAGTTGAGGATTTTGTTGTTTCGGTTATTCTTGAAACTAAAACCGGCCAAGTTATGCTGAAACAACACGCTATAATTAAGGCAAGTCCTACAACTAGCGATATTGATATTTCCAGATAAAAAAGTACGAACGCAGCGATGCCCTGGCTTAAGAAACAAACCATGGTTATTGTAATACGTGACGCGCGGGTCGCCACGACACTACCCAGAAATGCTCCGACGATGTTCCCGATTCCGACTAATGCTAAGGGAAGTGCAGTATCTCCGCTGTTCTGCCCATAATCTTGGATCAGGTAGGCAGCTAAATAACTGAGCATAGCAAAATAAACCGTTCTTTGGCTAACATTAGAAATCAGGACATACCATAGTGTAGGGTTTGATCCGGCCTCTCTGTACCGGCCAATTAATGTTAACGAATTACTATTTGTTGATTGTAACCTTGGAAACCAGATCCATAGCAAGATCCAGACTAGTAAGGCGATGGTCCCAAAGGCCAAGAATGATGTTCGCCAAGTGCCGAAGTTAATCAACATGGCCGCAATTGGTGCTCCCAGAGCAGTAGCTATGGTACCAATTCCCGTCAGTCTACCGATGTATTTACCGCGAGTCTGTGGTGAGACTAGATCAGCAACTACCGCGGCGCTATTGGGTAGTATCATTGCGGATCCGAACCCTGTTAATAGACGGAATGCAAACATCATCTCGTAGTTTATAGATAAGGAACATCCAAGAAGCCCTGCCCCAACTAAGCCGACTCCGATCAAAGCAATTGGCCGCCTGCCGTAAGAATCAGATATCGGTCCTGTAAGGGGTGCTCCAATGGCCCAGGCTATAAAAGTGGCCGATGCGAATTGCCCTGCTTTGGATACGGATGTGTTGAAGTCTGCGGCTATATCTACAATTAAGGGACCCATCATCAATGAAGAGGCTAGTACAAGGGCTATTGAAGATCCCATCACTAGAAAAATCTTTACCGGTAAATCACGTTGAAGCAGCGAAGATGTCATCGCCTAGACCTTGGCACGGTTATGTTTCACCCACCTTAGAGATAACTTGAACTCGTTCTTCCGATGCTGTAGTTTCCGGCACAATACTGGTTTAGAAAAGAGAATATCCAAGCATTTGTGCCATGGAAATTTCTGGGAGTTAAACCAATACTTAAGAAAACTATCCCTGATCCTATCATAGGGTTGGCTTTGGATTTAGTTTACCTAGGAGGCGATTACTAAGTATTATTAGTTCAAGATAGGGAACAGTTTGTATGGGAGATACGGATGGGCAAATGGTGGGTTAGGAACAGAAAATCATGGTCTATAGCCAAAGATAGGTTATGGAGAGGATTAGTGGCAGTTATTGCTGGAGGACTTCTAAGCTTGCTGTTGACTGCACAGGTAAATTCATCTCTTCAATGGGTCGTAGGGGCTTCCCCTGTGATAGTTTTACTTATAATAATTGCCTTTCTCTTTAGCGTGGTGGGGAAGAAGCAGAGCCTAGATGGCCCGAATCCTATAGGTAACAGCCTTGGCCGGGGTGCTAATTTCAATACAAGTATCTTCCCAGTGGATGAGGATCATGAATCCCTGGGCATGGTTTATACCGATACTTCCAATTCAAACCAAGACGCTCAGTCCAAAGAATTTTGGGATGCTGTTGAAGACTTTAGGCGTAAACAAGACCAAGAAAGCGAGACGTAACACAATTTGGTATTTAGCTCTAAATCATGTAGTTACGGGTAATTTCTAAAAATTGAACCAACTTGGATGGTTTTACAAAATCTGGCTGTTATTTGGTATTTGGCTTGCCGTGAATCCAACTGGCTATAGCAGTATTTGCTAGAGCTTTTGGAGACCCCTGATCAACTCCTGAATCGGTTCCAAAGTGGCCTTTGGGGAAAATGTAAATACAGAATAGTGGCATCATGTTGTTCAAGAATCGAAAAAACCGGAAACATGGCATATGGGTAATAAATACCTCCTCGCTGTCGGAGACATTCCGAACCCGGAAGATCTGCCACAGACTGATGAAATCTTTGCTGTGGGAAACCGATATTCGTATTTTCTCTCCAGTGCGGGCCGTCACCTCTAGAACGCCAAAAGGCATGGTCGGATGTTCGCTTACTACTTGACCATTGATTATTTTCGAGATGGGCGTGAAACAATTGATTTTAAACAAACGCCCTTGGACCGCTGACCACGGTGTATTCAACGGAACATATGGCCCGTCCCAACTATCTGATAAAGGGCCCATTTTCGTCGACCGAGATAATGTCGGAACTATGGGGGTATTTCATGTTATATCCTGCCAATGCTACCGAACTGGCGGCCACATGATCCATCCTTGTCTTCCGGTGTCTCGGGTTCTTATAAAATGACCCTGACCAGTGGTCACGTATAAAGTTCTTTGATCATCATCACCAAAAGCACAATTAGTTGGGCCATCGACTCCTACAGGCATGGGATAAGTTTCTAATATTCTACCTTCAGGGGTCCAGACGTATATCATGGGGCCTGGTCCACTCAGCCAGTTTCCCGCTGTCCCTATTATGTTTCCTTCGGAATCTAAGCACATACCATCTATGCCTCGCTGCGGACCCCGGTGGTCTTGTCCAAATTGATGTAAAACGATGTAGTGACCTAGGGAACCGTCCTCATGAATTGGGTAGGATCGCAATTCTCGGATTCCACCCGGTTCGTTATCGGATTGGATCATATAAAGGTTACGTTGGTCCGGCGAAATCAATAGGCCATTTGTTCCAGTGGTGTCGAATGTCATACGGGTACAAGTCCAATTTCCGTCAGCTTGTTTCTCCGCGCGAAGTATGTCTTTATCAGTCATAATTTGTTTTTCACTGGGATCTATATTGCCAGCGTTCCATGGATTGCTAAACCAAATACGCCCTATGCGGTCGATTGCTAAATCGTTCGGTGTGTTCAATTTTTGGCCTTCCAGGGAATCCACTATGGTGGTTGTAGTTCCGTCATGTTCAAATCTAACTATGGAACGCCCTCCCGAACAGCAGCCATAAAGGTTTCCATCGGCGTCGTGGGCCAAACCATTAGTATGATTAGTGTTTTCTCTGTAGACGGTACATTCACTGGTTACCGGATCGTAGGCCATAATCCGGCTTGCCGGTATGTGTGTGAATAAAAGCTTTTGACCATCCCATACTGGACCTTCGGTTAGACGATTAAAAGGTCCCGCCACATGTTCCCATTCAATTTCTAACATTTGCTCTCCCTATGCTGTATGGTTAATTATACTGACCTGCTGGATGAGATTTCAGGCTTTCAGGAGTACGCTCGGCTGCATTTATATGCCCATAATAACCTTTTTAATCCGAACTTGTTTGCTTTTAGGGGTGCTGCATGTAATTTGCGGATTGCGACTGAATTATCCGAATGCTAGACTAAACCAAATTGAACTTCACCTTGGAGGATTAACATGGTACAAATCGTAACAGTATATCCTGGGTCCGATGGGGAATCTTACTTAGTGGATGTTACTGTCGAACAATTCACAGAAATTGTTAAACACATAGGTGAGGGTCCCACAAGAGTGAATGAAAACCAGTCTCCGTCTGTAGACGATTATCACAATGCATCGCGAATCCAATATGTTGTACATCTGTCTGGTACGTCTGAAATCGAAGTTGCGGATGGAACGACAAAACGGTTATACGCTGGTGATATCTTGGTGGCCCAAGATACCACCGGGCATGGGCATATAACGAGAGGCATTGGTAACGATGTCAGGGTTTCCATGAATGTACCTTTGGAGAAAGGACCTTGGTTACCTACTGGTTAGAGTCAAAATTTAAAATATTCCTTTAAATCATTATTGGCTTTTTGAAGATTTGTATAAGGTAACGAGGGTATCTTAGAAACCTTCAGACCTTATTGTGCAATTTTAACCGGAGTGGATATGCCGCACTTAGAAGTGGATGGCGGATTATTACATTATCATTTGGACGACTATACCGAACCATGGTTATCTAGAAGTGTTGTCTTGTTGCACCACTCCGCTGGTGGAAACCTGAACAGGTGGCGCTCATGGGTTCCTCATCTGGCCCGTCGGCACAAAGTCCTGCGATTTGATATGCGCGGACATGCAGGTAGTTCAGAACCTCAGGGTCGAGTCTTTTCTTTGCCGAATTTATCAGGTGATATTTCCTTAGTCATGGATAAACTCGGAATTGATAAAGTCCATTTGGTCGGTGCATCAGCAGGAGGAATCGTCAGTTTGAGATTTGCTCATGATTTTCCAGAACGGCTTCATTCGCTTAGTTTGGTCGCTTCAACTCCGAAACTTTCTCAAATGAGTGCGAGTGTAGATGCAGGCGCTTGGCGGAACATTTTAGAAACCCAGGGCACTAAAGCGTGGTTGCTGGCCGATACCGAGAAACGATTTGGGCAAAACACTGACCCTAGAGTGATTGAATGGTACGCTGACGAAGGTGCGAAGACTTCGCCGGATATGGTGTTGGCTCTCCAACAATGTTTGTTAAAGGAAGACCTCTTTCCAATAATCCCAATGATTCCAGTACCTACCCTGATTTTGGGTGCAGCGGATGATGAGATCACTCCCGGATCCGTACAAAGAGAAATGGCAAATCAGATACCGAAGGCGCAATTGGAGATTTACGAGAATGTTGGACACAATATGAAAGTTGAAATACCTGATACTTTGGCAACTCGTGTACAGGATTTCATCGCCAATATTGAAAGTAGTGAAACATTTCAGTAAACCTTTCTAGGATCCTGATTGTTATCACATCATTTTTGAGCGTTACGATTGTATGCTCGGTCCTGTTTAGTTCGGTCCTGTTTAGTAAAGTACTTTATGGAGTCCTTGTATAACGTTATTCGTATTGACAGGATGCAATCCATTTAATTAAGCTAGCGGAGTTTTAGAGGCCTCTCCAGATGAGTAGCAAGCGGTGTCAACTGAGTACAAGGCCAAAATGCAATTTAAATATCAGACTAGAATTGTTAATTAACCCCGTTCAACATCCTCATTATCATACGAAGCCATGGATGAGGGTTTAAATTTCAAATCAAAACCCTTTGAGCAAGAGACAGAAATAACAGGCCCATTGGCGCTTAGATTATTTATTTCTTCTTCTGCATCAGATACAGATCTATTTGTCGTCATGAGATTATTTAGTGATACAGATAAAGAGATAGTGTTTCAGGGAGCTGTTGATCCTTATACTCCAATTGCTCAAGGGTGGTTAAGAGCATCTCACAGAAAACTTGATACAGATCTATCTAAACCATGGAGGCCGTATCATAGTCATGATCAAAAGCAGTTATTGAATCCTGATGAGATTGTTGAGCTTGATATAGAGATTTGGCCAACTTCAATTGTTATACCAGAGAATTATTATTTAATGTTAACTGTCAGGGGTAAAGACTATGAATACCCTCTAGCACAGACACAAAGCTTATCTAATTTTAAGAATCAACTGACCGGTTGTGGGCCTTTCCTACATAATGACCCTTTTGATAGGAATAAGAACCTTGAGAGCACCACCACACTCCATTTTAGTCCAGAGAACCCTTCCTATTTGTTGTTACCAATTATTCCTGAAAAATGAATATTAATAATCAGAAAATTATAGCTTTAATTCATGCTCTTGAGGAATCTGAAGAACCTATCAAAAAATCATTTAAAAAAATTTGGCCTAATGTCACATTGAATCAATATGCCGACTTTGAACTGTCTAAAGATAGAGCCAGAGGTCTAGACGAGGATATTATTAGACAGAGAATTGTTAATCTGGGAATGTCTGCTATTGAAGACGGAGTCGATGCAATTTTGTACACTTGCAGTGCTTTCGGGGACGCAATTAATGCCGCGAAAGAGCACATTAATGTTCCAGTTTTTAGGCCAAATGAATCAGCTTTTGATGAGGCAATCATTAAAGAAAAAACAGTTCATATCTTAGTGACATTTATTCCGTCACTAGAGCTGTTGGTCAATGAATTTAAAACAATGAGCAAGGGTTTAAATATAGATGTGAATGGTTATTTGGTTGAAGGAGCTCTTAATGATCTGAAAAATGATCAAGTTAATCTACATAACAAAAAAATTATGCAAGCAATAGAGACTATTCCTGAAAATGACACGGTCATTCTGGGACAATTCTCAATGGCTAGAGCTTCAGATCTAATTGCAAAAGAAATGCCAAATCGTGTTGTTCTTAATACCCCTGATGCATCAGTATTAAGACTAAGAGATACTATTGCACCCATTTCATTTAGATTTGGTAATGTTCTCATTCTTCTTCTACCTCTATGTTTGGTAATTTTGGAACAGAAATTTTGAGTTCCTTACCAGCGTTAACAGGTGTTCCTTTATACTTCATCTTCTTCTTCATTTTCCAATGCTTCCATGTATCGTTTCTTGTATAAGCTAAGCGTAGTCAATTACTTCTCCACACTTACTACACATATTCCTCTTTATGAACTGGT
>ENA-UPTF01002020-UPTF01002020.1-marine-metagenome-genome-assembly--contig:-NODE-2020-length-12109-cov-2.012051_pt1 | contig 12109 bp, 10 predicted proteins | sample MGYA00238166_ERZ767019 | MGnify/ENA primary metagenome ERZ767019 (study PRJEB28930, sample SAMN06266391) | marine metagenome | isolation source: Sea water from 250 m depth | place: Atlantic Ocean... | reverse complement strand
GCGAACCAGTGGTGGTGGTGATGAAGCTGTCGAAAAGGATGGAATTCGATACGTTATCATGGAGGCCACCGGTGAACTCAAACAAATGCAGAATATGATTGGCGAACTCACACGAGATGCAGCCAAGCCCACGGTAGCCGTCGTCGGAAGCCGTGAAGGTGGCGGGAAATTGATCGTTGCAATCACCGAAGGGACTGTTGCTGCAGAAAATCACAACGCAGTTGAGATTCTCAACGCCATTTCTGACCACATCGGTGGTGGCGGTGGTGGCCGCCCAACCTTCGCTCAGGGTGGCGGCTCAAACGCCGACGGTCTCGATGCGGCATTGGATGCGGCTAGAGCGGCACTTGACCTCTAATCATTCATCCATCAATTGCTGAACATCTTCTGCGAACAGTGTTGGCTCCCAATCAAGATCATTCCAGCGCACGCGTTGCTTGTGTTCCTTGTCAATAATAATCGTCGCAGTTGAATGGTCGACCAAATAATCGGGGTGATGTCGCCCCGATGTACCGTCCGACTCATTCCCAGCAGACTCATTGATGTAGGTCTGCAATCCAACATGGAACGATTCCCAGACCGGTTCGAGAGTCGCAACATCTCCAGTGAGGTGTGGCCAGGATAGATTCCGCTCGGTGGCGTATTGACCTAGGACGCTTTGTGAATCCCACCACGGGTCCACAGTGATGGAGACGATGCTGAAGTTTGTCTCGTAGTCGTCTGCGAGTTGCTGGGAAATCCAACGAAGATTCGAACTCACCACTGGACAAACATCTGGACATCGAGAATAGATGAATGAGACAATCAATACCTGCCCTTCGTAATCGGATAGATTCGTCATGTTCCCATCAGGCTTGATGAGACTGAATTCACTGATGTCGTACTCAGGGTCATCACTTGGCAGATCTTCTCCGTGGAATACATCCAAGACTTCGGTATCATTACTGACACATCCAGCCAATGTGGTGGTCATCAACATCAACAATGCGAGAGAAAGCGCTGTTCCTACCTTCATTCCTCTTCCCTCCCCAACGAGTCATTGCGGTTGTTCATTAGATTGACGAGTAGAAGCGCCCCACCCAATCCACTTGTTATAGCGACCAACTGGAGCCAATTTTGAGACGACGCCCCACCTTCGACCTCAATCTCTTCATCATCATTGATTCCGAATTGATATCCGAGTGGATTCCCCGTTACGTGAATATCTGCTTGAATGTTGATTGTGGCGTACATCGTTGACCCATTTTCTTCGATGATTTCGACCTCCCACTGACCTGCCGTCCAATTTGCTGGGTCTAGCCAGAACGAGCAGAACTCACTACTGTTCAAATTGCAATGGACATCATGGGTTCCATTGTACAATCCATCTCCATCGAAATCAACCCTCACAGTGCGGTTCAATTCCGCGGAGTTATGCACCTCGACGGTATCATTCTGAATGGCATCGATCTCATCTGGTTGCAAGTATGTCCCCCTGGCGATAATCCAAATCGTGTTCGCGCCGTGAGCGGAAGCCAATGGAGCTACGCCAGACAATAGTAGAATGGACACGAACAATAGCGTACCAAACCGGCCAGATGCCATTCGCCTCACTCCTCGACTGCAGCTTCAGCATTCCATATGGGCGGGAAGTCATTCTGAGGGTCGTAATCTTCCTCCATCTGAACGACATAGACTCCACTCACCATCTCTGAAATGACAATGAATCCACGGGGGTCGAATTGCAATCCCCAATTGAACGGAATCATGCATGATGCCCAACAGTCTGCCATATCATATTCTAGGTCGCCTTTCGGATCATCCATCCAAATCGGACCCGATGGCAAGTAGTACCCCATGGTGTGCGTTTCAGCGAGACTGGCAATCGCCTGCCAACCCAATTCGGGTGCAGGGGTTCCATCGGGCGTATTCCAGACGATTTCATCCCAGATGCGTCCATGATCGGTTACCCAGGCACCGCCGTGGTAATGCGTCCAGTAGACATGCCCATCCAATCCTGTATCGCCATTGTGGGGGCTGTAGATGTACATATTGGGAATGAAATGATTGCCGTGGGCGCTACCATTTGCTCGAATCCCATTTCCTGGTAATTTCCATTCACTGACCAAGAATGGCTTGGTCGGATCGGTGGTATCGATGGTTCTCACGAATCCAGTGTGGTTGTCATTACTCCCATATTCGGGCGCAATCAGTGTGTAGTGGCGCCAATTGACTCCATAGGTTGCATCACTGGGCCCGGTTCCACATTGTTCTGGCCATGGTTCAGCGCTACCTTCCCAAATGCCGGAGCAAATGAGATGGTCGTAAGGGACCACGTAGTGAATCCATCCATTGCCGTTGGCTGCTCCAGACGAACCACCCCACTGATTCGCTGTCATGTTGGCGTGTCCGCCACCATCTGGTCCATACCATCCATCATCGGCGCTCGGGCACCCCAACCAACGTCCAACTTCATCATCCTGGGGCCAACTGATTCCAAATGGATCTGCAATGGTTGCTGGGTCTGAGACATCGACAATTCGAAGTCCTGCATCCCAATATGCAACGTAAAGCAGAACTTGACCCGTTATGGGATGTTTTGAGATGACATTGTCGTGATTGAATACAGTTCCACCACATGTTGTATCTGGATCGGGGGTATATCCACCCCAGCGCAGGATTTCCCGACTTGAGTTCTGCTGCTCATCATTCTGAGTGGGCAACCATGACTCAAATCCGAGTGGCACGTAGAAAATTTGAGTACCTTTGTACCCTAGTCCACCCGCAACAATCTCGGGATATGGGTCGGCACCGAAGAGGAACAGACTACACTCTTCATCTGGATTGGTGATTCCATCCCAATCACAGTAGACATGAATATCCTGATTGTGGAATCCAGCGGGTGGATTGTTCCATTCTGCAACCTTGATTGGAGATGTTTTGTCACCGACATAGATGACATCCAATCGGTTCGTGCCACTGTTGGCATCATCATCATTTGGAATAGGGTCCAATTCACTGTTGGTCAATTCGTGGTTGATTAATACCCAATTGTTGTCATCTGTGACCTTCACATCAATGATTCTAGCAATCTCAGCGTAATACGTGCTGAGCATTCGAATATCGTTTGGCTCCGAAATATCGAGGATATGGAATTGGTTGTAAGCAGCAACGTATGCGAAGCATCCACCCGTTCCATCGCCGTGGATTACACAGCCTTCATGGAAGTTCCCTTCGATAATCACTTCTGAATTGTCTCCGGGTGTAGGGGCCATGTTCTTCATTTCAGGATCACAAGGCCGGCCGGCTGTATTATCGAGATCAGTGGGTGGAAACATTTCACCATCGCAGTTGAGATTGTGATAATCGATGAGTTGCATATTGGGGGTCGCAAGTCGATGTGCGAGGAGATCTGTGTGGCTATGATTGTCATCTTCAACTTCCGTAATCGGGTCAACCCATTCCCAATCACCCGACGCCGGATTTCCTGCTTCATCTGTGGACAGTAAGACGATGACCGATACAGCTGATATCATGAGCAGTGTCAGTGCGGCTGCTACCACCATCTTATCCGCCGCAATCTCGTCTGATACCAAAGATTCTCTACGCATTTCCACACCCATCGGCCACGGCCAATGAACCCTCGGTGACACACCCCATTGTTCAAACCAACCCTTGGTGGATTTGGAAACAATCGGCCCTAAGGGCCGATTATCCATTGTTCATCAAGACGCCTTCATAGGGCTCATCAATGTCAAGTTGAACCACATACAATCCGCTCGTAATACACGACATGTAGGTATACCCATCATGATATTCAGCTGCCCACAGGAAGGGAATCCATCCAAAGTCGTAGTATTGACTGTCTAACTGCTCTCCATATTCGCTACCGTGAGGGAGATAGAAACCGATGGTCGCATCCATGTTGGTGTCATTGCGATTCTGACCCGTTAATCCTGCGTGGATGAGTGTCTCAACATCGACGACCCACAACCCTCCATGATAATGGCTGACGTAGAGCCGCCCATCCCATGTGCCACCAAGGCTGTGATCTGGAAATGCATCTCCATCGGTTGTGAAATAGACACTGTCTAGATTGTGTGGGCTAAACAACAACCACTCTTCCCCAGCGTTCTCAGATGTCGTCCCAATGGGGTGGTCTTCACATGAGGCTCCGTAGCAATGTTCCCATCCCGTTGGAATCTCCCACGTCGAATACAGGCTCGGCTCAAAGTGCACGTTTCCATTGCTCATCGTGTAATTGGTGGTATCCAACATGTAGACGAGTCCAGTGCCTGCGGTCGTCGAGAGAACCTCAACTGCCAGAATCGTCAGGTGCCGTTTGTCTTCAGGACCACCGAGATGACTGGTGTCTACCATCTCAGGGTAGGGTTCAGCATAATGGATGTAGGATGCTCGTCCACCATTCTCATTTCCAGTTGGACCACTATCGAACTCACCATCTCCATCGAGATCGGCGAAGTCATCCCAGTGTCCGACCTCGGGTGCCCGCCAGTTACACGCCGCTTGCGTCCCACCTGCTGCTCGACATCCAGTTCCGTGCCATGCATATTCTACTGGAGAATTTGTGGGGTGAGGGACATCAGAGATATCGAAAATCCTGAGTCCTGCTTCCCAGTATGCTCCGTAGATGTATGTTCGTCCGTGACGAGGGTCATTCTCATCCGTCCCTGGCCATGTTTGACTGGTCATATCATGGATGTAAATCCAACCACCACGCGTTGTTTCCCACGCCACTTCCGCCTCCCCTATTTTCACAATTCTTGGGAGCGAATCCGGCCCTGCATCGAACTGTAGATGTGCAATGGTAATGCCTCCACATGCATCACCTTGTCCGATATCACAAGCCTCATAATCAGGATTGGCGACCAGAATGTACCATTCCTCATCAATCATTTGCGTGTAGAGATTGTGCGGGCCAGTTGGGTGGTCGAAATCATACCATGAATCCACGTAATGTGGATTTGTCTTATCGGTGACATCAATCAATGTCACACTGACTTGCACAGGGTCGTCCCAATTGCCAACATTGGGATCTGCATTTCCTGTATCGACCAATTGGTTTTGTAAGATTAGGAATTCATTGCCATTGTACTCAAGGTACTTCACGTCGAGAACTTGGGTATTCGGGTCGTGGTATACACCCATCACTGTAGTGTTGTAGGGGTCTGTTACATCGGTGATGTGTACATCATTCCAACCCGCTTGGTAGGCATACACCCGACCATCGGGTGCAGTCATCACCTGAACCTCTGCATTTCCAGGAGTGGTGAGTGAATTGAAATCGACATATTCGATGTTTGAACTGCTCATGTTATGGAGTGTCGGATCCCGATGATCGTGCTCATCACCTTGTACCAGTGGGTCTTGGGTCAACGATTTCTCGTTTTCATCATCCACACTACTGGACATATCCATCATCGCGACAATTCCAAGTGAGGCACTCGCAAGGAAGAGAATACCGGCGATGATGAGTCCCTTCGTAGTCTCCATGCTTCACCGACCCTATGGGTCGGTTTTTATTTATCTGCCAACGGATACCGCCTGTCATGCGCGGTGGATTACTGGCCCTGCTCCTCGTGATTCCACTAATGTCTGGACTCGCAGTAGCCCATGAGCCCGATACCTTCACGGTCATCGTCCGCGAGGATACACATGACCCGCTTGAGGTCAACCTCATCGTCAATGACACGGTTCAATACTACAATGCCGACAGTCGTGAGAATATCACTCATGAAATCGGCTTGGATCTCAATGGGGACGGTGATTTCATCGACGACGGCGAATTCTCTTCTGGAACACTTCAAAATGAATGTGATTGGGACAATGATAGCGACTGTCGCGTCGCTTGGATTTTCGTCATCAATGATACTGCTCTCGTGGGGAATTACATTCTCTCCGACTTGCATTCCGATGGCAATGAAATCGAAGTGCGCCTGAATATCGCCGCCGATGACCACAGTAGGCCCGCACCTGTCATCGGGGAATGTTTGGGTGATTGTGACGAAGACACCGTCGAACACGAAATGAAGCGTTCGAGTCAGACCGATCTCCAGAAAGGACTGATGCTAGCAGGCCTGATGATGTTCGGCGGCGCATCTGCCCTATTTGTCGCAACTCTCATGCAGAGGGCGTGAGTGCGGGAATTAACGTCAGAATCATCGCCTCCGCTGAGAATGTCAACGTCCATTCCAGAATGGCAGATTCAACCAGATGACCGGTCGCAACGAGCGCAGTCATAGCTTGGAAAGAAATGATGGCGACTACAAACAAGCTCCATCGAACACGATTGATTTCCCATCCTCGCCATCGGATGTCAGCATCGAGTTCACCTCTGGCATAGGTGAGTGTGGCCATCCAAATCTGTGCCCCCCAGAAGATATTCATCGCCCAGAAGATGTGCATGATGAGACTCGTGTTGAATGGATGAGCGACGAGTTGCATAAGCGAAAAACCGATAATAATGCCCGTGATGAGTGCCGTGACATTGGCAACATTCCGTTTGGTTCCTTTGGGTTTGGTGCGGTGAAATGTTTCGAATGAGAGCAGAATCATCAGGATGCCTCCTGTGAATAATCCGATGTCGAACACCATTCGTTCAGGCATAAATGCCCCAGCAGACGAGATGAATGGAGGGTACCCGTCCTCGAAGATGAATCCCTCGTCCTCCAGCCCTTCCGGTGCCTGATCGGTCAAATCGACACGCTCGTCTCGTTCACCACCACCCAGTTGCATCATCACCTGACTGATTAGACAACTTCCAACGATGAGTATGACACCCAGTTGAATGGCTCGTCGAAGTTGCGAATCGTTGAACATCTGCTTCATTGCAATGACCTCAAAGCCTCGACATCAAACAGGCTTGCAGCACGTGCCAATGCCTCATCGATGGTGAACCATCGAACCTCTTCGATTTCATCTTTTTTTGGTGTAAATGTTGCTACATCGGGCAAAAGAGTTGGTTGTTGTGGAGCTTTACATGAACATTCAGGTCTAAGGTCAGTTTCTGTAAAAATGGCAGAAAACGTAATTGATGCAATGCCGACTACCGGACCGGTGCTCGTCAATTCAGCCGGCTGTGGGGCAATGCTGAAAGAATATGGAAAATTATTAGGGACAGAGAAAGCGAAGAGATTTTCAGAACGGGTATTTGATGTGCATGAATGGATTGCTAACAATTTTGAACTGCCAAAAAAGAGTGAAAAAAAAGAACGTATCGTGGTTCAAGATCCTTGTCATCTCAGGCACGTGCAAAATTCTCATCAGTATGTCCGAGAAGTATTGAGTCCTTTTGTGGAAATAGTCGAATTGCCTGACGAGGGTCTCTGTTGTGGTGCTGGTGGAGCATTTTCTGTTTCACAAAAAAAACTTGCTACTGAAATCCGAAAACTAAAAAGTATGGCTTTCGAAGAGGTCAACACTAAAGGATCAAAATATCGCGTTGTTACTGCTAATCCAGGGTGTGTTACTCACCTTCAGGTAGAAGGTTTTGAAATAAAACACCCTCTTGAAGTAGTTGCCGAGTATGTAAATCAAATAAGTGAGAGTGATGAAATGGGCAAATTTTAAATGAGTAGCGAAATAGAAGAAGTAAGGGCACAAATTGAAGACCTAGTTGAAAAAATAGCAGATCTTGCCATGCAGGACTTAAGAGAGAGAATCGATGCTGGTGAAGAGAAGTCTTCTGCAAAAGAAAAACAACTTATTCGCGTGAGGAGATCTTTGGAAAAAGCCTCTCATCTTCTTTTAGACCTAAGGGATTGAATCAGGCGTTAAGTACAGGTAAAAGTAGGCGACCTTTTCTATTCACTTGTAAAATTTTTTCAGAATTTGGAGTTCCGTAAAGAGTATTTCGCTGTACAAGTTCCCTTCCTAAAGGTTCTACAAGGGTCTCAAAGTCAGATTTTTTAACCATTTGACCATGTTGAGCACCAGCAGCTCTGGAGATATTTTCGTCAATTAATGTACCGCCCAGGTCGTTAACCCCTGATTGAAGAAGCTGGCGGACTCCTTCAAAACCTATTTTTACCCAAGAAGCTTGAATGTTTGGAATTACCTTGTTGTAAGCGATCCTAGCAACAGCATGCAATAAGAGAGTTTCGCGAAAAGTTGGTCCTCGTCTGGATTTTTCTTGTAGGTAAATTGGCGAAGCCATATGGACAAATGGCAAACCAACAAATTCTGTAAAACCGCCAGTTTCTTTCTGCAGGTCTCTACAAAGAAGTAAGTGTTTAACCCAGTGTCGCGGATGCTCGATTGAGCCAAACATCATTGTCACATTAGAACGAAGACCGATTTTATGAGCAGTACGGTGCACTTCTAACCATTCTTCAGTATTGATTTTGTCAGGACACAGGTCTTTACGGATCTCATCATCAAGGATTTCTGCTGCCGTTCCGGGGAGTGAAGCGAGACCAGCATCCATTAGACGCCTTAAATAAGATTCAAGAGGTTCATCTAAGCGTCTAGCACCCTCAAGAACTTCAAGGGCGGTAAAACCATGAATATGCATGCCTGGAACAGCATCGTGAACTGCTTTAGCAACTTCTATATAATAGTTGCCGTCGAAATCTGGATGGATGCCTCCTTGAAGACATACTTCAGTTGCTCCAGCGCGGGCGGCTTCAGCAACTCGTGAGGCTATTTCTTCCATTTCCAGCAAATAAGGTTTGCCTCGAAGATTGAGTGATAAAGGTCCCTTTGAAAAGCCACAAAAGCGGCACTTGAATGTACAGACATTCGTATAGTTGATGTTTCTGTTTGCAACCCAAGTCACCTTATTCCCAACTGCTTCGTAGCGGAGAGAATCAGCTAGTCCGGCAACTGCAGATACTTCTGAACCTCGTGCTGAAAGAAAAAGCTCAAGGGTTTCTGCATCCGCTTCTTCTCCAGATTTGATTGCTTCGATTGCATCATTGATTGCTCCAGTAGGTTTTCTATTTGAGCTAATAAGATTTGGAAAAGACCCTGGGGAACCAGAAAACCAAACATCTTCAGATGATTCTTCTGTTGTGGTGGTGGATGAGTGTTCTTCTACAAACTCCTGATCTGGATTAAGAGGATCAGAACGTGCATACCCAGACGAATCACTTAATTCCATTACTGGGAAAGAAACCCCAGAAGCAACCCATTTTTTTAGGTTGGATGCGAATTCAGGATAAATTGTTAAGCGCGGGACCAGTTCGAAACCCTCTGATTCGGTTACTTGCTTTAGTTTTTCCAAATTAGGCCAAGGTCGTTCCGGGTTAACATAATCTTTCGTTACAGGTGAAACACCACCCCAGTCATCGATGCCCACTGAAAGCAATTTCCTGAAATCATCAGAAAGGTTAGGTGGAGCTTGGATATGAATTTCTTTTGGAAGGATAATTCGGGCTAAAGCAATTGTTTCCAAAAAATCATCTTCCGGACAAGGCGGATGTTTATGCATGGCAGTGTCGGCTTTTGGAAGAAAATTTTGAATTATGACTTCTTGTATATGTCCAAATGTTTCTTGAATCTGAGCGATAACTTTCAAACTTTCTAATCTTGAACGTCTACTTTCCCCCATACCGACGAGAATTCCAGTCGTAAAAGGAATTTCCAATTCACCAGCATTTTTGAGAGTGGAGATGCGTCTTTCAGGTGTTTTATCGGGAGAGTTGCGGTGGCACGCGAGGTTAGATTCGACACTTTCTAGCATCATTCCTTGCGAGGCAGAAACATCTCTCAGAGCGAGTAGCTCTTCGTGGTAGAGGGCACCCGCGTTCGCATGTGGTAAAAGTCCTGTTTCTTTCAATACGAGTTTTGACATCTCGACTAGATAGTCAATAGTGGAAGAGTAGCCTCTTGTAGTGAGCCATTCCTTCGCGTAGGGATAGCGTAATTCAGGTCGTTCTCCAAGTGTGAAAAGAGCTTCATGGCAGCCTGCTTGTTTGCCGGCTTTTGCAACCGTTAAAATTTCTTCTGGATCCATATAAGGAGATTCGAGGCGAGCGGGCGGTTCAGCGAAAGTGCAGTATCCGCATCGATCTTGGCAAAGTTTTGTTAGGGGGATAAAAACTTTAGGGCTGTAAGTAACTGTGTTTCGATAAGTTTCTTTTCTGATCGTGTCAGCTAGCTCAAAAAGAGTTTCAGTAGGGAGATTTTCAATCTCATCAATGTGTTCCATCGCTTTCTCTGCAAGATCATTCGTGAGTCTTTCCAGATTTATCAGTCCATGGTTTAGCAGACTTCTGCTGTTTGCCTTCTATCCACCAATTGCCATTGTGGCGATATCTGGGCGGCCTTTCAGGGGGCAGTTTACCCGTGCCGATGATGAATATCCTCAACGGTGGTGCACACGCGGCCTCAAACGTCGACGTTCAGGAATTCATGGTCATCCCCCATGGATTTGATCATTTTCCAGAAGCCCTTCGCGCCGGCGTTGAAACCTATCATTCTCTCAAGGCCGTTCTGAAAGAGAAAGGCTTGCTGGGTGGTGTCGGAGATGAAGGCGGCTTTGCCCCGAATCTCCCCAAGAATGAGGACGGTCTGGCATTGCTCGTCCAAGCGATTGAGCGCGCAGGATATTCCCCCGGCGATCAAATGTCAATCGCATTGGATGTCGCCGCCCAAGAATTCCATCACGCAGATGGATACCATATCGATGGCCGTGTGATTGATGGTGAAGCACTCGGTGATTTGTATTCAGGATGGATTGATGAATACCCCATCGTATCAATCGAGGATGCCTTTGGTGAAGATGATTGGACCAGTTGGGCACGATTTACCAAGAATGATGGTCACAGGGTCCAAGTGGTTGGTGACGATCTCTTCGTGACCAACATGGATCGATTCGCACAAGGAATTGAGATGGGCGCTGCAAATGCGATTCTCATCAAACCCAATCAGATTGGTACAGTGACTGAGACACTAGAGTGCATCGAAATGGCAAGAGAACATGGCATGGGTACGGTGATTTCGCATCGCTCCGGTGAAACCAGCGATGACACGATTTCCGACATCGCAGTTGGAACACGTGCTGGCCAAATCAAGACAGGTGCACCAGCTCGCAGTGATCGCACCGCGAAGTACAATCAACTACTTCGAATTGCAGAGCAGTGTCAGGATTACACACAACTCTACTGAGCGTTGAGCCAATCACTCAATCGCTTGAGACCCTCTTCGATAATCTCATCTTCGCAAGCGTAAGACAACCGAATGTAACCTTCGCCACCTGGTAATGAATCCAATGGCATCACCTGAACCAATGCTTCATCCATTGCACGTCTGGCAAATGTCGTCGCATCCATCCCAGTTGCCCTTACATCCACCATCATGTAGAACGCTCCCTCTGGATCACTCGCACTCATCGATGGAATGTTTTCTATGAGTTCAATCATCAGTGCACGTCGACGTACATAGTCGGCCCGGAATTCAGCGACAGCGCCCCAATTTTTTGCAGCAACTTCTGCCGCAGGCATCAGGAAGGAAGGGATGTGTGAGCAGGTGTTGCCCTGAAGACGTCCAACCACCTTCGCAACATGAGTTGGTGCGGCCAGTATTCCGACGCGCCACCCTGTCATTGCGTGAGTCTTGCTTGGCCCCGTCACAGTCAATGTTCTCTCAAAGCCACCCTCGACCGAAGCGGGCGCCAGATGTTCAGCTTCATTCCAAATGAGTTCGGTGTAGATTTCATCTGAGATAATCCAAAGATCGTGCTCTATGGCCAATGCAACAATTCCTTGAATCAATTCCGGAGTGTAAACAGCACCCGTGGGGTTGTTTGGTGTATTGATGAGAATCGCGCTGGTTTGAGGCGTGATGGCTGCAACAATGTCATCCAGATTCGGATGAAAGGTCGGGCGCTCACATTCAACGAATACCGGCGTTGCTCCAACCAACTCCACCTGTTCGACGTGTGTGGGCCATGGTGGCGCCATCAGCACCACTTCGTCTCCAGGTTTTGCTGCTACCATCATTGCGTACAGAAGACCTTGCTTGGCACCGGGTGTGATGACAATTCCTTCATCTTCTACGGGAATATTCCATCGTTCACGCAAATGGGAGGCCCATGCCGTACAGAGGCTCTCACGACCTTCCCCCCGAGTATAGTGCGTATCTCCTTCTCGAATGGCATTGATCGCAG
>ENA-UPTF01002019-UPTF01002019.1-marine-metagenome-genome-assembly--contig:-NODE-2019-length-12120-cov-4.606826_pt1 | contig 12120 bp, 3 predicted proteins | sample MGYA00238166_ERZ767019 | MGnify/ENA primary metagenome ERZ767019 (study PRJEB28930, sample SAMN06266391) | marine metagenome | isolation source: Sea water from 250 m depth | place: Atlantic Ocean | study... | reverse complement strand
CTGCAGGTTGATATTGAAACGGCGGCGGGACTTATTGTGAGCATGGCTCACATTGTTTCCAAACATCGGCTTTTTCCCGGTTACATCACATATGCGACTCATGATCTATTCCTCAATAATTAATGTTAATAAAAAATGTTTATTAAAAAGGCCCGCGAATTTACAGGATTATGGGTTTTTGACAAATGGAAAGGTTTTAAATATCTATAAACAAAAAACCCCGCTAATTCGGGACTTGATGTTGTAAAAAGGGTGGAATCATTTCGGCAATACCATCTTCTTAGTTTGTCTGAACTCTCCTACTTTTATCCATGAATTTAGGAAACTCCAATATGCACGAATGTCTAAAGGAATTCTTCTATTTTAAGTTAAAAACTATGGGTAGATGACACTGGACCATAGCATTGCGAATCATCAGAGTAGTTTGCAGAACCCCAACTATATTTGGTGCCACCAAACCGGCCCCCAAAACCGTCGTGTGTTGCGTATCGCCCCACCGACCAGTCGAAGTAAGTCCCAGTAATGGAAGCATTGCCCGAGGCAGTGCGCGTCGCGACTTTGACCCCATCGGAATCGTAGACAACATAGTTTTTGTTACCACTACTTGTTCCATTATTCGAAAAATAGTAATACATCCCATCCCAAGCAAAAGTACCACCAAAACAGTGAGATCCACAGGTCTGACTTGGCTGCGATGACAAGGTCACCGTCTTAACATATGTCAATGTTGCGCTGCTTTCACTTGTCGTGTAGACGCGGATGACGCTTCCGGTATAGCAAAGAAACTCAGTTGCGCTTGAAGACAACAAATTGCAATCACCTGTATATCCATCGGAAAACACAACTGTGCTAAAACTTCCAAGAAGGCCTGTATCTTCATCGATACTTCCGATATAGATGCTGTTGTAATCCGATGAATATTGTCTTTGATCCGTGTGAATTACGCGACCAGTTGCCGGCATATGGACCATGCGATCATAGGAAGAACCCGAGCCATTATCCGGATATTGCGAATAGCCACTAGCATTGGATGCATGAGACCAATATCCATTCACGGAAAAATGTCCGACGATGATTTTATCAGAAGGACCATGCCAGATCCCATTCACAAGATTATTTGAGTAAAAGAAAGTAATATCGATGCTGTTGAAGACAGTATTATTATCGGGTGTTCCGGTGAGTGTGACGTAGTTGTTCGGTAATGATACATATGATGCACCCTGAAACGTAGGCAGTGCTACCTGGGCGTTTAATCCCCAGCAAAAAAATAAGATTGCTGTAATAACGAATTTTTTCAATTTTGAATAATTAATTAACCGTAATAGTTACCTTACCGTGATCACTCCATTCTGTAGAGGATCCTGCAGTGTTGGTTGTATTAGATCCTCCATTATAGGAACCTCCACCTCCTCCAGTTGCATTTGAACTACCTCCTCTATTTCCACCACCACCAGAATAGCCACCACCACCACCGGTACCCATATTATCTGAACCGCCGCCGCCGCCGCCGCCAAAACCACCATCTCCGCCTTCGTCATTGCCATCATTATAGCGTGTACCACCTGTACCTCCATTTAGCGGTTTGCGGCCTCCATACGCACCAGAATTTCCTGGAGTATAAGTATAATTAGTTGATTGATTTCCGCCAGTACCATCATTTAACCAACCAGCACCTCCCCCTGCCCAATAACTATAGCCACCTGTATTCGATGTTCCACCATTACCACTTGTCCCACCATTAGACTGACCATTGGCAGCATTTCCACTTGTACTGGAATTAGCATGTATACCACTGTGGGAACTTCGACCACCACCGCCACCGCCGCCAGCAGCAATCAATAGTGTACTTGATGAAGATTTCCACACGAAGCTACCACCACCACCACCGGGCGCTGCGTTATCTTGATTGGTTGCTCGGGTGTTTTCCCCTTTCTGTCCTGCTATAATTTTTATTACCTCACCCTTAGTTAAATCAAAATCACCCTTCATTTTGGCGCCATATCCACCGGCATAATCGCCTGAGTATAGTTGAGTTCCACCAGCCGCTCCCCATACTTCAATGGTATATGTCGCAGTAGTTGGTACAGTCCATTCCTGTATACCCTGTGTCTGAACGTTGAAAAAGTCTGTGTCATCTTCCCAGGACGTATTATAGGAAGATTTACAGTTTGCTAATGTTGGACCAGTTTTACCAGTCGCCCCACAGTTGGTGAAAGTATGAGAACTAAACGAGTATAATGCAAAAGAAGCATATTGCGCCCCCTGAAAGGTAGGCAGTGCTACCTGGGCGTTTAATCCCCAGGAAATACAGAGTATTATACCAATAATGGACTTTTTCATACTCTAATTCGAAATCTGGTTACTTCACCAAGAGCATCTTCTGGGCCTTGCTGTAGGCATCAGTATGCAAATGGTAGAAATAAATCCCGGCACCAACCGGCTGGCCGTATTGGTTGCGGCCGTTCCAACGGGTGGAATAATAACCCGATTTCATCGTTTCATTGATTAAGGTAGTAACTTCCCTGCCCAGCAGGTCATAGATAACCATCCGGACATGGCCGCTTTTCGGCAGATCATAGAAAATGTTTGTTACCGGATTAAATGGATTGGGGAAATTGTTATGCAGAGCATAACTATCTGGTATTGCTTTCAAGGCTACCATTTGCGTGCCCCTGCTCATAATTTCCTTCTGTTCATCAAATATTGTATAACTAATAGTTACTTCAGTGTTACTTCTATCAAGTGATTGGGCAATAAGTACCAATTCTGCCATATTTTCAGAACCAAGATCAGCCCATTCTACCAGCATCTGGCCCGCTTCCTGGTTGCGAGCACTGAGGAAGATCTGTTTTTCACTGGAAACATCCGTAGTAGTAGAAAATTGTTTGCTCACTGGTGGGTAATGGACAATCACCTGACCCGCTGCTGCGCCCTCAGGCAAAGACACCACCAGACTTCTATCCTGCTGGGCAATATTCACCTGTGGTCCGATTTCACTACCACCAGCCAACAATTCCGGGGAAGTGGGTGTCTGGTTGTACCAATGCCACATACGGGTGAAGGCCATCACATCACGCAGGTCGAATTTTCCATTCGGTACCGAGATCAAGTGTGGTACTGTTCCACTTGCTGGGCCAAGCTCGAAACTCAACGTATTGGCGCTCCAGGCCGTAGCAAAATTTGTCAGGTCAACTATGTTGATCGAATTATCACTGTTATAGTCAGCAAGAAGATAAGTATGCAGAGTGAGGTATTTATCAGAAGTGCCGTTATTGGACCAGTCCACCATACCGCTGAGTACCAAGTCGATCGTATCCAAAGATGCGTATGGTTCATCAAACTGTAGCAGGATAGTTGTGTCAACTGCTTCGTAGGTCAGGCTGATTTGCATACCATTCGGGTAGCCAATACTGTTACTACTCACTGTACCAACATCGGTCAGTGGCTGTGACAATTTTAATGTAACCTGAGTCTGATTTGCTGAATACACTAAACTGGTATCAGGGCTGATGCTTGTAATGACCGTTTCCTGGGGTATCCCAACCACTTCATTCGTAAAATTGCTCTCGTTGCCAGGAATATCCGTTGCAGTAATTCGCAGGTAATACAATACACCATCCTGGTAATCTGGCATAAAAGCTTCCACAGTGTTATCTGTAGTCGTTAATAATAAATCTGTAGGATTGTTCTCAGTACCGCCATAAACGCTATAGTGTCCCAAGTCTGGTTCAGTGTTGGCCGTCCATTCCAAAAAGATACGCCCCGTGGTGAACCAGCCGACCAAATTAACAGGAACTGTAGGAGCGGAGAGATCAATGAGTACACCATCACTTTCGACAATAGCACCAGTGTTGCCCACTAAATCCACACCGCGAACATGAATTTCGTACGTTTTCCCTGCCACTAAAGCCAATCCATAAAATGTTGTTGCTGTATCTTCACCCACGTCGGTCCAGGTTTCTATGTAGGCACCGCCAGTAGCATCATAAAGAGCTGCTTCATGGTAAGCCATGCCGGAATATTCATCACTGAATGATTCCCAATTACCACTGAATGAAACCAGGTCATTTTGCAGGTCAATATCTGTTGAATCTCCATCACTTACCGTTGTTCCGGACGGGCCAGTATGATCCGCTATAATACCATTCGTCGTAACCACACCAGAGACATGTCCCACCCCATCAGTAGCTTTAACAGATACATAATAAGTGGTCTCATCGGCAAGATTCAGGGCAGCGGCATTTATACTCACATCTGCACCAACATTGGTCCAGTTGCGGATATCCAAACCCCCGGAAGTTGTACCTACACCGTATTCAAAATACTGAATGCCGCTTACTGTATCGGCAAAATCTGACCAGGATACAACCAGCGTATTCTGCGATCCTGTGTATGTCTGGTCTTCAGATAAACCATCGATGACTGTGCCAGTGGTCGGCTCATGCAGGTCAACCGTAATACCATCGCTGGAAGATACAAAGGAAGGATTACCCGCCAGGTCAAAGGCCCGCAGATTAGAAAAATAGATCTGATCATGTACCAGGTCCAGGCTGTCAATAACCGCCATGGTCGAATCGGTAACTGTCCAGGGCACAATATCCTCTGCCCCAACTGTCGTACTGAAAGAATACTCATAATAATCCAACTGGGCCTCTTCCGTAGGCGCCCAATGTACAACTAGTGAATCCGCGGAAGCCTGGTAATCCAGGTCATTGCCGCTTAAGACGCCATCCACTGGTACATCCACAGTGGGATTAAAAAGATCTACCGTAATACCATTACTGGAAAATGGCTCAGAAACATTACCAACATTATCTGTGACCCGTACAGAACCATAGTAGGTAATACCATGGCCAAGCACCAGGTTTGAATCAACTGTCGCAGTATCCATGCCAACATTAAACCAAGGTACTATATTGCTCTGACCAGGTACAGTTCCAATCGCATATTCATAATATTGTATTCCACTGGTAGAATCCTGAAAACCATTCCAGTTCAAATACAAGCGATCGTTCGTGATTATCCAAGCATCATCATTACCAGGCCCATCATTGATCACACCGGCTTCCGGTGGGGAATGATCCGTGATAATACCATTACTGGATGCGGCAATAGATACATTATTGACCAGGTCAATCGCCCGGACAGACTGATAATAAACCGTGGCGTGATCCAGAGTTAGTAGGCCAACAGAAATCGTAGTATCCTGACCATTATTTACCCATGACAATACATCAACGGAACCAGGGCTTAGGCCAATAGCATATTCATAATAATTAATTCCACTCAAAGTATCACTAAATCCCTGCCAGGTGGCTGTTAGATTGGTGTCGGCTCCGGTAAAAAGTAGATCATTAGCCGTACCATCAATCACTATGCCTATTTCTGGCGGAGAAATATCTACTTCCAACCCATCGCCAGAAAAAGCACTTGATGTGTTGCCTGCCAAATCGGTGGCGCGGACTAATCCGTAATAGCGAGTGCCACGACCACCCTCGCTGAGTTCCAGTGAATCAATGCTAACGCTTGTATTTTGACCTGCCAAAGTCCAATTGACAACATCCGCAGAATCAGAATCTGTGCCTACACCATATTCATAATAATCGATACCGGATGCTGCATCATTACCTGACCAAGCTATAATAAAACTTGAATCACTGCCTTGGTAGTCAAAGTCCTGTGTCTCGTTAGCTTCAACAATAAAAGTAATAACTGCATCGTCCGTATCAATAGTGAAACCATTACTCCGGGCAATCAGAGAAGAGTTCCCAACGCCATCTGTGCCCCGTACACTGGTATGATAAATCACATCATTAACCATGGATAGACCATCGTGAAAAAAAGTACTGTTTGTATCTATAAATGTCCAAGGTACAACACCTACATCACTGGTTGGTGTACCAATAGCATATTCATAAAATTCAATGCCACTATAGGTATCAGTAAACCCGGACCAGTAGGCGGAAACAGACGCGGTATTATTGGTCCATTCAATCTCTGTCCCCCCGGTTATACCATCATATACATTACCTGCCACTGGATCAGTCTGGTCCACCCCAAACCCATCAGAAGCAGCATAAGGACCAATATTGCCTACCGAATCAATGGCCCGCACATTGAGGTAATAGGTCACATCAGCAACCAGGAATTCTAGCATAATAATAGCTGTGTCCAGGGCGTTCGAAGTCCAGGGTTGGGACTGGGTACCACCTGGTGTAATGCCTAATGAATACTGGTATTCGGCTACGCCACTTAAGGCATCACTAAAATCGTTAATATTTCCTGTAACAAGGAAGTTATTGGACACCCAATCAATATCGCCGCTGTTGCCATCATTTACTATACCGGCAGAGGGGCCAGTCCTATCAATAGTAATTCCATCACTAGTATATATCGCCGATTCATTCCCAGCTAGGTCAACGGCCTTTATATTGGCGTAATAGGTATCACCTTCCTGCAAGGATAAACCAGTAAATGTATAATTGGAACCGCTGCCTGCGGCTGTCCAGTCAGCAATATCAACCAGTGCCGTATCGGTCCCAATTGATGCACTGTAATAAGACAGTTCGCGTGAGTCAGTAGCGGCCCAGCCAACGATCATAGAACTACTATCCTGCTGGAAATCTTGGTCCGTTATAGCTGAACCATCGTAGGCTGCCATTACTTCCGGTGGTATATTATCCGTATTGACCCCATTGGAACTGGCAGCGCTGGATGCATTTCCTGCTTGATCGATAGCGCGAATATTCACGAAATACTGTAGGCCGCTCGACAAAGTTAAGGAAGAGTCAATCATAGATGTATCCATAGCCACATTTGTCCAACTGGCCCCCTGGGTACCCCCTGCTTGGGTACCAATGGAATACTCATAGGAAGCTAATCCGCTCAATGCATCACTAAAACCGGTCCAGATGGCGGACATGGTTGTCAAATCACTGGACCAATCCTGGTCCTCATTGGTTAGACCATCGACTACCGAACCAGAAATCGGCGCAGTCACGTCATAAATAAAACTATCTGAACCTAAGCTGGTCTGAACGTTTCCAGCGATGTCCGTGGCTCGAGATTTCACCGTATAGGTAAGACCATCATCTAAATTGGTATAATAGTAAGACCAGCTTTCTAATCCACTGCTCGGCGACAGCCAGATCTCAGAAAGTTGCCACTGTAAACCGTTCCAGTAACCTAAGTCGCTGGAACGCTGAATGGTAATATCTAACGTGCTCATACCGGATGTACTATCACTAGTGGTACCGGAAATGGAAGTTACATCATTCCAGTTGCCATCATTATAGTAATCCCGTTCAATACTGACCACTGAAACCGGCAAGGTGGAATCAAAAACAAAACTATCATTGCTATAAGACGTTTCCAAGTTCGCGGAACCATCTGTCGCTCGGGAACGCACTGTATAGGTTTTATTATCGATCAAACTGTCAGCGCTAATGGTATACTGCCAGCTGGATGTACCTGCGGCTGTGAGCCAGGTACTATCAGTGGCCCAAGCATTACCGGACCAGTATTTACTATCCCCCGTCCGTTTAATCAGCACTTCTACCTTGGTAATGCCTGAATAATCATCGGCCGCAGTTCCCTGGATTGGTTGATTAGTATTCCAGCCAGCGGGGTTGTAATAATCATTTGCTATGGTTAAAGCTGTATTGGGTTCTGATATATCATAAATAAAACTGTCACTGCCATAACTGGACTGTACATTGCCTACCCCATCGGTACCGCGGGAACGGACCGTATAAGTAGCACCACCGGTAAGGTTTGTCGAACTAATGGCATAGTTCCAGGTACTTGTTCCGGTCATGCTAATCCATTGCTCAGTATCAGACCAATCGGAACCAGTCCAGTAAAAACTGTCCGTACTACGCTGAATACTGGTTTCAACCAAGGTCAATCCTGAATTTGCATCGGCGGCAGTTCCTGTTATAGCGGTGGTGGCATCCCATTCTGTCGCATTGTAAGTCGTACTGTCAATACTCACTGTTGATGCAGGAGCAACCGCATCAATTATGACCCCATTCGTCGTAGCCGCTGAAGAATAATTTCCCGCAGCATCTAAGGCCCGAATGCTCACATAATAGGTGGCCGCATGTGTCAGGCTTAGCTCAGTCTTAGTGTAGGTCGTAACGTTACCGGCACTGGTCCAGCTAAGGATGTCCGTAGCGCCAGAAGAAGTCCCAATGGCAATTTCATAGCTGGCAATGCCACTCAAGGTGTCGCTGAAGCCAGTCCAGTTGGCCGTTAAGGATGTGTTGCCACTGGAATAGTTAACATCCGACCCACTGCTGCCATCCTTGACCGTACCAACTGTGGGCGACTCAGTATCAATCACCAGCGCTTTATTAGCCTGCAGAGAATTGGTTGCACCGGGTACGGGCAAGGTCAAAACACCATCATTATCCAAATTATCCCTGATTTTTACACCATTATTCGGCAATACTAAAGCCGTAGTCGAACCGTAGGCCAAATCAGCACTTGTATGGCCGTTAACTACAATATACCTGAAAACCAAGGTTGGTGTGCCGGTTCCACTCACATAGTTTAATACCGCATCATTAGACCCTGTTTCCATTGTAAGCTGGGGTGTGCCGCCGGTAACGGTGACGTTTTCACTAAATGTAACTGTGACCAGTACGGTATCCCCAGCATTATAGGCTCCATCGCTGGTGCTGGCCTCAACGGAAGCCACCAGGGGCTGTCCGGTAATAATTGTACCATTACCTTTAGCAATAGCTGATGAGAAATCCCGTGGCGACTCAGCGGAAAAAGTGGCCCCTGATTGCACAATAATTGTATCCACCCGCACATTGGCTGTATGGGGTAGATCCATTCTAGCACCACCAGGTAGAGTAATTACATCTACCTGGGCTGTGAGCCAGCCAAAAAGAAATGCTATAGCTACAAGTTTTCTCATATTTTAATTATGATGTTTTTGTATCTCCTGAGACCACATAAACATTACTGCCGATATGCACCAGAGTCATGATCGCATATTGGCCTGCTGTTTTCAAACCATTTCTGTTTCTCAATGTTGTGGAACTATTGGTTAATGTCACTGTTTCATCTCCAGTCTGAATAATCATACAATTAAAGCCAGTTGCCAGGCCGGAAGGTACCGTAATGGTTATCGCTGAACTGGTGGTTGTTACATTAATGATGGTACCATTGTCATCGTTATCAAGTGTCAATGATGTGCCACTTAAGGTTTGTACTGTAGCGCCGTAGCCTGTGATGGGATTATCGTCAAAATCTGTTTTCCCGGTACCGTTTGGTGCTATGATTATATCGCCATTGGATCCGTCGGTAATCTTGATCGAACCTGTGGTACTATTACCAGTTTTTAGTGTAAGATTATGATTCCCATTGGACTTAACAACGCCTGTTGCACTACCAGTTCCAACGGCCACGGTCGCTGCATTTAAATCAAGCTGTCCATTCGTACTATTATCAATAGACTCACTATTTCCGAAGGTGATATCATTGCCCGCGACTGTAAGATCACCACTAACACGCGTGGTTGTTGCATATAAATCAAGCCGTCCATTCGTACTATTTGAAATAGACTCATAATTACCAAAGATGAGATCATTGCCCATCGCATACACATCTCCCGATACATTTATGGTACCGTAAGAATCGAGCGACATCTTCTCTGTAGCCGTTTCACTTTGTGCGGTCTTAAAAACCATCTTGCTATAATTTCCTACTGCAGTAAAGTCGCTAGCTGCTACCATTTCAATCCCTCCAGCTACCAATACGGCATCCGACCCATCGGATTCATCCGGTGCCTGAAAATTAATCGCACCCAATACATCAGTATACTCAACCGCTGTCTCACCAGTCTGGATAGTCAGCACGAATGGATTGTTATCAGCCGTGGCGGTAGACTTAAGCTCTAAACCATCATCTGGATCATGAGTAATTTTCACATCCTGGTCATTGCCCAGGTTAATTACACTTCCATCCGCTAAAAAGAGATCTGAAAATTCAGCTGACGCTGACCCAAGATAGGCCCCGTCTGCTGCATCAGGAATGATCCCGGTATTGGCTGTGACAACGCCAGCGGCTGTCAGGGCACCGCTGGTAGTGGTCGTGGTTGCGGTAATGGCTACCGTTCCATCCGTAGCATTAGAAATACTCTCACCATTACCAAAGGTTACATCATTACCTGTTACAGTTAAATCACCCGTTACTGTTGCATTCGCTGCTGTGGTTATTGCACCACCATCAGCAATCGTGATCGCATCATCACCATCGGTGTATTCGATCAATGGTGTTTGCAAAGAAGTTGAAGCAATGTGTATTACAGATGTAACGGAAGTGGCACCGCTAACTACACCGCGCTCTACATTAATGGTCCCATCCAAGACAATCGCTGATCCAGTTGCAGGGGTGATATTCACCGCGCCAGAATTTGTACTGATTGTTACAGCCGCATCACCAGTAGTAATATCATCAGCTGCTGAGGAAACACCAGATTGTGCATATGTCTTTATTCTTGAAGCAGTTACTTTCCTATTTGTACCACCAGCACCATCATCTATAATAAATAAATCGGCATCAACAATAGCAGCACCAATATCTGTACCACCATCAATATCTAAAGCTGCTAATCCAACTTTATTGGCTGTACTAATTGTGGCTAATTTTGAATCTGCAATTGCTGCACCTGAACTAACATCAGCATTGACGATAACTCCTGAACCAATTGCAGCTGCACCATTTGCACCAACAGATATATCACCGGATATCACAACAGGATTAAAGTTCGTTCCATCCCCAATCAATGCCGCACCGCTTGTATTGGTAGCCATAGCTAAGTCATCACCGGTTACAGTTAAATCACCGGCTAAAGTAGCATTACCTGTATTGCCGACGGTTAATAGCGTTGCCCAGGATTCGCTCTGTTTGCTATCAATGGTCATATTACCACCGTTAGCTGTTTGCAGTCGCCATTTATCGTTATCATCATCCCCTTCATCAGCGTACAAATTCAGTATACCAGAATTATTTTCTTCTGCTGCTACAGTGAAAGCACCAGAGACGCTGGATACCGTAAGTCCCGTCAATCCTGATCCATCACCATAAATCTTGTCAGCTACCCTTAAATCACCATCAGCAATATGCAGTGCATCCTGGCCGTTGCTACCAGTAATGACCAATTTTTCTTCACTAGCATCCCAGGTAAAATCATCGCCAGAGGTATTACTGTAGAAGACCACATCTACACCGGCACCTTCAGAACCGGTAGTGACCTTTCCGCCTACTTTCATCTCACCGCTGATATTTACTTCCGTGGAAGCATTAATATCCACCATGGGAGCAACCAGTTCTAACTCATTGTTGGCATCAATATCCAGCTGTCCAACAGCGGATGAAGACACTTTCAGGTTACCATCCCGAAACTGCAATTGGGATGTACCATTCATACGTACCCCTGTATCAGCAATGTGGGTCAGGCTCACATCCTGGTCAACACCCAGGTTGACCACGGCACCATCGCCTAGATAGACGTTGTTGAATTCTTTTGCAGTACTACCTAAGTCCGTAGCGTCTGCAGATCCAGGTACCCACTGAGTGGTACTGGAATTACCAAGTACAACCTGGTTATCAGCTGTTCCCACAGCTTCATACCCAATTACGACCTGGTTTTGACCAGATGCGGCACTTGGATCCGCGTCCGTGCCAATAATAATATTCTTTTGTCCCGTGGTGATTACATTCCCCGCCTGGTAGCCAATGGTAATATTATAATTTGCTGACGTACCAGCTGTCAGGGCTTTGTAGCCCAGGGCCACATTCCGGACACCGGATGTGAGCGCCTTGGCTGCATTATAACCCAAACCTATGTTCGCCGCTCCAGATGAAAGAACCGCACTACCGCTTTCAAAGCCTAAGAACATGTTCCCCGATCCACCTGCCGAAGACAGGTGCCAGGTTGCATTTTCAGCCAGCGAAACACCGGGATTCAGCTGCAGGTAGTTGGATCCATTTCCGAAAGCCTCAAACAAGCGCAGGGTCGCGCCAGCAGCCGGAATACCCTTAATATTCACGACACCAGTGCCATCAATATCCACTAGGGTTGAATCAATACTGTTCTTGAACACC
>ENA-UPTF01002017-UPTF01002017.1-marine-metagenome-genome-assembly--contig:-NODE-2017-length-12133-cov-3.701891_pt1 | contig 12133 bp, 8 predicted proteins | sample MGYA00238166_ERZ767019 | MGnify/ENA primary metagenome ERZ767019 (study PRJEB28930, sample SAMN06266391) | marine metagenome | isolation source: Sea water from 250 m depth | place: Atlantic Ocean | study... | reverse complement strand
GGTGGGCCGGACCGCCCGCGGCCAATCACTGGCGGCCTCTTGGGCTGCGTGTGCCGGTAGATGGCGGCAAAGCCAAGGTTGTTTTTTATCCTTACGCTGATCCGAAGGATCGGTATGCCGTCAAGGACAAGGCCAAGGCCAAGCCTGCCGCCGGTCATGTGGATCTGATCCAGCAAGTAGAATCCGTTAAGCGCCAGTGGCCGGATACCATACGCGGCGTGCTGCAGGTGGAGGAGCCGCCCCATGCCCCGAAGTTTTACGAGACTGCGTTGAAGATTGGCCCTGAGCCGGAGGACGCTGCCCAGTTGCCTCCTACCCCGCTGCTGGGGGCTGCAGCGCTTTTGTTGATGCTTGGCGGTGCGTTTATCGGTGGCGTTATTCTGAACATCATGCCCTGCGTACTGCCGGTCATTTCGCTGAAAATCCTCGGCTTCGTTAAGCAAAGCGGCGAGGACCCCGCACGCGTGCGCCGCCACGGTGTCATGTACGCCCTCGGCGTTTGGTTTTCGCTGCTCGTGTTAGCTGGCGTGGTCATTGCCGCCAGGCAGACCGTCGGCGGCGAGGCGTGGGGCATGCAGATGCAAAGCCCCGCCTTCCTCGTGGCTATGCTGGTGGTGATGACGCTCGTGGCGCTGAATCTCTTTGGCGTGTTTGAAGTCTTTCTGGGCGGCAGCGCCATGGCCAAGGCCAGCGAGATGGCCGGACGCGAGGGCTATAGCGGCTCCTTCTTCAACGGCATGCTCGCCACCGCGCTGGCCACGCCCTGCACGGCCCCCGGCTTGGCCGCTGCCGCCGGCGTGGCCGGCTTGTTCATATGGGTTGTCTGACCTTGGGCACACTCCGTGCTTGATTCCGTGCCGAGTTGCCTCCGACACTCCGTGGCCTGCTGCCAGCGATGAATCAAACTACCACTACCAAGATCGGAGTGATTGGGGCTCTTTATTTTTCGCAAGGCATTCCTAATGGTTTTTTCTGAGATATTTGATGATTTCCATCATGACTTTACAGTCCACTTCATTGTATTGAGAAATTTCTTGAACCATTGGAATGTCATTCATAGTTATTCCTTTGCTGTTCGCTTCATCATCAGCCCACCAAGCACCAACCATAGCTCCTAATCCGTCGGTGGGGCCGGCATCCCATGAGGTTTCTATTAATCCTCTTTTATTCAGAGAACCTGCAATGGCTTTTAACCCGAACCCGAAAGCACCTTTTACGACCACGGGTTCTTTCTTTATAACCTCCTGTAGGAAGTCATACCAATTGAGCGTGGGCCACTCTTTATCCGCGTGTCGGTTCTTAGCAGAATTAAAGGCCGAATCAAATGTCGAAACTTCAGCGTGAGACCAGTGATATACAGTGGGGGTATATCCCGCTGGGTCAATTCGATTTTGAACCTCATACATGTGATCCATCCACTGATCTATTATTAACCCTTCAGCCTCTTCGGTTAAACGATCCGTGGTGAAACATTTCCATTCCCATTTATCGTCCTCTAGATGCCCGCATCCAATCATGAATATAAGGGGTGTGCCACCACTTTCCGGCACATTTTTGAAATCATCTTTGAGGTCGGATACAGTCTCAAAGTCCACATAAAATTCCACCTTTTGAGGATGCCGCCATACTTGGTCGGGATTATCGATTTGAGATGGCAACACCGGTTCCGAATGGGTATTGTTGATATCAAGGATCGCCTGCAGAGTATTTGCACTATTTTTTGCCTTGACGCCTAGGTCTTCAGCCTTCAATCCGTCCTGATTCCACCTTAGGATACCTTCCCTGTTTGCTGCATTCCTTCTCTCAACGCCAACTCCCCATAAAGTGGTTAAATCTTTTAGTTCTTGGTTGATTTCAGTTTTGGCATGATGCCATGGCTGGTCTGCCGTGGAACTCATGTTGGGGCGCAATTGCGGAATAGATGGCTCCGGATATATTTCCCAAGAATGCCCATTACTTCTTACGGTCCTTATCCACTCACAAGCATTTTCCACCGCATTTTCAAGAGTTCCTCTTGAATCTGAAAAAAAGTCCATAGAAACTTCCCCAAGCCGGTCCATAAAATTCACTCCCCTAAGGGTTTGGCCTCTTGCTGTCTGAGACCATTTGCGGCCGAGAAGATAGGCATTTGGAGAAGTGTATCCCTGCATATTTCCGAGGGCCCTGTTATATATGTACAGTTGCAGCATATAAGCCCAAGCCGATCCGCTCGTCAGTAAATTTCCTGCAGCTGAGAACCTAAGAGTGCTAAATTTCGCATCTAAAGCTCTATAGTGCCAGGGTTCATCATGGAGTAAAGAGGCGGAATTTTTTGTCGTTTCATCAGTTTTATACCGGTCAAACAATTGCCCGAATATATCACTTCTTATAAGAAAATCGGCGATACCGTAAGTCTCACTTTTCTCATCTCGTAAGACTGCTTGATATATTACAGGGTGACCCTCTTTCATGGCGTCGAGGGTTTTCAAAAACACCTTATCATCCGAACCAGATTCTCGAGGTTCTCTAGCTCGGTAGGTTGGGTACAGTTCCGAAATATGCTTGGCTACCGCAGATTCAAACCGGTTTCCCTGATTCATAATGAACAGCCTAAAGTCAGTTCGTTCATCATAATCCGAATATTCGGTATCAGGTTTGAAACCCTTGGACTCACCGTGATAATGCAGCCAGTCAAGGAGAGGATCATTCATAGCGTAGTTACGCGTTGCCGTTGCACTGACCCAAGTTCTACGATTCAAGAAGTGTGTCCCTATCAGATTATGAGTTGCTATTGTTCTGGCTAGTATAAACCGGAATTACATTTGGTATTTAGTCGGGTCAGTCTCTCCAATCAATTGAAAAGCCTCCTTGCGTTCAACGCATGTGCCGCATTTTCCGCAATGTAATTCGTCACCTTTATAACAACTCCATGTACGGCTGTAATCTATTCCAAGATCTAACCCTATCCTGGCTATATCAGCCTTACTTTTTGATATGAAAGGAGTCCATAATTCTAGTTTAGGATTACCGGTTCCTTCTGTTGCTACTTTTTGCATCATACTGAAGCTTTCGACAAATTCTGGCCGGCAATCAGGATAGATTGTGTGGTCCCCGGTGTGCATAGCCGCCCCGACATATTTAGAATCGAATGATACGGCGGCCCCATAAGCAACTGTCAGGAATATTGCATTTCTATTAGGGACCACAGTAATGGCCATATTGTCAGCCGCGTAATGTCCCTCTGGTACTTCTATATTGTCGTCTGTAAGAGCGGAGCCTGCCAACAGATTTTGTATATTTGATATATCAACTACTTGATGGGGGGTATTCAAGTCATCGGCGAGAAGTCCGGCATATTCGATTTCTTTCTTATGTTTTTGCCCGTAATCGAATGTAATCAAATAAGGATGACCTCCCTCTTTGACACAGAGATAGGCTAGGGTGGCAGAATCCATGCCACCACTAACCACCAGTACATGTGAGTAAACATTCATTTTGGTCACCTTATTTTGGATCAGGATATAACCTCATTCTCGATTAAAGATAGATATTTTAGTTTTGAATAACCAAGATAATTTAGGAGGATATTAGAAGAATCTTCTCCGAGATTCTTCATTGGAAACCATTCCTCCCTTTCCTTTTGATTACCTGGGATTGCCTGACCATCATACTTTTCCTCCTCTCCATCCTCCGGGGTAAGGTATGAAAAATAATCACGGGCATTCAGATGGACGTCATTTAAGACTTCGAGGTTATTTGAGACTTTTCCCGAGGGTATTCCCTCTACTTGAAGTAATTCCATTAGTTCTGTTGCATCTTTATTTAAGGTCCATTCTTCGATGATTTTATTGATGGCATTTTCATTATTCTTCCGAGAACTCACATTTGCATAGCAAGTGCGGCTTAAGCGAGGATCATTAACCTGGTCCTTAAAACGACTCCATTGAACATCATTTGTGATGGAAATGGCGATCCATTGGTCGTTCCCCTTACATCTAAAGGCACCGTGGGGGCTATACTGAGTATGAACGTTCCCATGTGGTTTCTGAATATAGCCATTGCTGGAATTTGCCACAAAGTATTCTCCGAGAGTTCCAAGAGGGCTATCAGCCAAGGCTAAATCGATGAAATTACCTTTACCCGTCAAACCTCTTCTTCTAGCAAATGCAAGTATTGTACTGACAAGATTAAGACCTGAGACAGGGTCCGCATATGACAATCCTGTCTGTAATGGCCTTTGTGGATCATAACCGATCATCGAATTTATCCCTGCCATAGCCTCAGCTGTAGAGCCAAAGGCCGGATACTCGGAATAAGGGCCATCAAGACCAAACCCAGGCATTGAGCACATCAATAAATTAGGATTTACCTCCAACAACCTATCGTATGTTACATCTAGATTCCGCATCACTCGCGGCCGAAAATTCTCTATAACAACATCGGCAATTGAAACCAAGTCCAGAAAAACATCTCGACCCTCAGGTTTGTCTAAACGCAAAGCGATGTTAAGTTTATTTCTGTTTAATTTGTCGTTTACTTTTCCCACCCTGCTTAACGGAATCCTAGGGTCACTCACCTTTATAATTTCGGCGCCAAAATCAGCCAAAGCTCGAGTCCCAAGGGGTCCGGCCCAAACTCGTGTGAGATCGATTACTCTCAGGTTACGCAGAGCACCCGTGGAAATAGTGTCTGTCACTGTGCCTGAGGATTCCTTAGACATATTCTTTGGTGTGCTCCCCAATTAGTGGTGCCCTGGAAATATGCATCTTTTTCCCGTCAGCAATAAAGGTAGGGGATGGGTAGGAAGCTTCTCCTGCTTCAGGATGAAAAACTGTCTGGAAAGCTTTCCTCGCAGCGTACTGTTGGTCATCAAGGACTTCGTTGATGTTTTTCACCGGTGATACCGGCAACATCCAAATAGAGGAAGCTTCTTCAAAAACTTCTGCCCTTGTTTTAGAGGCCATCCAAGATTCCATCACTCTATCTACAATTGGACCAGATTCAGGATTCTCAAAAACATTACTAAAATTCTCATCTTCAAATAAGTCTAACCTTCCCAACATTAGGCAAAGCTGTTCCCAAATACCAGGACTGCCCCCACCAAAAGTAATGTATCCATCCTTTGCAGCCACTGTGCACACACCAGGTGGGAATCCATTGGATGAAAGGGGTGATTGACGATGTCCACTCCTTTGACGAATCCCGCCATCCATATCGAGAGGGGCTTGATGCACATTTGCCAGCGTCTCTAACATCGTCAATTCCAAAAAGCTACCGGCATTACCAAAGAAATCTCGATCCCACAGGGCTATCTGCACTGCATTACTAGCATTTATGCCAGTAAGGTAGTCTGGCTGATGCCCAGGGAGCATCAAGGGTTCTTGACCTGGATTTCCGATTAGGTTTAATACCCCGCCGAGTGCTAACTGGATAATGGGTGTCGATTTATATTCATTGTAGGGCCCTGATAAACCAAATGGAGTAATGGAAATCTCGACCAAGCGAGGGTTATCTGCTCTAAAAGTTTCTTGGTCGATTCGTAAGGATTTCCGCTCTGAACTATCCCAGTCTTCAATAAGGACATCTGAAGAAGTGCTTAGATCAATTAGCTTTTGCAACCCTTCGGCTGTTCTCCAATCTAAGACAACGCTTTTCTTACCAGTATTGTTGTATAGGTAGAGTGCACTGCTTTCTTTACGGTTTGTTTCAGCAAGAAAAGGTGGGATATGACGACTCCAATCACCTTCCGGTAACTCAACCTTTACTACTTGGGCGCCCAGTGACGCTAGTAATTTTCCGGCATAAGGACCCGAAACTCCCTGTGCTGTTTCTAGTACTTTTATACCTTCTAAAGGTAAATTGTCTTGAAAATACTCCATTAGAACTTATCTAGCCTAAGGTCTTACGATCCTCTTAGGTTTTTGAGCCAGTTTTTCTAACATTGGCTGGGCTAGTTTCACAAAAGTACATGCAAGACGGCGAGTTTCTCTTGGGTCTATTAGGTCAACTACATCACCCTTATGAGCTGCTCTAAATGGAGATCGTAATTTCAGAAGCCTTTCTTCGATCATCAATCTGTGGGCCTCCGGGTCTGGAGCGTTTTCAATTTCCCTTCTATAAGCCGCTGCAACTCCCCCTTCAATCGGTATCCCTCCCCACTCTCCAGCTGGCCATCCAAACCTCAGATTCAATCCGTTAGGATGTCCAAGGCTATGAGCAGCATCAGCAGCCACGCCATATGCTTTTCGGACATTGAATTCGATCTTTGGGACTTCTGCTTCCGCACTTGCTATTAAAGCTCTAACTCCTCTTCTCATCGTGGCTTTCTTTTCAGAATGGGAACCTAGCATAAATCCAGGCATGTCTAGAAAAATAACGACGGGCAGGTTAAAAGCATCACAAAGGTCGACAAAGTGGGCATATTTTTCCGCGGCCCATCCATCCATTGCACCTGCCATAAACATAGGGTCACTACCAATCACGCCAACACTGTACCCATCTAATCTGGCGAATCCAGTAATAAGAGCACCCGCCCAGTGTCTCCTCATTTCAAAAAAATCACCATTGTCTACGACCAGCTGAATGAGTTTTCTTGGGTCATATGACCTTTTCCGATTGGGAGGAATAATGTTTAAAAGTTCTTCAGGACGTCTATCGGGTGGATCTCCGGTTTCAATTCGAGGGGCCACATCATTCGTGGTGTTCGGTAGATAAGAAATGAATTTCTTTATCTGTTCAAAAGCTTCTTCCTCAGAGTCGGCGACATTATCTACCTGACCACTTTCATGGACATGCATTTTATAGCCACCTAATTCTTCTTTATCGAGGTCTTCTCCGATAGCTCTTTTTACAACCGGCGGACCTGAGGGGAAAATTTGAGATTGCTCTTTTACCATAACCGTAAAATGGGACATCAAAGCAAAGGCAGCGGGAGCGCCAGCCACCGAACCCATGATACCTGCTGCAACAGGAACCTTTTTTAGTAGTTCAATACCTCGCCACCACAGACCCCCATCTGGCAAGCCCATATGACCTTTAGCCTCGTCGGATTTTGCACTGTGTCCGACGCCTTCTACAAGTTGGATGTATGGGATGCCGTATTGAGAAGCTAGAGGCTGCATGAAATCAGTAGGATGTTTTCTGACGTTATGAGGGCTGCCTCCTGAGATCGTAAAATCGTCCCCGCCAATCGCGACAGGCCTTCCATCTATTTCTCCAAGACCCATTACATATGCCCCTGGAGAAAACTCAATTAGATTTCCTTCGTCATCATACTCAGCGGCCCCTATCATCGGCCCATATTCCACAAAACTTCCGCTGTCCAAAATTTTATCCACCCTTTCTCTTACTGTGTATCGCCCGCCTTTATGTTGACGCTCAATTCTTTCTGCACCACCCATTTCCCTGCCTAAGCCAGTTATGTATTCAATATCTTCAAGAGCCTTTTCCCAGGGCATTCCCGGCTTCCAGGTTTCTCTTTTAGGGTCTATAGGCATTAAATTCTCCAGTTAAAACAGTATGTCTCTTAAATTAAATATAATTAAATTTCAATTGTCATGAGGAGGTTTTCCTCGCTTACATTTTGATCTTCTTTTACATTAAGCGATTTTATCGTGCCATTTACCTCAGAAAATATCTCGTTCTCCATTTTCATAGATTCTATGACTATCAGTAGATCTCCCTCTGAAACCGATTGTCCAACCCCGACCGATATTTCTATGATCTGACCCGTCATAGGGGAATTTACATGATGCTCTGCCATATAGGTATTTCTCCTCTTTTGGTTTATTTATTGAAATAATACTGTTTCTTCTTGCTCTAACTTTTTACAATCAGCATTAGTGTACCCCAGTAATTCCACTAATATCTCTTTGCTACTTTCCCCTACATCTCTAGTCGTCGTCCAATTCGATTTATCTACAAAATTCCCGAGAATTGATTGTCCGTCATAACGTTTTACACCAAACCGAGGTTCATCCATATCTACAAAAAAACCACGTTCATTCAAATGAGGATCTGACAATAATTGTCGATTATTTGAGACTATACCAGCCGAGACTCCAGAGTTTTGCAGCTGGATCATAGCGTCACTTGATTCTTGTGATTCGAACCAGGCTGAAAGACGACCATCAATAAAAGATTCATCTTTTTTCCTGTTACCTAGCAGGAGATATTTCTCAGATTTTAGATCAGTGTCACCAATAACATCGACCAGAGCACACCATGCAGTTTCATCGATAACCGATACTGCTATCCATTCGTCATCACCCTTCGTTTTATAAGCGCCATGCGGGCAATATTGAATCGATTTGTTGCCGTTTATTTCAGGTTTGTACCCATTCGAAGAACTAGCCCCAAAAAATTCTCCCAAATTGCAAGCTGGGCTGGCCGCTAACGCAATGTCTACAAATTGACCTTTACCAGTGATATTCCGTTGCCTAAGTGCTGTCAAAAGAATCCCGACGGCATTTAGTCCTGAAACCGGATCTCCGTATGCCATGCCTGAGGAGATTGGCAGAGATGAATCGTAGCCGGTCAAACCTGGTATCCCCGCCAAAGCCTCCGCAGTCGTACCAAAAGCGGGATATTCTGCATATGGGCCTTCCAGTCCAAACCCCGGCATAGAGCACATAATAAGGTGAGGATTCGTTTGAATCAGAATTTCGTAGGTTAAATCCAGATTACGCATAACTCTTGGACGGAAATTTTCTATAACTACATCCGATATAGAAGTGAGTTCAAGAAATATATTGCGACCTTCTGATTTGTCTAGGCGTAGACCGATATTCCTCTTATTTCTGTTCAGTTTGGAATTAAGACCATTTTCAGTCACTAGGGGCACTCTTGGATCTGAAATCTTTATAACATCCGCCCCATAATCACCGTATATCCGTGTCGCAAGAGGTCCTGCCCACACCCTTGTTAAATCCAAAACTCTGAGCCCTGATAGACTCCCGTTTGGTTTCTTTGCTGTATCCACTAAATTAAGACCTCTTTATTATGCTCACCCAACAGAGGGGCCCTATTTAGTACTGGAATCATATCCTGGGTTTTAAATGAAAAACTAGGAAATGTAGTTTTACCTGTTACTGGATGTTCTATTTCAACGAAAAGACCGCGATGGCGAAATTGGGGGTCTTCCAAAACTTCAGACACCCCAAGGACAGGTGCCGTTGGCAAGCCCCATATTTCAGATGCTTCAACCATTACCTCTTCTCTAGTTCTTGCTCCGACCCATTCTTTTAAGAGGGAATCTAAATAGGTTGCATTGTTACGTCGTTTGGCTCGAGTTGCATATTGGGGGTCTTCCAAAAACTCACTTTTGCCAATCATCACACAAAGCCTTTCCCATTGGTCTTCTGTTGATATGCCAAAACAAAGATGTCCGTCGGAACATTCGATTGTTGTAATACCGTAATTGGAGAAAGCGCTTTCTCTCTGCCATAGATTCCCGTTTCTATTTCTGACGTATCCTTCATATGTTTCCATTTCCATAGTGAATTGGTGAAGGGTAGCCAAGGTCTCCATCATGGCAATTTCAACGAACTGGCCTTTCCCGGTTTGATCTCTTTCCCATAAAGCGATCTGCACAGCCCCATTTCCATTCAAACCTGTTAAATAGTCCGGCTGATGTCCAGGTAACATAAGCGGTTCCTTTTCCGGTAGACCCGTGAGATAAAGGTACCCACCCAAAGCTAATTGAATTATTGGTGTAGAAGTGAATTTAGAATAGGGCCCGGAGAGTCCGAAGGGCGTCAAGCTAATCTCTATTAAGGACGAATTAGAATCTGTAAAACTGTTATTTGAGATTTGCAGTAATTCTCTATCGGATAGATCCCAATCTTCAAGTAATATATCTGAGGTAGAAACTAATTCTTTAAATGCTGTCATTCCTTTCGAAGTGGCTATGTCAAGTACAACACTTTTCTTTCCTGAGTTGTTGTATTGGTAAGTCGCACTGGATTCGATATTTTCATCATCTTGCAGGAAGGGACCAACTATCCTTGACCAATCTCCCCTCGGAGGTTCAATCTTAATAACTTCCGCTCCAAAGGCGGCGAGTAAACGCCCACAATGAGGGCCAGCGATCCCCTGCGCAATTTCAATAACTTTTAAGCCTTCCAAGGGAAGGGATGTTTTCGTCCTACGCAAAACTTGTCCTTGAGGGATTTCCTATTGTGTCCTTGGTATTGGAACATTCATAAGACGAGATATTACATAAATCTCAAAAAGATTGCTTGATTGGGTTTTAGTTTGGAGTTGTGTTACCAAAATGAAAAAGGTACGTTAACATCCATGTTGTCTATAAGAAGAAGCTACATCCAACCAACTGAAGTATTGGGTTTGTTGTTGGTGATCTTTTTAGCGACCTTCCTGCGGCTTTACGAATTAGATCGTGGGCACTCCGGATTAGGGATTTACTCGGCAACTTCTTTAAACACTACGACATCTTTTCAAAACTGGCTTTTCCCCGGTATTTTTATCGATGGGTCCATTATCACTGATAAGCCGCCTGTTTTTTTCTGGGTGCAAGGCTTTTTCTTGGAGGTTTTCGGCCCTTCTAATTTGGGTCTCAGATTGGGCCCAGCTCTATGTGGTATTTCATGTGTATTTTTACTGTATTTGATTCTTCGGCGAACTTATGGCGTCATGACTGCTTTTTTAGGAGCACTATTTCTCGCTATCGCTCCGTTAGACGTTAATTTTTCTAGAGGTGTTTTCTTAGAACCATTAACAAACACACTGATTTTATTATCTATTTTGATGCTGTTAATAGCTGCTGATCGGAGAAAGGTTAGATATGTCTACATCACTGCCATCCTGATTGGTATCGCTTTTATGTCCAAGCTTTGGCAAGGATTAATTCCTTTGCCTGGTTTGGCCATTTTTTATATTTATATGCGTTGGGAACCTTGGAGTAAATTTCTTCAAACAACAGTCCTTGCATTGGCTGTTTTCACCATGACAGCATTCGCTTGGCCACTCTTGGCATGGTTACTTGAGTCTTCTTATGGAACTGTCATGCATTCAGAGAATGTTTGGGACATGATATTTGGCTGGAATCTCTTTGATAGATTTGGAAACCTTCAGTACGGATCATCTCATGACCCCAGCTGGTTTTGGTTTCTAACTGGCCCTATGCAGGTCTTCTTAGGGATCACCTTTCTACCTTTAGGTATTTTAGGTTCATGCTTCATTTTATTCGACATTAAGAAATGTCTTGCAAGGCGGAAAGGGAAATCAAATTCGGCCATTTATATGGGCGTTATATGTTTGATATGGTTACTGGTTTCTATGGTGGGTTTTGGGGGCGCCAGTGTCAGACTGTCCAGTTATTGGGCTTCCACCGTTCCCGCTATTTGTGCCATTTCAGCGGTTGGTATGGTAGGAATCATAAAACATCGTCAGTCTTACGCAGCTTGGCAGAGAGCTCTTCTATTTGTGATCGTCATAGTGGGGCTAATTTATATGTCGAATGCTTTCTCTCATTTGTCCGATTTGTCATCGGCTTATAAGTATCTGACTTTCATTTGTCTCATTGGCGCTCTATCCATGCCATTGGTTTTATTTTTCAAACCAGGGTTTGATTCAATTAATTTTGATAAAGGCGAAATGGTTCTAAATAAATTTCTGTGGTCGATCTTTATAATCATCTGCATCGCGAATTTATCAATCACCTCATACAGTCTGTTTAACCCAAGGGATGACACCTTAGGAAGGATTGGATTTGATCAAATGCCCGTCAGTTTCCCAAATAGAAACGTCGACCCGGTAGAGCCCGACATAGAGCGATCTCGACTACGTGGAACTGTCATAACAGCAATAGTTAGAAGCGAACCTGAAGATTTAACAAAAGCTATTAAATATATTTATGAGAATAGCGACACTGCTCAATATTTGATTGCGACTGATTCCTATAATACAGCAGCAAAAATTGCCTACCACACAGCAGAAACGTTACCAGAGATACCTCGTCTACCTATCATCCCAATATATTCCGAGTATCAAGACACCTGGATAACAACACTGACAGAGTTAGAAGACCTTTCAAGTCAGGGTAATGTGAAATATATTATGGCCGCATCAGACATGAAAACTTTGAAATTTGAGTTCTGGAGTTGGCTAAATCGGCATGCAGATGACGTGACAATAA
>ENA-UPTF01002016-UPTF01002016.1-marine-metagenome-genome-assembly--contig:-NODE-2016-length-12137-cov-14.799834_pt1 | contig 12137 bp, 11 predicted proteins | sample MGYA00238166_ERZ767019 | MGnify/ENA primary metagenome ERZ767019 (study PRJEB28930, sample SAMN06266391) | marine metagenome | isolation source: Sea water from 250 m depth | place: Atlantic Ocean... | reverse complement strand
GCCCAAACTGTCGATGGTATAGGCACGCTGTTGATGATGAAATACCTACTGCCCTTTGAAGTTGCGTCCCTACTGCTTCTGGGTGCGTTGATTGGGGCTGCTATGCTTTCGAGAAATGTGGATTAATGGATAGTTTGCAAACATATTTATTTATCAGTGCCATCCTTTTTTCTCTGGGTCTATACGGCGTAATCACACGGCGTAACGGTATTGCTGTTTTGATGGGCATTGAACTGATATTGAACTCGGCCAATATTAATTTTATTGCCTTTGCCCGTTTTGGGGGCATGAACCTATCTGGGCATGTTTTTGCTCTTTTCGTAATCATAATGGCAGCAGCAGAAGCAGCTGTTGCTCTTGCTATTATTATAAACATATTTAATAATCTTCAGACGGTAAATATTGATGAAGCGCAGCAGTTAAAATTGTGACCGGTGATATGTTGATCAATTACGCCCTGGGGATCCTCTTTTTACCATTATTGTCATTCATTATTTTGATCCTAGTAGGTAAGCGTTTACCGCGGCAAGGTGACTGGGTAGCAATAGGTTCAGTCCTTATCACACTAATTTTATCACTGGCTATGTTTGGTAGTATGCTGCTTTCCCATGACCCCGGGTTTAGCCATGAAGCTTCAATTGAATGGATGGATCTAGGTGCCTTCCGAATTGAGTTGGGTTTTTTGATCGATAATATCACGATAGTGATGTTACTGGTTGTAGCCCTTATATCCACAATGACCCATGTATTTTCAATCAAATACATGGCAGGGGACATTAGATATTCAAGATATTATGCCTATTTGGGATTGTTCACCTTTAGTATGAACGGCATTGTCCTGGCCAATAACCTTTTTTCACTTTACATATTTTGGGAACTAGTTGGCGTCAGTTCTTATCTGCTTATCGGTCACTGGTTTGAAAAAGATTCTGCCGCGGATGCCGGCAAGAAGGCCTTCCTGACAAACCGGGTCGGTGATATAGGATTCTTTATCGGCGTCATGCTGATCTTTACTGCTCTGGGTACGTTTAATTATGGAGAAATTTTTCAGGGTGTGGCCCAGGGCGATATGGCCGGCACACTGCTTACCCTGGCCGGCATTGGTCTTTTCATGGGAGCCATTGGAAAATCATCTCAATTCCCGCTACACATTTGGCTACCGGATGCCATGGAAGGCCCCACACCGGTTTCCGCCCTGATGCATGCGGCAACAATGGTGGCAGCAGGTGTTTTTCTAACGGTACGGCTATTTCCAATATTTACACCTGAGGCACTTCTGTTCATTGCGTATGTTGGCGGGTTCACGGCTATTTTTGCAGCCACAATTGCTATTACGCAAAACGATATTAAAAAGGTATTGGCCTATTCCACGGTCAGTCAACTTGGATATATGATATTAGCTGTGGGAACAGGTGCTTACATCGCCGGATTTTTTCACCTGGTGACACATGCTATGTTCAAAGCGTGTCTTTTCTATGGTTCCGGCAGTGTGATCCATGCCATGCATCATGCCCTGCATAACAAACATGATCATGATACTGATCCGCAGGATATGCGCAATATGGGTGGTTTTAAATCGAAGATGCCGGTAACCTATTGGACCATGGTAGTAGCCGCTTTAGCAATATCCGGTGTACCCTTATTCTCAGGTTTTTTATCAAAAGACGCGATCCTGGCGGGTACACTGGCATTTGGAACCCATCATCCGCAGCATTTTCTGTTACCAATTTTTGGCTTTGGGGCTGCCCTGATCACTGCTTTTTACATGTTCAGACTGATTTTCATGACCTTCCACAATGAACCAAAATTGCCGGAACTTTATGATGATATTAATGAATCACCCAAAGAAATGACTTTTCCTCTGGTCCTGCTAAGTACGCTCAGCGTCTTCATATTCTATACGCTACCATATTTCAATCCCCTTTCTGACCATGGTTGGTTCATGGAATTGGTTAAGGCCAAAGATTCAATGGTCCCTGGGAACCCTAGCGCCCATGAAATAGCAGAAGGGATACATCATAGCCATACGTTGACAATGATCCTTTCAACTCTGGTTGCAGCTCTTGGCATCTTCCTTTCTTGGTCGGTTTATCTGAAAAAACGTATATCAGCTGATGCCTGGGCAGAAAAGCTCACACCATATTATAATCTATCCTTGAATAAATATTTCTTTGATGAAAATTATGATAAATATCTATACCAGCCATTGTTACGTCTTGCGGACCGAATTTCATTCATCGATTGGGATTTGTATGATAAGTACTTCATCAATGGCTTTGGCCATGTGACTAAGTGGCTTTCATTCCTTACGGGACGTACAGACTATGATGGGCTGGATCAAACTATAGTCGATGGGTTGGGAAGATCCATGAGCAAGGCCGGGTCAACATTGAAAGAAGTCCAAACTGGCCGTTTGCAAAACTATATGCTCTTTGCCCTGTTTGGGGTAGTTATTATAGTAATTTTTCAATCATTTTAACCGTGAAACGATTAGGAAACTCGAATGGATAACATTTTAAGCTGGATTATCTGGATTCCAATTATCGGGATGGTTGCTATTGGGTTTGTTCCCAGGGGTCAACAGGATCTTATTAAAAAAATAGCAGCAGTAACCACTGGAATCCAATTACTTGTTGCAGTAATGATATGGATAACATTTAATCCGACCGATGGATCATTTCAATTTATGGAACGTGCTGAATGGATCCCATCGTTGGGCATCGCCTATATTCTTGGCATCGATGGGCTAAGCTTGCCGATGGTCGCCTTGAATGCATTAATAGCCTTTCTGGGCGTTTTCGTGAGTTGGAATATCGATCGCGCCGTGAAAGGGTATTTTGCGTTATTTCTATTATTAGATACTGGTATAATGGGTGTATTCCTATCCCTGGATTTTTTCCTATTCTATGTTTTCTGGGAAGTAATGTTATTGCCCATGTATTTCCTGATTGGAATGTGGGGTGGACCGCAAAGAGAATATGCAGCGATTAAATTTTTTCTGTATACTTTATTTGGCTCTGTCCTCATGCTGATTGCCTTACTAGCGCTCTATTTTGCATGTGGAAAAACATTTGATATGTTGCTCATGATGGAACGAGCACCTTTCGCCCTGGATGGTGTCGTCTGGTGGGGTATGAGCGCCATCAAGGTGATTTGGGTGTTACTATTTATTGGTTTTGCCATTAAAGTTCCTGTTTTTCCATTTCATACCTGGCTTCCGTTGGCCCACGTAGAGGCGCCCACAGCTATTTCAGTGGTGCTGGCCGGTATTCTGCTAAAATTGGGTGTTTATGGTATGCTGCGGATTAATTACACTATGCTGCCGGACGCAGTCTGGTGGTTCGCGGGTGCTTTTGCAGTTCTGGGTATGATCAATGTGTTGTGGGGTGCCATGTGTGCCCTGGCGCAAAAAGACCTGAAGAAAATGGTCGCCTATTCTAGTATTAGTCATATGGGTTTCCTCTTATTGGGTATGGCGGCAGTCATTGCCGGCGGTGCTGCGAATGGCTCAAATTTGATGGCCGCACAGGCTGGTATCAATGGGGCGGTATTTCAGATGTTTAATCATGGTACCATCTCGGCCATGCTCTTTATTCTAGTGGGTGTGATCTATGATCAGGCACACCATCGTGACATTGAGGGCTTTGGCGGACTAGCGGCACAAATGCCGGTTTATAGCGGAATTGTTGCTTTGGCATTTTTTGCAGGGTTAGGCTTACCTGGCCTGTCTGGGTTTGTCAGTGAAGCCATGTGTTTCATCGGTGCCTTCCCGGTATTCCGTACCATCGTAATAATTTCCACAATTGGTATTTTGCTAAATGCTGCCTATTTCCTGTGGGCCTTCCAACGGATATTTTTTGGCAAATTGAATGAAAAGTATACAGGACTGGTCGATATTAATCGGCGTGAACTTTTCACTGTGGTACCCTTATTGGCAATCACAATTTTTCTTGGTATTTACCCCAGACCGTTTCTGGATATGATCAAAGAGACCATGAATGTATTGATCGATCAAGTTGTTATAGTTGGAGGTATAGCCGGCATTTTCTAACATGCTTCTCGTAGTATGAGTAATCTGCAAAGTCTCTCTCTTTACTGGCCTGAATTGATCCTTTCAGGTACGATATTGCTGGCAATTATTATCGATATATTTTCGGAATCGCAGCAATCAAAAAAGGTCAGTAACTGGGTCACACTGGGACTATTACTCACTTTAATTGCAGTGGCTATCACCAAGCATTCTCCCACCACGTTATTTATGGATACACTGGCTTTTGATCCTTTTGCTAGTTTTATTAAATCAATTGTTATTGTAGCCACCATACTGGTCATTGTGATCAGCCGTAATAGCAATGAGTTTAAGGGCTATCATACCGGAGAATATTATGCACTGCTGGCAGTGATGGTATTTGGTATGTTTCTTATGGCTAGTGCCATTGATCTGATAATGGTTTATTTATCCATAGAAGTTGTGTCGCTCATGTCGTTTATCCTGGCCGGCTATTTAAAGAATAATCCCCGCTCTAATGAGGCTTCATTAAAATATGTTATTTATGGTGCATTTTCATCAGGCATTATGCTGTACGGCCTCAGCATTATTTTTGGATTGACGGGTACCACGAATTATTTTGAAATCAGGGATGCTGTCAAAGCCCTCGATGGTTCAGCTGATCTAGCCTTAACAATTGCCAGTGTTTTTGTATTGGCTGGTTTTGGCTACAAGATATCCGCAGTTCCCTTTCATTTTTGGACACCTGATGTTTATGAAGGATCACCAACTCCGATTACAGCTTATTTATCTGTGGCACCCAAAGCCGCGGGTTTTGCCCTGATGATTCGCTTCTTTAATCAGGTGTTTGTCGATGGCGCTTCATTGAGCGGGATGGGTTGGTCTTCTACCGTGAGTTTCTCCTGGCCACAATTGTTGGGCATCATTTCGGTAATTACTATGAGCATGGGGAATTTGGTCGCAATCCAGCAATCAAGCGTTAAAAGAATGTTGGCTTATTCCAGTATTGCTCATGCTGGTTATATGCTCATGGCCTTACCTACAACATCTTCGGAAGGCGTTTTTGGTATTATGATATATCTGGTGATGTATCTGTTTATGAATCTGGGCGCATTTTTTGTGCTGATTTACGTGATCGAGAAAGAGGGTGGAGAAACTTTCGAACACTTTAACGGGTTAGGCTGGCGCATGCCTATTGTTGGGCTTGTTATGACCATTTTCATGTTTTCGCTTACCGGTCTGCCGCCAACGGTTGGGTTCATAGGTAAATTTTATCTCTTTGCCGCTGTAATTAATGCTGGACCAGCATTTTACTGGCTGGCTTTCTTTGGTGCGCTTAATACAGTAGTATCACTGTACTATTATATGCGTGTTGTGAAAGCAATGTATCTTACTGGTGAACCAAGTGATGTTATAGCAGTACCATCTTTTTCCATGACCATGATTTTTCTATTATTAGCAATACCATCTGTGGTTTTTGGTATTTATTGGGTGCCAGTATTGGGATGGGTAAAAGAGAGTTTGTTATTATTTGTGCAGGCGCTGTAATATTGCCCCTATTTTTGGGATATAAATAACAAACTTATCAATCACTAAAAGTCAGGATTTACAGGTACCTTAATTATTGGTGGAGCTTATTGATGCGGGTATTCTGTGATATTCGACTATTTGTTGGCTAAAGGATACAGATGTAAATTTAGTGCTGCGATTAATAACGCATATTATGGTTGAAAACTATTTCCCTATTATAATTGTATTTCTTGTTGCTGCGGGGTTTGCATTTGTGAGTCTCATTGCAACCCATCTTTTTGGTCCACGCGTACCGAACGCAGTAAAAATGATGCCCTATGAATCTGGTGTAGATCAAGTAGGAGACACGAGAATTCGAATTTCAATTCGTTTTTTCCTAATAGCTTTACTGTTTATTATTTTTGATATTGAGATTGTCTTTCTTTATCCCTGGGCCGTAGTATTCAAAGATTTCCTTTCAGCTGGTCCCTTTATTTTTTTTGAAATGGTTGTTTTTCTGGCTATCCTGGGGTTTGGTTTTGTTTATGTTTGGCGGAATGGAGCATTGGATTGGGAATAAAAGGAATTGTGGGTAGAACGGAATGTTATTTTACCATGAAGGTGAATTATCATTTCTAGATAATTTTTGTTATAATAAAATATTTTCATGAATCACGATGATATTAAATCGAATGTATTAACCACAACGCTTGAAAGTGCTATAAACTGGGGCAGAAAGAATTCACTTTGGCCAATGCCCTTTGGTACAGCCTGTTGTGGGATTGAGTTTATGGCAGTGTTGGCGGCGCGCACGGACATATCCCGTTTTGGTGCGGAAGCGATCCGTTTTTCACCGCGACAATCAGACTTATTAATTGTTGCTGGTAGGATTTCTATTAAAATGATGCCAGTACTTATCCGCATATACGAACAAATGCCGGAGCCCAAATGGGTAATTTCTATGGGTGCCTGCGCATCCACTGGAGGCGTATTTGATACATATAGTGTGATCCAAGGTATAGATAATTTTATTCCAGTTGACGTATATGTACCTGGCTGCCCACCAAGACCGGAAGGTGTTGTAGAAAGTCTAATGAAAATCCAAAATTTGATAGATAAAGAGAAATTGTCTGACTACGCACTTTCATCTTCTAAATAGATGTTTTTAGAAAAAACGCTTTCCCAGATAGAAGATTCATTTTCCGATTATGTTTTTGGTCTGACGGAATTTGCCGGTGAAAAAATTATTCATATCAAAGGCCAGAGCATTATAGATGTGCTGAAGATATTTAAGGATGCGGGATTCAACTTTTTAGCTGATCTCACAGCAACTGATAACTTAACACTTGGAGGCTTTGAACGTTTTGCTGTTGTGTACCATCTGCTTTCCCATGCTTCAGCAGAACGCGTGACAGTAAAGGCGTATGTGCCCGAAGATAATCCAGTATTGCCTTCTATAGAATTACTGTGGAAAACAGCAGACTGGCAGGAACGTGAAGTATTTGATTTATTTGGCATAAAGTTCGAAGGACATCCGAATTTGATCCGTATTATGAATCCAGATGACTATGAAGGGTACCCATTGAGAAAAGACTATCCTAGGTTGGGTCGCAAAGAACGATATGATTTTCCTGTGATTGATCGGGGCATACAAAAACAAAAACAAACAAAATGACTAGAGTAACAGAACAGCAACTTGAAACGGACAGAATGATCCTAAATTTTGGGCCTCATCACCCGTCGACCCATGGAACACTACGGATAATTATGGAACTGGAAGGTGAAACTGTAATGAAGGCAATACCAGAAATCGGTTATCTCCATTCTGGATTCGAAAAACTGGGTGAAGACTTGGATTTCAACCAGTATATTACTATAACAGATAGAATGAATTATCTGTCGCCCCTGTGTAACAATGTGGCTTATGCTTTGGCTGCAGAAAAATTGATGGACCTGGAAGTTTCCAAACGAACGGAGTATATCCGTATTTTGATGTGTGAATTGAGCCGGATTGCTGATCATCTATTAAATGTGGGTATGCTGGCTGTGGACTTAGGAGCAATGACTGCCTTTCTTTATGGATTCAAGGCGAGAGAGGACATTTATGATCTTTTTGAAATAGCTACTGGGACTCGTCTTACCACCAGTTATACTCTTGTTGGAGGTCTGATGCGAGATATACCGGATGGATACGACAAGGCGGTTCTAAAAGTTTTAGATGAAGTAGATGAAATTGCCAATGATATAGAAACTTTATTAAATAAGAATCGAATATGGCAAGATCGGACAAAAAATATTGGTATCATCTCAAAAGAGAATGCTATTTCTTATGGTATCTCTGGACCCATGGCAAGAGCATCCGGCATAGATTGGGATATCAGAGTGAATGAACCATATTCCAGTTATGAAGATTTTGATTTTGACGTTGCCATTGCTTTAAATGGTGATGTTTTTGATCGGTATCTAGTGCGGATGGAGGAAATTCGCCAAAGTATAAAGATATGCAGGCAGTCATTGGATAAAATGCCAACTGGAGATGTGAGCATTGACCCGGATTTTGGATTTAGCCTACCTCCGAAAGATGAAGTTTATAACTCGATTGAAGGTTTGATTTATCATTTTGAAGTTACCATGCCGAACAGAGGTATGAATCCACCTGTCGGTGAAGCCTATGTGGCAACAGAATCACCCAATGGTGAACTAGGATATTATATTGTAAGTGATGGAAACCGTACACCCTATCGGGTTCGCACAAGGCCACCATCGCTGATAAACTATTCAATATTTTCAAAACTGATAGAAGGACATATGCTTTCAGATGCACCAGCGATTCTTGGAAGTATAAATATTATCGCAGGAGAATTGGACCGATGAATTCCAACGGTAAATCGATGCAAGGATTTACTTTTGTAGACCCGGAAAGGGTAGAACAAATTTTTTCCCAATATCCAGATAAAAAATCTGCCACCTTGCCATTGCTACATTTAGCGCAGTCACAGCATGGATACATTTCTAATAGTGTAATTAATACTATCGCTGATTTGGTTGATTGCCATCCAGCCATTGTGATGGACTGCGTTTCTTTTTATACCATGTTATATACGAAACCTCAAGGTCGCCATATCATTCAAGTTTGCCAGACACTTTCTTGTAGTTTGAACGGTGCCGATTCCCTGGTAGATCATGTAATGGATAAGTATGAAATCAAGCCTGGCGAAACAACGGCTGATGATCGCTTTACCCTGATGAAAGTAGAATGCTTAGGATCTTGTGGGACTGCCCCAGTTGTACAAATAAATAAAGAATATCATGAAGGTTTATCTACAGAAAACTTTGACAAATTACTTGAGTCTTTTGAATGAATACATTTAAACCAGTCCTTACAGAGCATATTGGTCAACCTGATTGCCATACGCTTTCATTTTACAAAAGTATTGGGGGATATACTGCCCTTGAGAAAATACTAAAAATGAATCCTGAGGATGTTACCCAGGAAGTGAAAGATTCAAACCTTCGCGGCAGGGGCGGTGCAGGTTTTTCAACTGGTGTGAAATGGGGATTTATCCCAAAGGATTCAAATAAGCCTAAATATCTGATCAATAATGCAGATGAAAGCGAACCTGGAACTTTTAAGGATCGGTTACTCATGAATAAAGCGCCGCATCAAATGCTCGAAGGTATGATCATTGCTGCTTACGCCATCGGTTGTCATACATCCTTTATTTATATTCGCGGGGAATTTTATAAAGAATACAAAATATTGGAAAAGACAATAGCTGAAGCATATGAAAAAAACATCCTTGGCCAAAATATTCTTGGGTCTAATTATAATTTGGACATTGTTATTCATAGAGGAGCTGGGGCCTATATTTGTGGTGAAGAGACGGGGTTGATTGAATCGCTTGAGGGTAAACGAGGATGGCCAAGAATTAAGCCGCCTTTCCCAGCGATCGAGGGCTATCTCCAAAGCCCTACGATAGTGAATAACGTCGAAACCCTTTCCTGTATTCCTCATATCATAAACCGTGGATCCAGCTGGTTTAAATCAATTGGGCCTGAGAAAGGCCCAGGGCCAAGACTTTTCTGTATCTCGGGATGCATAAATAAACCCGGTGTATACGAAGAGCCTATGGGCATATCTTTGAAAGAACTGATTTACGAAAAGGCAGGGGGCATTCCAGATGACAAACAATTAAAAGCCGTATTTCCCGGCGGTTCCTCATCGGCAATTCTCACAGCTAAGGAAGCATTGGATGTAAAGATGGATTTTGAGGATTTGGTAGAAAAGAAAAGCATGCTAGGATCTGCTGGTGTTATTGTAATGGACGAAACGGTAAATATGGTTCAGGCATGCCTCAATATCGCCCGGTTTTATGCCCATGAATCTTGTGGTCAATGTACTCCGTGCAGAGAAGGTACAGCATGGTTGGTGAAAATGCTAACCCGGTTAGTTAATGGTGGGGGTAAACCAAACGATATAGACATGCTTTTTGAAATTACCGATAACATCGGTGGTCTTATTGATTTTTCGAAAGGCAGTTATGGTAAGACTATCTGCCCATTTGGTGAAGCAGTAGCTTGGCCAGTAAGAAGTTTTGTGGAGAAATTCAAAGCTGAATTTCTAAAATATTTGCCTGAAAAAAGAGCAGTTGCATAATGCCTTTATTAAAAATAGACGATAAAGAAATTCAGGTAAAAAGTGGTGCTACTGTTCTGGAAACAGCTGAGGCCAATGGCATAGAGATACCGCACTACTGTTACCATCCGGCTCTAGAAGTTGTTGGTAGCTGCAGGATGTGCCTTGTACAGGTTGAAGGAATGCCCAAACTGCAAGTATCATGCAATACATTTGTTGGTGATGTTCATCCAGATCGTAAGCTGGATGGAAAATATGATATGGTGGTACATACTCAGAATGATCTCGTGGTACAAGAGAGAAAAAATATACTGGAATTCCTTCTATTAAATCATCCTCTGGATTGTCCTGTATGTGATCAGGCTGGTGAATGTTATCTTCAGGATTACTCTTTCAAATTTGGCAATGCCCACAGCCGATTTGAAGAGAATAAAAGGGTGCGATCAAATGAGTATCTTGGATCACAGATTGTTATTAATCATAATCGCTGTATTATGTGTAGTCGTTGTGTTCGTTTTACACAGGAAATTTCAGGCACCAGCGAATTATATGTTGAATCCCGCGGATACAATTCAAAAATCGCGGCTTTAGAAGAAAAACCCCTTGATAATCTTTTAGCAGGTAATGTGGCAGATATTTGCCCTGTAGGTGCACTGTTAAGTACCGACTATATCCATAAGAATCGTATTTGGAACCTGAAAAAACAACCATCTGTGTGCCAGGATTGCAGTGTTGGATGCAATGTTGATGTATTTTCTCAGCAAAATCAGATTTACCGAATAAACCCACGGGAAAACCATGATGTAAATGGTTACTTTATGTGTGACATTGGAAGATATGGCTTTCATCGCTTTGAAGAAATTGAGCGTGTTACCCAACCCATGATTAGAAAAGGAGATTCATTTGTGTCGGTTGCATGGGAAAAAGCTATTCTGGATACTGCTAATACGCTTAATAATACGGAGGGCAAAGTTGCTGGTGTTACATCTCCTTTCCATACCAATGAAGCAAATTTCATGCTTGGCCGTTTGGTCAATGGTAATGTCGGAACTTTACCACCAATAACAAATGAGGAGATCAATTATCCATCGGGTTTTCGCATTAGTGGTGATCGATCTCCTAATCGACACGGCATGAATGATGTATGTCCTTCAATTGTGGATGATTTTGCCTCTGCTGTCGAAAGAAAGGATATCCGTTTTTTATATCTGTTGGATGATGGTATTGATGTAGAACTCAACGAATTATGGAAAGGACTGCTACAAAAGATTGATTTTGTAGTCGTTCAAAGTTATGCCATGACGGATGTGTCAAAATGTGCTGATATTGTATTGCCAGGACAGGCACCGTTTGAGCGAGAAGGAACAATCACTAATGATATGGGGCGTGTGCAGTGGTTGAGGCCATCAGTTACAACAAAAGGTGAATCTCGTCCTGATTGGGAAATACCCATGTTAATTCAATCCAAGTATACTGGAGTTGAGGGACTCACCGATGTAAGCTCGATAATGAATGAGATGGGAAAAGACTTCGCCGCTTATTCCGACATCACCTTTTTTCGGTTGGGAGATCAGGGTTTACCTCTTAATGGAAAGGCTGAGGAATAATGGATTTTCTTGGCTTTGTAATCATTTGCGTGAAGGTTTTAGTTGTTTTTGGTACTCGTCCTGAGGCTATAAAGATGGCTCCTGTTGTACGAGAACTTAATAAATCTCTAGATGTCAAGGTTTGTGTAACTGCTCAACATCGTGAGATGTTGGATCAGGTGTTGGATCTGTTCGAAATTAAACCGGATTATGATCTTAATATAATGAAGCCAGGACAGAATTTGTTTGATTTAACTGGCAATGTATTGTTTGGAATAAAGCAGATTTTGATTGAAGAGAATCCGGATGTTGTTCTAGTGCAAGGAGACACCACCACCACCATGACAACTTCATTGGCCTCCTTTTATCTACAGATACCTGTTGGTCATGTAGAAGC
>ENA-UPTF01002015-UPTF01002015.1-marine-metagenome-genome-assembly--contig:-NODE-2015-length-12144-cov-4.604127_pt1 | contig 12144 bp, 8 predicted proteins | sample MGYA00238166_ERZ767019 | MGnify/ENA primary metagenome ERZ767019 (study PRJEB28930, sample SAMN06266391) | marine metagenome | isolation source: Sea water from 250 m depth | place: Atlantic Ocean | study... | reverse complement strand
GGCAGAATCAGGGAGATTTACTAGAATATATTTTTTTGCTAACGCTATCTGAGTTGGATAATGATCTGGGTCTTGCTCGTGTCTGTCTTTCAGATCAGAGATAGTGTTGTCTCTACTTTTAATTCGGTTTAGCTCATCTAAAAATTCATCTGGAGGCCTGTAGCCTACAATACGGTCTACCTCATTCCCGTCCGTGTCTAACAATAAAATTGTCGGATATCCTCTTACACGATATTTTTTCTTCTGCTCAGGGCCGCTATCTTTTTCAGCATCTATTTTTTTTGAAATTAGATTTTGTTTCGCAAACTCAATGACTCTCTCATCTGTGTAGGTATCGGCATCAAGCCGGTCACACCAGACACACCAGTCTGTCTCAAAATCCAGGAGAACTAATTTGTCCTGGTTATTACTGATAATATTGTCCAGGGGGTTCTCGGTCCAGGGATAATGATTTTTTGTTCCGCAGCTAAAAATCATGAAGGACAAAAGACTCAGGATTAGAATATTATTTATTGATCTTTTAGCCACTTTTACTATTACCTATATATTTATTGAGCGATAGATTTTATCTGGATTACTTATAAGATCAATGAAGCCTATACTGATTAAAATAAGAAACAAGATCTTTAGTGATATTAGACCATTTATAGGATTCAAAAAACTTATTATCGGTCATCTCTCTGTTTGGTCTATTTAACCTGTCTACTATTAGCCTGAGTAAAGCAGCAGGATCATCCGGCGAAAAATATTCTACATAGTCTTTTCCTACTTCCCGAAAAACCTCAATATCCGTACATAATACCTTGCACCCTCTCGATAATGCCTCGACCAGCGGCATACCAAATCCTTCGTACAAAGATGGGCTGACAAAAAGATTAGACCTGTCATAGTAGTCAATTAACTCACTCTCGGTGCCGACATGGTCAATAACGTCTGCGTCAATGTTATTCTCTAGCAGATTAATTGAGGATATGATCTGATCTCTAGTGCCTAGATCTTTTCCGATAAAACAGACTCTGAGCCTGTCTCTACCGCTATAGTGTTCTAGTGCCTTTACTAAAAGCTGATGGTTTTTTCTTTTTTCAAATGTGGCGATATAGAGTATGTCAATGTCTCTATTCTTATTTGATGGCTCCGCTAAGTACGATCGGTCAATCCCATTTGGTGAAACAATGATTCTCTCAGGCTCAATTTTGCATTTTTGTGTCAGCTCTTTTTTTGTAAAGTCACTGACAGTAATAATATTTTCGCATTTTTTCCACTGCCTCTTTTGAATTTTTTTCCCAAAAGAGAAAAAATCGACCCGTTTAAACTTTGTGAAATTTCTTATATCGTGTATCAACTGAAAGTGTAGGTGCTTTGATAGTGCCAACAGAGGAACCGGCATAAAGTCAGTTACTACGATCATTTTTTTTAATGACATTAGCCTGATCGAATAGGCTATAAAGGTGAAAAGTCGATCGAAGAATGGAAACCTGGAGACCTCGTGAACGTCAATCTTTTCATGAATAAAATGATCAGAGATGTTTCCTCTTTTAATTAATACAATTATCCTCTGATCATCTGAGACATGTTCTGCAAACGCAGAAATTATATTTTCAAATCTCTTGTTGGCACCGGTTTTGAGATTCGATCTATAATAGAATGAGCAGAATAGAAAATTATTAGCCAATAGGTCTCAAGCTTTTTGGTTTAAACGCTCTAGAATCATTTTAGGTGCTCTAACGGCCGCACCCTTATCATTGACAAAAGCATGTTCCGTATAGCCGGTTGCTATGGGCTCCTTTTCATCTTCTATAAAAACAGAATAATCAATCTGCAGCTTTGACCTTGGCTCTGTTGATATGCTGGCCCTGATAATAATATTTTGCTCAAACCTTGCGCCTTTTAAATAGTCGCAGTGGCTAGAAATAACCGGCAGCATGATTCCTTTTTTTTCTACGTCTGTGACCCCTAGCCCGATCGAGGCCAATAGCTCAGTCCTGGCTTCCTCGAAATATTCAAAATATCTTGAATAATACACGATCCCCATTTGGTCAACATCTTTATAAAATATTTTTACTTGATGGTCAAACGAGATCATTTCGTATTCTCATAGAATCCGAGCTTGTCATATTTTTCGATTCTCAGATCAATAAATGATTCAGGCTCAATAGACTCTAGCTCACTCAGCGCATCAAGAAGAGCTATCTTTAGATTTTTTGATGAGGACTCTATGTCTCTGTGTGCGCCTCCGTTTGGCTCTATGATTATGTTATCACATATCCCCAGCTCGACCATGTCATCCGGCGTAACCTTGAGCGCTTCTGCGGCCTCCTCGGCCTTACTGGCATCTCTAAATAATATAGACGCACAGCCCTCTGGGCTTATTACAGAGTACCACGTATTTTGCATCATAAAAAATCTATCACACAAACCGATTCCTAGAGCGCCGCCGCTGGCCCCCTCACCAATAACCACTGAAACAATAGGAACTTTTAAGGATGACATGCTAATCAGGTTCGTGGCTATGGCCTCCGCCTGTCCACGCTCTTCAGCGCCAATCCCTGGGAACGCACCCGGGGTGTCCATGAACGTAACCACGGGCAACTTAAATTTTTCAGCCAGTTTCATTATGCGCATTGCTTTCCGGTAGCCTTCTGGCCTCATCATACCAAAATTTCTGTATAAATTCTCTTTGGTATTTCTACCTTTCTGCTGTGCAATAATGGCTATCTTTTGTTCATTTATTTTTGCAAAACCAGTTACTACAGCCGGATCATCCGCGTATAGCCTGTCACCATGCATCTCTATAAAATCAGTGAAAATAGTGTTTATATAGTCTAACGCATACGGGCGCTGGGGATGCCTCGCAAGCTGGACGCGCTGCCACCTGTTTAGAGAAGAATGAATTTTATTGATCTGCTGCAATCTTTTTTCATGCAGCTTTGCAATTTCTTTCGTTACCTCTTTCGAGGGCTCAGAGACAGACTCTTTGGAAGAAATTTCTTCATCTAATAGTCTGATTGGCTCTTCAAAATCTAAATAATACTTCAAATTAATATCTAAACTGTTTTTATGGTTTCAGGTTACAGAGAACTATCCGTTTAATAAAGTTTTAATTATGATTTCAAGGTCTAGTTTCAGGTTTTGGTTTTGTATGTAGTAGTGCTCAACAGCCCGCCTGATGTCTGGGTCGAACTTAACATTCCGTATTCTTTCAAGCCCCGTGATCCCCGGCTGACACAACAAATTGGGATTATTTTTACTGGACTCTATCATGGACGAGCCAACAAGACTAATATCTCCAAGAAAGACACTGATTAACAGGGGGATGTCTCTTATGAGCTTATTATTAGAGTCAAACACTCTGGTATCGATTGTTGAGCTATCCTCTCCCCAGAATCTCATTTGTATTACTTTTCCGAATAGGTAATACCCAATAATAATTGGAGATAATATAGATAATAGTATAGAAGAAAAAACCAGGTCGAATATCCGTTTTGAAATGCGGTGCAGCCTGTAAAAAAGATTATACTCGATATTTACAAAAGAAATACCACCTATATCCTCTATATTTGTTTTTCCCAATAAAATATCCCTCTCATGCGGCACCATTCTATAGATCAGTCTTAAGTCTCTGGTAGTATCCATAAAATTAAGTATCTGTTTATTTGTAAAAGCAGAGGTGGAGAAGATCACCTCACAAATATTATTACTATCAGTTATTTGTCTTAGCTCATCCACATTCCCTATAAATGGTATCGGAAGATCTCTATGGTTTGACGGGCACTCGTGATCAACAAAGCCAACCAGGTCTAGCCCACTATCAAAACGTTTAATGATATTCTCGGCGATCCTTATCCCTTCTGAGTCCGCGCCTGCTATAATCGATTTTCTAGAAAATAATATCGACTTCGGGTGCCTCACACTGCGAAAATAACCTCTAGAAATAATATAGTGGAGCAGTACCCGCCAGCCAGGAATAAATAAAACAATGATCGAAGAGGCTATAATTATTACAAGCCTGGAGTATGCATATTGTTTGAAAAAGTACGTAAAAAGAACTGCAATCAAAAATCCAGAGACTGACGCGATTAACGCTCTAGAGTATGATAAAATATATCTCGAGTATAGCTGGAACAATGACCCCACAGTGATCCACAGTAATACATATACCATGGGAACAAGACCCTTACTGACAATGATAGGACTGAGATTAGAAAATCTAAAGTTTATTGCAACAATAAAAGCAAAAATAATAACAAGCGTATCCAGCCCCACAGAGACAAACAAAGATCGTTTTTCATTGATCGCAGAGATAAACTTTTTCAGGCTGATCCCGGCTGCAATAAAAAAGCGCGTAAATAAACCCAGTGTTGATGAAAAATGCTTGTTCACATAAATATTCATTGAATGATAGAATGCCTCTCTGCTATCGTACGGGGCTGTCTTAACAGACTCTCCTTTATAGTGTACAATCTTTGTCTCTGGAACATAGTGAACCTCTTGACCACTTTCCCAGATCCTTGCACAAAGGTCCAGGTCTTCTCCAAACATGAAAAATTGTTCATCAAAACCACTAAGCCTATTGAATGTTTCAGCGCTTAAAAGCATACAAGACCCACTTATTGCATCGACCGAGGCATTTTTTTCCGGATCTAAGTATGTAAGATTATATTTCCCGGCCCACTTAGAATTAGGAAAAATTCTGTCCAGGCCCAATATCTTTGGCAGGGCGACTTTTATTGTTGGAAAAGACCTCTTGCATGCGAGCTGCAGGGTGCCATCTGCATTTAAAATTTTGGGTCCGACCATGCCAACATTTTTGTTTTTATTTAAATAATTAACCAGAACAGATATTGTTTCCTCTTCAATAATTGTATCGGGATTAAGGATTAAATAGTATTCCCCGGTTGCAACTTTTGTGGCCTGGTTTACGGCCCTACCAAATCCAACATTTTCACTATTTGAGATAACATGTATGGAGGAAACATGATCATAATTTTCCTTAAGATATTCGCATGTCCCATCATACGAATTATTGTCTACTACTATGATTTCCAGTTCTCCATAGTCTGATTTCATTATTGCGTCAATCGCATGAGCCAGATAAGAACGGACATTGTATGAAATAATTATTACAGAAACTTTTTCCATGCTACCTGTGCCACCCAAAAATTTTCCAAATTCTCAGTCTCCAAACCATAAAAACAGCTTCATAAACAATTTTCTTTGACATTTTTGATTGTCCAATAGTTCTGTCTGAAAAAATTATTGGCATCTCTTTAATCTTATATCCTTTTATCCAAGCTCTGAAATTCATTTCAATCTGAAATGAGTATCCCTGTGAACGTACTGAGTCAAGGTCAATGTCAGACAATACCTCTGATTTCCAGGCTTTAAAACCACCGGTACCGTCCATAATTGGCATACCGGTAATCAATCTAGAATAGGTATTAGCTCCATAACTAAGCATCAGCCGCCTTAGAGGCCAATTAACCACGCTGATTCCCTTAATATATCTGCTTCCAATGACTAAATCATATTTCTCTAAGCGTTTAACCATCATGGGCAAATCCTTTGGATTATGTGACAGGTCAGCATCCATCTGGACAATACGGTCGTAATTATTTTTCAGCGCCCATTTAAATCCATAAATGTATGCGGTCCCTAATCCTGATTTCTTTTCCCTTGTTTCCAGATGAAGATTTTTAAACTGAGACTGTAATTCTTTCACTTTTTCACTTGTGCCATCAGGCGAATTATCATCAACAATCAATAGATCAAACTCTGAAAAATTACCTAGTACCATATTCACGAGGAGTTTAATATTTTTTCTTTCGTTATAGGTTGGTGATATGACCAGAGTTTTCATGTCTTATTTTTGTTCCACTATAGACTCTAAACATTCTTTAATTGTTGGAGGTTCCAAATTTAGAATATTTTGAGCATAATCAGATATTAACCCACTTTTTAGTGGTCTTTTTGCAGTCTGATTTAATTCAGAGGTTAATATAGGTTTAATTAATGATTTTTTTAAATTAAATACATCGGCGATTTTATTTGCAAAATCAAACCTGCTAACCAGGTCACCATCTCCCCAGTGAACCAGGCCGGTTACTTGTGTATCAATCGCCCTGTCTATGACGACAGCTAGTGAGCCCGTCCATGTTGGATTATTCCACTGGTCTTCAACAACACTAATCACTTTTTCTTGAGTCAGAGAGTCTACCACCCAGTTCAGAAAACTTGCTCCAGATTTACTAGAATAATCGTATAAAACATTAGAACGAATTACTAAACTATCCTCTGACTGATCTAATAATAATTTCTCAGACTCAAGCTTAGACAGTCCATACACATTTAACGGGTTTGTGGTATCCTCTTCTTTGTATGGGCCGCTTTCTCCGTCAAACACGTAGTCTGTTGAGACATGGATAATAGGTCCCCTAAATGCATTAACCAGATTATCTACTCCTCCGATGTTGATCGCATAGGCTAGCTCAGGATTTTTTTCACAAAGATCAACATTGGTCATGGCAGCAAGATTAACAACCAGATCTGGATTGGTCATTTCCACTACCTCTTTAAACAACATTGGATTGGTTACATCTAGATATATACTTGATCCACCAGGAATATTATTTCCTGTCGTAGAAATAATCTCATATTTCGAGTTAAATATTTTTTTTAGAGACATCCCCAACTGGCCGGAGGCGCCGGTAATAAGTATGGTGGTCATATGTTCTCCTTTAAAAAACCTGACCTGAAAGATTTTGCAATAAGCCTCATTTGTCTGATGTATACTGCCTTTGGCTTTCCGGGGTTGTGTACTAAAGTGTTAATGTGAAATGTCCTGTCCGAATGATGGTCATAGAATATGTATGAATAAAAGGGGCCACCTTTGGCCTCTAAAGAATCATTTGACTCCCAAACCCCTGAACATTGCCAGCCCTTATAATCATTAAAATAAATCCTCTCTAGTTTTAATCTATGTTCATTAAATCTAATACTTTTATAATTATTAATGGGGAATTTCCAGACTTGTTTTCCGACCGATAACTGGTCGCCAATACTATTGCCGTTATTCCATTTTACAGAAAGCCAACGATAAGGATATTCAGATCCCATCCAAAAGAAATTCATTTGACTATCATTTCTTAATATTTCCCAGCCCCAGGGTATATTTATGTGCCACCCATAGTCTTGACTAATTTTTTCTTCAACCTGAGTCTGATTATCATCGAACAGGAATCTACTGCCTCTGAGTTTAAATTGTTCATCATAGTGGCTACGTAATAGGTTTTTATTTTTATCTAAATAATTAAATAAATGCTCTCTACTAGAAGCATTAATAACGACATATATCTGATCTTTTGCGTGCAGGTCTCTGGTTAATAGTACCGGGTTATCATCTTCTGAATTATTTAGCTGTCTCTCAGGCAATAACTTATGAATCAATCGATAGCCAGGGTTAGAGTTGTCTCTGTCAACTGATGCTATTATTATCTGAGCATATTTTTTCAGGTCTTGGTAATGCTCTGGCCTGGAAAAGATTAACTTGAATAATGGCTCCGGCGCTGGTGTGTATAGTGTATCATTAAAAACAGTTGTCAAATATTCTTTAACTATGGGTTCATCTATTTCTGAACATACCACTCTAATCTCATCATCCATCCCGATAGAATCTTTCTTTCCACCGCAACCAAAAACTAATAAAGAAAATAAGAAAAAGAATGTCAGCCTGATAAAGTATAAAAATTTCATAGATTAAATTAGTGAGCCCTTTAGTTATAAACTATAATCTAGAGGTCCATTTAAGATGTAATTTCCCATCTGAGTAAGAACTTTTTTCTGGAATCGCATATTGTAATTCAATAAGCGCTCTATCTGTTAACTTAAAAACGCCTATCCCTATACCAGTTTTTGGCGTTTTATCTGGTGCCATCCCAATATCAAAAAATAAAAGAGTCCTCAAGAATGGATTTTTCTGAAAATGAAGCTCTACAGTCTGTATCGATACAGCGTTAGACCTAAACTGATTATCCGTGTAACCTCTTAAACTATTTATGCCTCCATATCGTATACCCCTGGCCGGGTTTATCACACCGTTCAATGATCTAATTTCTTCGTTCAATGATTTATAACAAAAGTTTATTTTATTATTTAGTGGGAGAATATGACTCAGGGTCATACTATTGTTCATATATAATTGATCTTGATAAGTATCTTTACCAAGATGAGTTTCTAGATTGAATGCTGTCCCCTTATTCGGCAACAGTCTCCTGTTAAGACTATGATGATTAAATGTTATTGATAGACCCTTAAAACTAGATTTTTCATAATTATAATTTTTCCCAAGACTTGTTATGTTAATTCTTCCTGCATTATAACCAAGAAAAAATGATCCGAAAGACATATTAGTAATTTCAAATGAAATACGTGTATCTGTTTCTGTATAAAGCCCATTCACTAGTTCATAATTGTAAAACATGCTTACGCCCAATCCATTATCAAATATATGTGGACTGTTTAACCCTAAATTAATCGACTGACTGGTGGAATCAAGTTTCTTCCAGAAAAAGCTAAAGCTCTCCATTGTGTTCCAAATATTTTCTAATCGCATATCTAATTCACCATTAAGATTCCATTTATTATTGGCGTTTCTTGTGGCCCCGAATAAACCAGAAAAATGGCTATTAAATTCTGGCTCCAGATCAATCACCATGCCGACTCTATTATCCAGGTATCTGCCTATGTTGATATCTGGCTTTCTGCTAATAAAATAGTATTTATTCATGATTAAACTTTTTTTCTTTTCCATTTCCTCAATTAGGCTATGATCTATAGCACTTTTTGGTAGCCGATATACTATTCGATTTAAAAATTTTGGTAATATATTTTTCTCAGGGGCAACTACGACAGTGTCTATTATTTTATCTACATAACGTTTCCTGTAAACAATATTTTTTAACTCCTTATCATAAGATTGCAGAGCATACTCTATGTTCAGCATTTGTCCGTTTTGTATGATTGAGTCTAGTGTATTATTGATATAGACACTGTCAGGCTGATTAAACCTGATTGTGTCACTACATACTACAAATTGAATGAGCAGGTAATAAACGAAAAATATCTTACAGGTACGCACGAAATTCACCTAAAACTGTTGTCAGATTATTATATCTGTCATTATTGATATAGCCAATAGACAATGAGAAAGACATATCCTTATTAAAAAAATAATTAACACGCGTGCTGAGACTTATGTTTTCTCCTATGGTAAACCCGTTTAATGCTTCTGGGGGCAATATTCTAATATCAGATTTTTCGTTATTCTTTTGCCACATTATGCTTGAGTGCAGGCTCCCCGATTCTCCAAAAAATAGTCTGCCATTATATTCAAGGCCGATCCCATAGGCACTAAACTTATTGAGATAAAATCTTCCTCTATCTTGACCGTATTTTATTGATATTTCTGAATCCATATTTCGCCTGTTTTTTGTAGATAAACTCATCTCATACCAGCTGCCATATACATTGCGATTTCTAATACTTGTGAAGCCTGATTCAATATCTTTGTTATGATAGAAACCAGTTACTTTAAGATTAGTATTTGTACTGATACTTGAGTGATAGTCTATCCCTGACTCTAGGTGCTTTAACAGTTCATTCCCTCGAGGATCGTATCCTTGGAGATCATAAGAAAAAATATTGTAGGCTCTAATCCGGTCCATTGATCTTTTTTGTTTCCAATCTATTTCTATCATATTATGCATATACGATCGATATAAAGTGGTGTCCGCAATGACCGGTTCAATAAAACCATTAACATCGAAATTGTCCCCACTATAGTCATAGCTTGTATCCATTTTCAGTCTCAAGCTTGGATAGCCTTTTAGTTTATCAAAATCAACTACCAGTCGCTGAGAACCATTAACATTTATCATGTCTATTCTATCCCCAGTCGGGACTGAATAGCCTACATATGCTCCGTTTGGGTCCCTGATGAATGTATTGAAATTATTATCATACCTGTAGTCTCCGAGGCCTACTCCAATAGAATCATAGACAATAGAATAATTTTCATTTTGCGTTCTTTCGGTGGATGCATTCAGCTCAAAATAAATTGGCCTATCTGGTTTTTTATATGATAGTTTTATTCTACCAAGAAGATAATTTAGATTATCTACACTATTATCGAATCTTTTTATGCGTTGTTTTAGTATTAAATTATTTCTCCATCCTGTTCTATTTTGATTCACATACTGCAGAGATGATATAAGGTCTTTACTCTGTTTATCCACAGACTCATTGTCAATAAAGCCTAAGTAATTATCCTCTCTCCTATCGATTCCCACTTTTATTGATTTATTTTCTTTTTGATAACTAACTCCGCTTCCAAATACACTATAGTTTATGGAACCGGGTTTTTTTTCTTCCTGAAAACGGAAAAATGGACGCAAATACCCAGAATGTAATTTTACGATGCCATCCGTGTAGTTATACATCCCGGATGAAGAAGAAACCTGTTGATGTTTTAGGCTTGTGCCCTCAAATATTCCACTATCAACTTTATGATCTAGTTTAATCTTTCCTTTTTTAAGCCCGCCTATATTTAAACTAGAGAATTCAAGGAGTGTGCTACTAAACTTTTCAATATTAAGGAAAAACCTGAGCGCTGACTCTTGCTCATTTAATACTCCGATGCTGTCCAAGTCCCAAAATCGTTTAAAACGAACATCCCGATCTAGCCCAAAAGAAGAATAATTTTTTTCTCTGACTCGATTACCGCCCGATATAGCATATGTGATATTACCCGTTTCTATTGAGTCTAATATAAAACTTACCTCATATAGTCCCCCTTTATCAGACGCATTCATGCCCGATAAAATATTATTGTCAAGGCTAGACCTAGAGAAATGAGTTGAAAACGATAGTTTATTTCCAAGCCTATAGTTGCCCTTCGCATAAAATAAATCCTTAGATCTAGGAGCATTTATCCTATGATATGGACTATATAGATCCTTATTAACTGAGCTGTTCCCATGTTCATAGTATTGATAATAAACTTTTCCCGCGTTCGATATTATTTTTTCATACTTACCCCTTACATCGAAGGTAAAGGTCACTCGATACCGCTTGTAACCGGTCTCCATAAAATCAGGGTCATATCTATACACTTCACCATCTAAATAATAGCTTCCAGAGGTATCTTCAACAGCGCCATAGATAATAAGATCACTGTCATCACCGGCTGCAATATTTTGATACAGATCGCTGTCAGAAGACAAACTATTCGTATTATCTTTTTCTCTGATAACACCAGCGACCATGTTAAAATTTTCTGAAACAGTTGACCTATATGAACCACTAATGATTTTTTGAGAGTATTGCCCATCAATATATTCATACTCCACAAAGATATCTGAATCAACGTGGATAAGATGCTTAGCTGTAAAGGTAATTTCGGCTAAAGAATAGTCAATCACATAGTCATAGTTTGCACCTCTAATCATCATCTCGCCATCGAGCCAAACTTTTTCAGAGCCAGAGATTAAAGATATATCCTTACTACCTTCCTTTGACCTAAGCCTATACGGGCCCTGGACACCATCAAAGCCAACAATATCAGCGGACATATATTTCCCTCTTGTTGAGGCAATAAGAGCATTTCCCGTGAAATTATTATATTTAAAGTTATTGTTTATTCCAATTACTTTACGCCTTATATTAATGAGTTTATCATATTTAACATTATACTCAATGTCTCCAGCGTCTAATGAATAATTGGGGTGTTGCATCGATATGTATACCTGGTCTATATCTTCAAGATTTCGAGTGTTCCCCTCAGGCTGTAGGATCATATCTTGATCGCTTAGTACAGCACTAAGCATAATATTGTTGTCCAGCTCCCCGCTTATGTTTAAGTGGAGTCCTCCAGAAAATTCAGACATTCCCTGAGTAGACAGGTTTATCTGTCTGTTAAACGTTCCTGAAGTATACAGGCTTTCATCTTGCATCTTTATCTTCTGATGAAAATTACTTTTTGGTATTGTATTCTTGTTCATGATTGAGTCTAATGTTGGAAGATTTTTCCAACTAGGTCCGATCGAAAGAGGAAGATCTCTTACAATCGCATCATATTCGGCAAGAATATTT
>ENA-UPTF01002012-UPTF01002012.1-marine-metagenome-genome-assembly--contig:-NODE-2012-length-12147-cov-2.686827_pt1 | contig 12147 bp, 11 predicted proteins | sample MGYA00238166_ERZ767019 | MGnify/ENA primary metagenome ERZ767019 (study PRJEB28930, sample SAMN06266391) | marine metagenome | isolation source: Sea water from 250 m depth | place: Atlantic Ocean... | reverse complement strand
GTATGCTCGCTACTATGTCTGGATCAGTCAGCGTTATACCGATCGCTAACCTCATGCTCGCAATGGGCCCACCTGTTGTCGTACTCGCCATCCTTCATCGTTGGTCCGCCGGAAGCGGAACGGCGCTTCACGGAATCGGTCGCATGGTGGCGCAACTCGCACTGGTTGGCTACCTCCTCACATTTCTGTTCGGTACTGCGAACAGCCTTGCAGTCTTGGCGACGCTAACCATCATGCTCGGTGTCGCCGGATGGATTGCCCTACGACCCCTTGCAACACAGCGCCGGCAACACTACCCCCAAGCTCTGGCGGCAATCGCGATCGGTGGCATTTCGACGCTCGCCATCATTACCCAAGGGGTCCTGGCGGCCAATCCATGGCACGACGCAACCGTCATGATCCCTCTCGGCGGCATGATCTTTGCCACATCAATGAACGCTGTAAGCCTCTCAGCAGAACGACTCGGTGCCGAACTGGCACGCGGAGCCTCATACGACGATGCCAGACGTATCGCTATACGGGCGGCACTCATTCCACAAATCAATACACTCTTCGCTGTTGGAATCGTGTCACTCCCCGGCATGATGACCGGACAAATATTATCCGGCGTGACACCACTGATAGCTGTCCGCTACCAAATCATGGTGATGTGCATGATTTTTAGCTCGGCGGGTCTCTCTGCCGTGCTGTACATGGCTCTGCAAAAACGCCACCTAAAGGAACGTGACGAAGAGGAAATCGACGGAGGAGGGTAGTGCGTCCGTACGAGCCTTCCCCGTCCCGGACGCTCATTGACCATACTACAAAAATTCAAATTCGCAATAATCGACGTCTTCGCCACTGCAACTGCGTCATCAAGACCCCAGGACAGCAAGGTAAATCTCAATCTTTCGCATCGCGCGCATCATGGAAACCGAAAAATGTGTCGAGTGCGAGCTCGGGATATTCCAGAATTCCGTTGTGGCCGACACGATCAAGCACCACCAGCTCAATATGCTTGGCACTGGCGGCAATCGCTCGGCTTGAAGTCAGGTTTGGATCGTGTTCCCCCGTTCCAATGAGGACCGGCATCGTGAGCCCCTTTACTACGTCGGCGAGCGTGAACTTCCGCATCGCTTGCATGGCCAATGGGACTGCGTCAGCAGAACGATGTACCTGAAAACCATCGGGTGACGGCATGGTCGCGATCCCGTCTTCCCGTCTTCGGTCGGCGGCCAATTTCGATCCACTTCGCTGAGCCTCGACGTCGGGCATGTCGACGTTGGCGGCGTAAAGAGCCGCCGTCAGGACTCGATCTGGATACAGAGCTGCAAATGCCATCGCTGGACGGGACCCCCACGATTGCGACCAAACATGACAAGCTGTGATCCCAAGATGATCAAGAACTGCGCAAGCGTCCTCCGCATATTGCTCAAAGGTATATTGCGTCTCTGGATCTTCCGTTGCTGAACTCTGACCCAAACCGCGCAGATCGATGCGTATGACATGGAAACGAGCACATAAGTTCGGCACGAGATGGTCCCAGACGCGTAAATTACAACCGCCGGGAGGCCACAAGAGCAGGGCGGGCAACGAGTTCGACCCGTCAACTTCAACGTAGAGGGTGGCCCCAGTTACTTCTAGATACATAGGCGTTCGTCTAACTCCTTAACCACTCATCTCATCGAGTCATGTATGGCGCTTGACGCAGCGATAACCACGCGGACTATACAGCGTGTCGGGTCTCACCGATTCGTGATTCGTAAATTAAGCCTCCTCGACCCTGACGATAAAGTGGTGCCTATGATCGGCGAGTAGTACGCTCTAGACCTTCGCAGCAAACCCATGGGAATCAGCATGTACAACACGATTCGAGAGAAACTCGAGAGTGGGAAACAGGTAGTCGGTGGAACCATCGACACGCCTGACCCGGAAGTCTACCGAGCCATGGCACGTTCGGGATTCGATTTTCTCTGGATCGAAATGCAGCATAGCCCCCTGACATTTCAGGAAGTCGCGCAAATGATATGGTCAGCCCGCGACTTACCTGCGGTCCCATTTATTCGAGTTCCCGACGCGACTGAAGGAGATATCCAAAAGGCAACCGATGTCGGCGCGTTGGGCATTATCGTGCCAATGGTCGTTGAAGTCGCAAAAGTTGAAGCCGCAGTCCGTTTTGCCAAGTATCCACCAGAAGGGGTCAGGAGCTTGGGTGGAGGACAATACGGCGGGCTGTATGGTCGGGATTATCGCGCCACGGCTAACGAGAACATCATGGTCGTGGCCATGATCGAATCACCGGCAGGCGTGGAAAACGCTGAGGCCATTGCTTCGGTTCCGGGCGTCGACGTCGTCTTTACTGCAGCGACCGATCTATTTAGCTTTTCAGGACACGCTCAAGGCGAACCGGAATATGAGGCGATGATCACTAAAATCCATACCGCTACGTTAGCAGCTGGACGGAAAGTTGGTGGACCATTGCAGTGGCGAAGCCGACCCGGGTTCAGTTTTTTCCAAGCACCCGGCGCAACCACGCTTATTGGGCGGGGCGCGAAAGATCTCCTGGCGGAGACTGAGGCAACCGTCGCTCCCATTGAGGGATCCGAGGATTAGCCACCGCATGGGCTGGGGTGATTAGCACGATATTAACGCCTTGAGCTACGCGCCCAACTCGTTCATATCAGCACGAGAACGCCCGACCACGGATTCAGGACCAAGGATCCGACCACCGTCGGCCCGATATGGATCGCTGTAGTAGCCCAACGCAAAGTCCCCTTGCGTGTACCCCAGAAGATCCTGCAATTCCGGTTCGAGATCCTTGGCGATATCGGGCGGGCACGAGAGATATTGGTTCTCCTCCTGACGCAACCAGCCTAAGCAATAAGTCAAATTAACGCCTAAACGCGCGTGCTTCGAATGGTTTGCTCCGCCACTATGTAAGATGCTGCCGGTATAAAAAAAGACGGAACCCGGCGACATTTCGGCATAGGCAAACTGATCAGAATCAGCCCTTTCCTCCCAATCCCAGGTATGGCTTCCAGGAACGCAACGCGTTGCCCCATTCTCTTCCGTAAATTCAGTGAGTGCCCAAATCGTATTTAGCTGCGGTTCGATGGACTTAGGAAGATAACTACCCCAGGCGAAACGGTCTCGATGCAGGGTTTGTTTCTCGCCACCCGGATGAATACGTATGGTTTGGGTCAAGTGCAACAAAATCTTCTTGGTGAATGGAGCGAGGAACTTTCGGGTAGCCCCGAGTACTGTGGGATCGAGGACCAGGCGTCGGCACGTCGGTGACCTCGCGATCAGCGCTCCAGTTCTTTGCGTTTTTCGACCGGTGAAGTCGTCGCCCCCCATCGGCGTGTTTTCAATATAAGGCATCGTTTCGTCCGTCATTTGCTGCACGGTAGTTCGATCAATGACATCGGCAACGATAACTGCACCATCTGCAGACAAACGAGAAAGTATCTCGTCCGTTGTGGCGTCTCGAGGAAGTGTCGTAACGGTCATTGGTACGACCTTTTTTGAAGATTCATGGCTACGATCAAGCAATTACTCTGTCTAATCAAGCAGAAAAAGGAGCGTCGACGCAGTTGCGACTGAACGTGGGCGTTGGCCGGCTGATTCGTCATAATAGATGATCGATATTTGCGTCCATTCAGGAAAGGAGGGGACTCGTGTCTGAACCCATCGATACGCAGCTTACTCAAAATCCGCTCTACCGACGTCACAAGGAACGAGCTGATGCAAACAAACCACCCTCGCGAAGTAGCTCGTTAGGCGCAGTTGCCCAATCCCGCTTTCCCGAGGGCACGAATCGTCGCGAGATGGTCGACGGTATTCTTGCCCAAGATGAAGAACTGGTGGAGGGTAATTTCGGCACGGTCTACTACATTCCCAAAACCATTTGCGGAATCGACTTAAAACTTGAACCGTTGCAGCCGAGTATCGGGACGGTCATTCACGGTCTTGATTTGGCGACCGATCTACAAGATCCCAGGATGGTTTCGTTTTTACGTGAACTATGGTTGCAACGACGCGTCCTTATGTTTCGCGGACAAGCGCACCTTTCGAGACAAGAGATGGTCGAATTTGCCGAGCACTTTGGCGAAGTGGGGGCGCCCTTCGGTGAACGCGAACATATGCCTAATTCTCCTTACGATCTGAACCAACAAGTCAAGGACCCTGAGATTCCCAACATGTTGATCTTGCCGTCAGACGAACGGGTTCCCAATGCGGCGTCGGGTTGGCACTGCGATGCTACCTGGCAAGCGCGTCCGCCCATGGGTTCAATCCTTATGTGTCGGGAAGCTCCTCCGATCGGCGGTGATACCTGCTTTTGCGATTGCTATAGCATGTGGGAAGGTCTGCCGTTGGAGACTAAACGCCGAGTCGAAGGTTTAAGCGCCGTGCACGTGGGCGGTGTCGGACACCAAATGGACGGAGAAACGCCTGTCGCCACTCATCCCGTCGCTCGTACTCACCCCGAGACCGGTCGTACCACGCTCTATGTCCAACAAGGTTTCGTTCGTCGGTTCGCTGAAGAGCATGAAATCTCAGAGGACGAGGAGAAGTCCCTGTTACTGCAAATGAAAATGCAAGAAGGGAGGCCAGAATACACCTGCCGTTTCCGTTGGGAAGAAGGCTCATTGGTCATGTGGGATAACCGAGCCGTACTCCATACCGCCAGTGGCGACTTCTGGCCGCATAGACGTCTTATGGAACGCTTAACCATACTCGATTTCGATTCGTCGAGACGCGCGCCTTACTACGCACCACAGCCCGTCGACTAAAGGAAGATCTCGCTAAATGAACCCCATTTCAGCCGATTCACACGTCGTCGAAGGTCCGGAAGTCTTTGCCGGATTGGCGGCGCGTTTTGGTGACGACGCGCCACGCATCATGACCGTTGACGAGGAAGTGGACGCAATCGTCATACCTTCACGGGGGAGACGCGGCGTGGGGGTTGCCCGCATGGCCATGGCGAGTACTCGGCTTGCTCGTAATGAACCACTCGTTCGACCACATGGGCGCAAACCCGAAGTCGCGCACCTTAACGATCCTGAAATGGAAGCGCTCTTTAGAAAAGGATACGACGGTCTAGAACCCGGCTTGACCGATGGAGCGAAGCGTCATCAGATTCAAGACGTGGATGGTCTTGATGCTGAATTCTTGTACCCCGGCTTTTTTGCGATGTTCGGTTTTAAAAATACCGAGTTATTGGTTGCGTGCCAAAAAAACTATAACGACTGGCTCGCAGATTACACAGAAGCAAGTTCTGGCAGGTTACAAGGTTTACCCGCGATACCCATGCAAGACCCAAAGGCCGCTGCGGACGAACTTGAACGGGTCATCCATCTCGGATTCAAGGGCGGCTGTATTCCGTGCACTTCGCCCGCCGACCACCCGTACTTCGACACCGTTTATGAGCCCATCTGGTCTCTTGCGGAAGAAGCGGAGTTTCCGATTTCTATGCATGTTGGTTGCGGAGCGTACGTTCCCGCATCTCAGCGGCCACAGAAAAAAGTTGACGCAATCGCTGGCTACGCTGCGTCACAGAACACGGTTCAAGCCACAATCGTCGAATTGATGTGCCGCGGTGTATGCGAACGTCATCCGAAACTCAAGATCGTCGTGGCGGAATTCAACGCAGGTTGGATCGCCCACTGGCTCTATCGAGTCGATCAAGGACTTCAGCGCGAGCGGCGCTCAATGCCCGAACCCTATACCGGAGCGCGTCCTCAAGAGATCTGGGAACGGCAATTTTATTGCACCATTGAAGACGATCGAGCAGCTCTGTTAACGCGGGATATGGTTGGCGTCGACACCATGCTATGGGGATCCGATTACCCCCACACCGATTCGACTTGGCCATGTTCTGGTGAGGTATTGGACGAAATGTTCGAAGGTATCTCGATATCCGACCGGACCAAGATCACCCGAACGAACGTCGAAAAGCTTTACGGGCTTTAACATCGATCTTTTCGAGAACGTACGGTCGTCGGGACGTACGGAACGCCTGCAAAACCGACTACGTATTCGCTAGTCGGGAGCTTGATTAAATACGGGATCGCGTTTTTCAAGAAAAGCACGCATGCCTTCTTGGGAGTCGGCCGTCCCTCGCGTTTGACGCACGGCGTTACGCTCGTCAAGCAGGGATTCGGCAAGAGCTTTCGACTCGAACCCCACAATGGTTTCGAGCATGCCTTTGATCGCCAGGCGCGGCTGCTTGGCCAACTCCTCCCCAAGGATCTGAGCTCGCTCTTTTAGCGTGTTGATTGGACAGAGCTCCGTTACGAGGCCAATGCGTAATGCTTCTTGCCCATCAATTTTTCGACCACGCAAGATCATGTCGAGGGCGTAGTCTCGCCCAACACATCGTGGCAGTCGTGCCGAGCCTCCCCAGGCTGGAACCCCGCCTAGGTCCATCTCAGGCAGTCCTATCTGCGCACCTTGATCGGCTGCTAGACGAAAATGGCAAGCGAGAGGTAATTCCAGCCCGCCACCAAGACAATAGCCAAAAAGAGTCGCAATACTTGGTTTTCCAAGAGTTTCGATCATGTTCAGCACTCGGAGTCGTTGATCGAGCAACCCATCGGCTCCTCCCTTTCGTTCAGCACCTTCGCCAAACTGTTTCAGGTTCATGCCCACGGAGAAGTGTTCTAGCCCTTCGGCAGTGAACACCAGCGCTCGGACTCTTTCGTCGTCCTGAAGCCTTGGTAGTTCCTCTTCGAGAGCATCAATGTATTCCAACATCATGCGATTGTGTGGCGCATCGTTGATGCTAATCGTTGCGACCGCGTTGGTAATCGTGAGGATGAATGGTTCGCTCATGGCTTCGCCCACCTTCTATTGCATGCGATGAATTTGAGTTCGGATACGTTGCCGACACACGTCTAGGAATCTTATCAACAAACGGATTTTAGCCGCTTGATATCAGCCACCTTGCGGTCACCAAATCATTCAGCGTATTTTTGACGCTAACCGAAACCCATGGAAGAACAAATGTCTGGACCGATCGTCGAAATTCGCGACTACACCATTGAAGCGGAATGGTTGGGTGCTTACCGTCAATGGGCGGAAGAAATAGCTGCCCCTTGGCTGAAGCAAAATTTAGATGTCATCGATTTTTGGATGGATTGCGACATCGATGCCGAGGTCGGAGGTTCCGCGCCCAGTGTCTCTCCCAACGGTCAACCCAACGTCTGTTGGATTATTCGCTGGGCGAGCAAGGAAGACCGTGATAAGGGATTTGCGGCCTTTGGAAGTTCACCCGAGTGGCAGGCTATTTGGGCCCAGCATCCCAATGCAAACGCGTATCTGCACATGAACGCACGCTTCATGGAAGCCGTGGGATAACCTAAATAAGATAGTGACCAGGCTCTCGGTTCCATTCGAACGGTAAGTCGGGGTCCCTATCGAGAATTTCCTGCGGAATATCGCCGCGCCATGTAGCGGGTGCATCGTTAGACTTTCGATAGTACCAACCGAGCAGAACGGTGCGTTTATCCGAGGAAGAATTGCCATGAGTTCCGTGAAGAATTCTGGCATCACCGATGAGCAGCTGACCCGCCTTAACGGGAACGTCGATGGCATTCGGATGATTTAGAAACATCCATTCATTCTCTTCATCGACATCGTAGCCCCCGCTCTCATGAGGCGCGACCAAATGACTATGCAAATCGATTCGTTGCCGATGACTCCTGGGGATGACTCTTAAACACCCATTAGCAACGTTGGTGTCGGAAAGGTACCAATTGAGAAAGATTTGCTGCGGCCAAGGTGACATGCTGACAGGATCATTCCAACGTGCCCAATCCTGATGCCAGTACAGGGGCGCGCCGTGTGGCGGCTTGGAAATAATCTGAAACGTCCCGCCAGACCGATGGTCGTCTAGTTTTAGCGCTTCCAGTATCCCGGCGGGATACTCGATTAATCGATCAACAATCTCGTGGGCGGGCAGTTCGCTGTTGCGTTTCGAGCGATGACGAATACCGCTGATGTGGATATCGGAACCTTGATATTTCCATTTCGGAGAAAGCTCTGTCGAGCCCAGGAGATGGTCAGACCAATCACGGAGCTCTCGTAGAAAAGGATGTTCAAGCACGTCGTCGAGAACGCAGAAGCCTTCTTCTAGCAATTGCTCGCGGGCGGCTACAGTCTGTTGTTCCGGTGACAGCATCAATACGCGTATTCGGCTGACTCCTGATGATCGCCTATTGTACGAAAAAGTCTCTTGCCCGACCGGTTAGGACTTTCAAACGCTTTTTCGGTAAAAAGGGGGCTAATCGTTACGGAGTGTACTCATGAGTGATCAAAAGCAGGAACCTACGGCGGTTGCCGACGATCCGAATTTCCTTGATGGCTGGCCGATGAGTACACCACTCGATATTCGTCTTGGACAGACCGATGAGAAGGGTATCGATTTCCCACTACGCTGGGGAATTATTAGTGCGTCAGCAATCGCCTCGGATTGGATCAAATCACTCCAAGATGTCCCAGGAGCGAGCGTGACCGCGGTAGCGGCCCGCGATAAATCGAGAGCCGTAGCGTACGCAGAAGCCCACGGTATCCCGACAGCTTATGGCTCGTACGAGGAGCTATGCAACGATCCGACTGTCGACATTGTTTACATTGCCTCGAAAACTTGGGATCACCATCGAGACATGCTGACGGCAATAAATGCTGGCAAGCACGTGCTATGCGAAAAACCCTTCACCGACACAGCCGAACAGGCTCGTGAAATTTACGCGGCGGCGGATCAAGCCGGCGTATTCTGTCAGGAAGGCATGTGGCTGCGTTTCTTTCCAGCGGTGGAGCACGCTCGTGCCGCCATTGAGCGGGGCGACATCGGAGCTCTTCAAGTCGTCCAAGCTGACTATCCAGACCGCGTTTACGCGCTAAACCCGGCAATCACAGGCTTTGGCGCCGACGAAATGCCAGTGATTGCGGCAACGGGCAGAAAGATGCGAGGACAGCCCTACGCCAACGACGTTTTTTCAGGACACGGCGCACCTCCGAGCGCGGCCATTCTTCAGTACGCAGAACAACAAGGTATCGCGGTGATTACGTTTCCATCAGGTCGTTTCCTTGAAGAGACACAATACGTCGGCACGAAAGGTCGTATTACGATCGAAACCCCATCTCATCACCCAACGGCCCTAACGATTCGAACCGGACGACCTCCTCGTCGAGGCATCCGAAAGGATGACGGAAAGCCTGTGATGGAACTTGATCCTAGCGAAGGTTGGGTAGGGGATTGGAGCGAAACTCACTGGAATCAGGATCGTAATCCAAGTAACGGCCCGTTTAATCAGGTCGAACGTTTTGACTATCCGATACCCACACCAGCACCGATCACGAGAGGTCAACCGGCGGGTTCGCGTTGGACCGGCGAGAAGCTAATTAACTACAAAGGTTGGACTTGGAGTGGAGGCAACCAACACGGCTTTATCTACCAAGCGCAGGCAGTGCATCGTTGCTTCGAAGCAGGCTTAAAAGAAATGCCGCAATTTACGCGTGCGGAGTCCATCCGGGTTTGTGAGATCATAGACGAGATCAACCGGCAGTGTGCGGCGACTGGCTTTTAGAGGAGACATCATGAAAAAGCTACTACTGTGCTTGATGAGCGTGGCCTATTTCAGCCAAGGAGTGCTGGGCGATGTCCCTCGTATGCCTTCAGGTCACCCTGATCTGACGGGTAATTACGATTCCGGGTCGTTAACGCCTGAAGAACGTCCACGAATTTTTGGTAAGAATCAATTTATGACCGAAAAGCAGGCCGAAAGGATGCAAACCGGTCTTGTCTCCGCCTTGCAAGCTGCTGCCAGCAGGATTAGTGATCCCAATCGCGGTGCTCCAGTCAAAGGTGGTGATGGAAATAACCAAGCGGGTGCAGGGGGCGTCGGAGGATATAACAGTTTTTGGGTCGATCCTGGCGATCACGTATTGGACATCGACGGCAAGTTTCGTACATCCATCGTCTACGATCCGCCCAACGGTAGAAAACCGAGAATGACAACCAAGGGACAACTAAAGATGGGCGACAATTTCAGCTCATTTACGCACGATAACGATGGCACAGCTTCGTGGTTGGATACGGATGGTGCTGGCCCCTTCGATGGTCCGGAAGAGCTTGCGCTGGCCGAGCGCTGTTTACTTGGCTTTAGTGCTGGTCCGCCGATGCTGCCCGGCCTCTACAACAACTTTAAGCGTATCGTGCAATCCGAAGATCACGTCGTCATCTTGTTGGAGATGGTTCACGACGCGCGCGTTATCCGTCTTAATTCCGAACATCCGTCGTCGGATACAAGGCATTGGCTTGGCGATTCGATCGGTCATTGGGAAGGTGACACCTTAGTCGTAGACACCACGAATTTTCGGGAGGACACGGGTCTCTACGGGGGCGATGAAAACCTCCATCTTGTTGAGCGGTTTACACTTCGAGAGGATGGGCACTTGCTCTACAACTTCACGGTGGACGATCCAACCATTTGGGAACGACCATGGAGCGGAGAGTACGTATGGAAAAATACCGACGAACGCGTCTACGAATACGCCTGCCATGAAGGTAACTACGCGATGGGAAATATACTTCGTGGTGCACGCCTGCTCGAACAAGAAGAGTTGGCTAGACGTGGGGCTAACGCAGCCGATTAATCCGGTTTCGTACGCGAAACTCCTTAAATCGATCGCGTGAGGATCCCTTCAAGCTGCTGGTACCTGTTGATTGCTGCTCAGGTCCTCGCGGGTTGTGGCGGAAGCGGTGGCGATAGCACCACAATCACAAGCTCGACACCAAATACGAACGTCTCTTCTCCGACCGAAGAAAATAATTCCCGGGGATTTTCAAAGTTAACTGCCGTGGGACTCGAGCGAAAGTTCGACCATTTGGTATCCGACTTATCGGAAACCACGCGCGCGAGCGGTGGCGTTGCGGCAGCCGATTACGATGGGGATGGAGACGTCGATCTCTACGTGGTGGGTGGCGATACCGACCCCAATAGCCTGTATCAGAATCAAGGCGATGGGACGTTTGTGGATGTCGCAGCGGAGCTCGGTGTCGATTTCATCCATTGGGGTAGTGGACCAGCCTTCGGCGACATCGATGGCGACGGCGATCTCGACCTCTTTGTTGGGGCGGTTGAAGGCGATCCGTACTATTTACTGGAAAACCGCGAGGGTGTCTTCATCGATATAACAGCCGCGTCCGGTATTCGGTTAACGAGCCCCAACACCTTCTCCGCAACTTTTTACGATTACGATCGGGATGGTTATCTCGATCTTTTCCTCAGCCACTGGGGTACGAATCGATCGTCGGGTGATGAGACAGAAACCGTTTGGCGGAATCAAGGGGATAGCTCCTTTGTCGCCTCAAGCGTTGATGCCGGAATTGCGACAGAGTTGATAGAACAAAACAACGATTGGACGTACACACAAAATTTCAGTGATATCGATGGGGACGGCGACGGCGACTTACTGATGGCGTCGGATTTTGGTGAGAGCCAGGTCTTTGTGAATAACGACGATGGGACATTCACTAAAACGACCAACCGAGCCGTCATCGTTGATCAAAACGGCATGGGCGCGTCGGTGGGCGATTATGACAACGACGGCGACATGGATTGGTTCGTGACGTCCATCTATACCTTGGATGTACTCGACTCCTCGGTCGAAGGAGGTGAGGGGTTGTTTGGTAATCGCCTTTACCGAAATCGTGGCTCGGGTGTATTTGAAGATGTAAGTGCCACCGCTGGGGTAGAAGACGGTGGCTGGGGCTGGGGCAGTTGCTTTGCCGATTTTGATAACGATCGCTATCTCGACATCGTCCACGTCAACGGTTGGATCTTTGACAAGAACAAAGATTTTTCTTTGGATCGCACCAGATATTTTCGTTCGATGGGCGACGGCACGTTCCTGGAAAGCAGCTTACAACAAGGGATCAGTGGGAGTGGCCAAGGCCGAGGCTTAGTCTGTTTTGATGCGGATCGTGATGGCGATCTTGATTTGGTGATCACCAACAGTTCCGAGGACCACCTCGTCTACTACCGTAACGACACGGTAAACGACAATCACTCGTTAACAATCCGTCTCGATAGTTCGGGTGCTAACCGGTTTGGGATTGGCGCGTGGATCACGGCGACGACGAGCGAGGGTTCACAAGTGCGG
>ENA-UPTF01002010-UPTF01002010.1-marine-metagenome-genome-assembly--contig:-NODE-2010-length-12149-cov-7.510603_pt1 | contig 12149 bp, 17 predicted proteins | sample MGYA00238166_ERZ767019 | MGnify/ENA primary metagenome ERZ767019 (study PRJEB28930, sample SAMN06266391) | marine metagenome | isolation source: Sea water from 250 m depth | place: Atlantic Ocean... | reverse complement strand
AAATGAGTAAACCGTTCCACCAATCAAGATCAACCCAATTATATCCAGAATTTTTGACAACTGATTTATGTAAACATCAAAAAGATATATTGCTTTATGGTGACGTATACTCATGGATAAGTATCTGTTGGTAGTTATGGGTGTCTTGATGATTGGAATACCGATAGCATTTTTGTCACCAACTACGGGCGAACTTCGTGATCCACCTTTATTTCCATTGTTTTGGGTGTCTATTGGTGGCATAATAGCAATTATTGTTTATAGTTCATATAAAAATAAGAAAGCAACACAAAAAGCTAATAGAGAAAGAAGAAGAAGAAAGTAATTTTACATTTCTAATCCAAAAGATTCTGCAACATCTGAAAATTTTTTGTATTGCTCAAGATATTGTCTTCCTTTTGGCGTAATTACAAATGCATTTTTGCCATCGTATTCAATTTTGTTGACTAGTCCAGCTCCAGTTAAATTTTTTACAAATTTCTCTAATCTTGAATGTGAAAGATTAGCCTTTGTGAGCAGTGAGGTAGTTTTGATTCCTTGTAGTCCGGACTCGTCAGTTGCGACTAAAAGATCTGCCATAATTTGTATACTGGTTCGATATACTACCATTAGGATATTTGAGAAAGACTCTGATATAAGAGTATAACTCAACTATGTGATCAGATACATATATTGTTAATTCAATTTTGTTACATTGTCTTCAGATTCCCCGGTTAGCTGGTTTGACGAGTTTCTTGGCGTTGCCTATCGTTATTATGAGATTCGCATGACTGTAACCCCCTTATTTTCTGATCTCAAGAAAGCGCAGGTTTTTTGGAGAGAAACTGTTCATTGGTGGAATGATCACTCGATCAAAATTAGATTTGTAGAAACAGGAGATACATACTGGTTCATAATGGGTGCGGAGTCCCGTCAGGCTAAAAACAATAAATATTTTTTCAAAGTTCTTCCAAAGTCACCTCACTATGAGCGCTTTAAAAAAGGGCATGAGGGCAGTGCATATCTACGATTAGGCACACATGCAAAAAAATTCAAAGAAGATGTAAAAAATGAAGCAAAATGTAACTGTGGTCATATCAAGGAGGACCATGAAGAAGGAGAAGATGATGATAGTTGTCTTTATGAGGACTGTGATTGTAAAAAATTTGAAACCTTTCAAATAAACTTGCTAAAAAAGAAAAAAACAGTTACCGACATTAAATTTCTTGATGAGGCTGAAATAAAGGACGATGCGCTCGCTTGGAATTGTTTTTCTGTTAACAAATACAACAAGGAAAGAAAATCAGATAAATGAGTTGTTACCGATCTGAAAGATCCACTCTGATATGTTCACCGGGATAGAATTCTGAGATTTTTTTTGAGTAACATTCACTGCATATATTGCCCTCTATTTTCCACTGTTTCATTGGAACAAAAGGAGTCTTAATTATTCCATCACATAACGCACACTTGCCATTTGGTTTCATTTTCACTATCACATTTGTAATTGATTATAAAAATCATATCTCAACAACATCAGTGATTTTTGAGAAGCATATTTTGTTATATACAAGTTTTTTTTTAGGAATTATTAGGTAGAATATCTGGTCTTGTAAACCTCCTGCAAGAATTTACTTGGCTGGATATCTGCCTTTCTTGAGGATTGATTAAAGACTGGAAATTGTCTTTTTAATATAATCAATTTCTTCTTCTTCCTGTCTAATTTTTGAATCTATTACTTCTAACATATCCTTGCCGTAAACCTGGTTTGAAAAGAAGTTATGAGCGGTGTTGGCCTCTTCTATCTTTTCCTCCACCTTGGAATCCTTAAGATATTGTGTTACTACATTGTCACTAGCTTTTAGAATTTTTGTGAATAGTCCAACATTTTGAATTATCTTTTCTAATTCAGAAATATCATTCTTAAAATCATCATTTTTTCCTATAATATTTTTGTGAATTATTCTTGCTGTGACCGCAACAAAAAGATTCTGTGCATATTTCTTGTATCTGTCATGTGTGTTACTTCTGTCATATCCTAATTCATTTTTAGCATATTCACGAATTAAATGTGGATAGAGGAAATATCTATAATCACATTCTAGTTCTTCATCAAATACAGTTTCATATTTTGCACCTTTGGGAAGATATTTGCTTATACCACCATACACGTCATTTGGTTTCTGCTCAAAATACGAGACCATTGAGGCAATCGCAGTATCATCCTTGATCCTATATTTTTCCTTCTTGTCTGGGAGATACTTGTTGTAAATCTCATCACCATTGAATTTAGCTTTTTCCGAAGATGGAAGATTGAGCCAAGAGCCCTGTTGGTGTTCATAGAAATAACCTACTCTGCCTAACATATGATGCACCGCTATGTGATAATCCTCTAGGGAGACGTAGTCCTTGCCTTTAATGGCATTTTGAGAATTTCTATATTTTGTGATATTTCTCTGATGTTTCTCATCTTTGGTTTTGATAATAGTAACCAAAACCTCTGCATCTAGGTTGTTTGTTTTCTTTTTTCTGTCAAGAATGCTCTTAGATGTTTGTGCCCCATTAACAATTTGTGCCCCTTCTAGGCCAAGTTGATTATTTTTCATAGAGTAATTATCCACAGTTATGGTAATCCCGTTATTCCATTCAAAGAAATTATGGGGATTTTCTTCTAGTGTTTTTGTAATTCTTTTGTTAATTGATCCTTTCCCACCAAGATGTTTTCTAATGTTTGATTCAAAGACATAGTGTTCATTCATTTCTACAAAGTCTGCATAGTCAAATGCAGAAACAATACAACATAATGCATTATCATGTTCAAGGCATTTTAAAATTCTTAAACTAGTCTTTTGACCTTTGGCTGGTTTTTTAATCCGTTCCCATAGTGTTTGATAGATCTGTTCTCTGCCTACAATCTTAACTTCATCACTTTCATAATTGTCTGTATTTTGATCAGTTACGTAAACCAGCTCGATCTTCATATTTTTCTCATGAATATGTTTCCAAAGATACTGTAGTTCATCTCGCCTGATCTTTGACTGTTCTAATTTTTTGAACCGTTCTACATCCTTGACAAATTTGTCAATTGCTCCAATAGAGTGAGCCTCACCAAACTTTGATTGAAATAATCTGATTCTTCTTTCCGATATATCCACTAAATACGCATCAATTCCACAATCATAAGCTCCATCAATTATTGCATTTTCTGCAACATCTTCCAGTACCTCTTCAACGTTGATTAGATGCCATAATAGATAGAGATGTCCTTTTTCTACTTCGTTTTTTGCATCCTTCATAAATTCGTTAATGCTTGCATCTACCGCATGTGTTGCAAATCCTTCAAGAGGGGCGTTTGATATCTGAGACAGAAGAGCAAGTCCCTCTTCACTATAATCTAAGAGAGTTGCTTCTTTAGATGTCAACTTTGATCTGATCTTTTTGTTGCCCTTAAGAAAGAGTAGGTGATTATGAAATAACCCACGAGGCATAAACAGAATGGAGGTGAGGGAGAGATTTGAACTCTCGACTTCGGGCTTTGCAGGCCCACGCACTGCCGGACTGTACTACCTCACCGCAGTAAAAAAAACACAAAATCAGCAATTAACTCTTTAGATTAATACTTGTTAAATTGTTTAGAAGCTAGTTTAACGTCCTCTGCCTTCACAGTCTTTCTTCCAGCATGGTTTGACATATCTACCGCACTTTTGGCAATCGCTTCTGCTATTTCCTCTATAGCCCTCCTAAGCTCATTGGCAGATTCATCACTAACACGCTCAGCACCAGATTTTTTTAAAATACGATGCATGGCAGTGAGTCCCAGTTCTGATGATCTCATAAATTTTTTTAGTGAATATATGATAAAAAAACATTAGTGAAAAAAATACTGATAGAAGACTGATTAAAACAGACTATTTTAGGCTGTTCAGGTTTTATCTAGTAATGAATTGGCTTTATGACGCCCACATCCATCTCTCTGATTTGGAATATGAGGATGATATCACTCGAATTCTTAATTCCATGAAAAAAATTCACATTAAGGCATGTTGTGTTTCTATGGATTACACTTCATCAAAAAAAACTCTTGAACTTGGGAAAAAGAGCAACTTGGTTTTTCCCTTCATTGGTATACACCCAGAAAAAGCACAAGATGATGTTCAACCTGTATTTGAATTAATAAACAAAAATAAAGAAACAATTTCAGGGATAGGCGAGATTGGATTAGATCCTACATATTCAAACTCAGATGAGGAATTGTTAAAACAGGAACAAGTTTTTAGAGCCCAACTTTCTTATGCAGAAAAATTTAAAAAACCTGTTTCAATCCATTCTAGAAAATCACTTACCGAGATACTAAAAATCCTACCATCATATAATGTTCCTACAATTTTATTACATTGGTTTGATGGAAACAAAAAGCAACTAAAGCAAGCAATGGATTTAGGATACTATGTTTCCTTTGGTCCAGTCATGACATACGCAAAGGATAAACAAGTCTTACTATCTAAAGCGGACAAAAATAGAATTCTAGTAGAAACTGACGGACCAGTAAGATATTCTAGATGTTTCGGTAACAAAATTGCTCAAATAGACTTTATTCCAAGTGTTGTTTTTTGTGCATCTAAGGTTTTGCACATGGATTATGATGATTTATGTAACGTATTAGAACAAAATTCTAAACAATTTCTCATGCTATAGATATAAAATACCGAGCAAATTTCTCGGTTTATAGTGAACAGAATAAAGATGCTTTCAATGAAGGTCTTACAGGATCATAAAGAAAAATTTGGAGTTGATTTCACTAAAAATAAGCAGGCATTGAACGATATATCCAAAATTACTTCTAAAACACTGAAAAATAAGCTGGCTGGTTATATTACGAAATTTATAAAAAATGAATTTAAGGCGAAAATAGAAAAAGCTAAACGTATGGCAAGTACTAAAGAAGTGAAGCTTGATGGAAAGAAATTGGATACAGTTGGAGATACACAACCAGCTGAAGATATACAACCAGCTGAAGATATACAACCAGCTGAAGATACACAACCAACTGAAGCGTCATCATAAAAATCTGCAGTAAAAACATCTCTAGCTGACTAATTTTTGAATATTGAAATTATAAGATTAATTTTGAAGTGATATGGAGTACTTTTGTTGATTACTGTTAAACTGCTGGGTGGTGCAAAAAAGTCATTTTCTACTGATACTATGTCATTTGAAAAAAATATTTCAACATTATCTGAATTGATTAACCACTTGATCCAGATAAAACCAAAAGATACTTTAGAATTTGATATAGCAAATTTGCTTATTGCAGTAAACGGTATAGATTCTTCTGCGTTAGATGGATTAGATACTAAATTAGAAGATAATGATGTTATCAGTATTATTCCAATTATTCATGGTGGATCTTCTCCTAGAATACAATTTTCTATAATGGATTCAAATGTTGAAATTTTTGATATAGTTATTCACAAGGAACTTGAGATTGAATTTTTAAATAAATTAAGAGAAAAATATCCATACTTAATCATACAGGCGGTAAACTCTAGGTTTATCCTTGATGCAAACCACATAAAAAAAATACTTGCATTATCTCTTTATGCGAAAAAAAATAAAACATTACTTTCAAAAAAAATTGAAACTGACATATTACTGAGATTCGCTTGCACCACACAAATATCTCAAGCAATTAAAGTTGCTGGTAGAAAACCAAAAAATGATTTTGTAATAATTGGAATAGGTAAAAAATCAACTTTGGATAAGCTACATTCTGATCTTATATCATATCTTAATCCACAACCACTTTCAAAAAACAATCACGAATTTTTGAAAAAACAGTTTAAAATTTCCAAAAAACAAATGTCTACTCTTTCATCAAGTGATCCATTAGAAGACATTCTTGTAGAAAAAGCAGCTGTGTTATTCTAGGTCACGCTTAGATTTCTCTAAACTAAACAGGGCACTATTTTTTAAAATTGATATCCCAGTTTTATTGCCAAGAATCTCAATCAATATGATCCAAGTAGGTTTTTCCAACGAAACTTTGTTGGATAAGGATTTTGCAACCTCTGAAATAATCTCCCTAGTTGAGATAGTTGAATCTCTCTTTTCAACTGTAATTCGAAAAGAATCATTTTCCTGTATACAGTCTTTAAATTTAATTACATTTTGCTTTATTTTGTTGATGTCTGTATCCGTTACAATCTGAATTGGAATTATTCTAAGGCAATAACGCATAAACCATGGTTCTTCATTTATCTTATTTCTTGCATAATCTATTACTTCTGATGGTTTTACAACTGTGCTAACTGTCAAAATACCCCTCATTCCAGAATTAAGAATTTCAGGTTCTTGATCACCAAGTTCAGTTATAATTTTCTTAATCTCATTTTTTGCTTCTGATTCTAGACTTCTTCCACATGTGACAATTAAATTCAAAATAATTTTTTCAGCTCCTCTTCTGAAACACTGCCACTTCTTAGAACCCTGAGTTTGTTTTCATCAATTTCAACTATTGTTGATTCACCATTATCTGATAAAATTCCCCCATCAATTAACAAATCATATCCATTTAGGTCTCTTTTACAATCATTGGGGTCCGTAAGTGATGTGGTACCTGAAATGTTTGCGCTTGTTGCCACCAGTAATTTACATTCCTTGAGAAGTGACAGGGCGCATTGATTGTTAGGCACTCTTACAGCAATTTTTTTTCCAAGTCCCAGAGACTTCTTAATATTTTCATCTTTTACTTTTAAAATTAGTGTGATTGCACCTGGCCAAAACATTTCAGCAATTTTTTCTGCCTTATCGTTAAACTCGGCAATTTTTTCCAATTCTTTTTTTGAGTATCCAATTACAGGAAGCGGTTTTGTTTTTTCCCTTTTTTTAATTTTATATAATGAAAGTACCGCCTTCTGATTGTAAGGATCACATCCTATCCCATAAACAGTATCTGTAGGGAAAATTACAATTCCTCCCTTGTTAATTATTTGAGCAGCCTTCTGAATACCCACATTATTACATGAAATTCTCAAGTTCTTGACAATCTTAAGAACCTAGATTTTTAACTCTTTTTTTATACCATTTGGAATTAAAAGTAACAATTTTCGTTTAACCTCCACATCTAAATTTTCAACTATCATCTTTAGTGAATTATTTAAGATCGTTTTTTCCCTTTCTTCAATTGATAAATAGACTTCTAAAATACCATCAAGATTGAAAGCAATAAGTTTCTGAGGAAATTTGGAGATCTCAGCAATATAACCAGATAATAATATTTTTCTTTCTTCTTCTTCCCCCTGCGCTAAAATTTCAAGCCAAGTTTTGAAAAGTTTTGCAAAATTCGGAAATGGGATTGTAGGCCCCGCTTCAAGGGCATTTTTTATAAGTTCACTTTTTTCAGCATTGGGCATTGAGTAAAATTCAGCCATTCTTTTTTTCAATATTGGTTTTCTCAAAAAATCAGGCAGATTTGCCAGAACAACAATGATATTTCCTGCATAATTTGGCTCACTCAACATAATGAATGTTTAATGTGTATGTATTAATCGTAACTTGTTGTTGAATTAAATATATGAAAACTCTAGCATTTTTTGTATGCCCTCAACTGTTGTAGTAGGTGGTTTTTTTGGTGACGAGGGAAAGGGAAAAATCATCTCATATTTGGCAAAAAAAGACAATCCAACAATAGTTGTTCGTGGTGGAGCTGGACCAAATGCAGGGCATACTATCAAAGATGGTAATACTACTTACAAAGTTAGAATGCTACCTAGTGGATTTTTAAATAAAAATGCCAGAGTCATGATTGGACCTGGTGTAGTTGTTGATCCTCAAGTATTTCTAAAGGAAATACAAGAATTTGGAGTTTCTGGCAGAGTATTTCTGGATAATCATTGTGGAATTATTGAACAAAATCATCTTGATCAGGATTCTAAAGGCAGATTGAAGGAGAAGATTGGAAGCACTGGTTCAGGAACGGGTCCTGCAAACGCTGAAAGGGCAATGAGAACTTTGAAAATGGCAAAAGATATTGAAACACTTTCTTCTTACATTAAAGATGTGCCTGATGAAATCAATTCTGCATTAAAAAACAAAGAAGAAGTTCTAGTTGAAGGAACTCAAGGTACTCATCTTTCGTTGTGGCATGGTACATACCCATTTGTTACTTCTAAGGATGTAACTGCAGCAGGTATATGTGCAGATGTTGGTTTAGGACCAAAAAGTGTGAATGAAGTTCTAATTGTGTTTAAAGCATATCTGACACGTGTTGGAACTGGACCTATGCCTGGTGAGCTTGGTGCCGAGGAAACCGAAAAAAAGGGCTGGGCTGAGTTTGGCACGGTAACTGGAAGACCTAGGCGTGCAGCAGAATTTGACTTTAATCTAGCACAAAGAGCAGTAATGCTGAATAGTGCAACTCAAATAGCCATTACAAAACTAGATGTGAGATTTCCTGAATGCTCAGGCGTAAAATCTATGAATGAATTAAGTAGCGATGCTAAATCTTTCATAAAAAATATTGAGGAGAAACTTGAAGTTCCTGTCACGCTTATTGGAACTGGTCCACTCGTGGATGATGTTGTAGACCTTAGGACATAGTTATTTTTTGGTTAACCTTTAATGTAGTATTTCATTTTATTGATCATGGTAAAGTTTCCAAGCTACATTCAAGTAAATTCACCTTTGGAATTTACTAGATTAGTATGTGCGTTAGAAAGGTCACCTAGAGTCTCATTTCTTCATGAACACCAAGGAAAAAAAGTTCTTTCTGTGCAAATGGACATGCTTAAACAAAGTCCTGTAATTTATTATTCTCCCATTGAAAATTTTGGTCATTATCTCTCTTATGGATTCAAATCCGGCAAGGAAGAATCTTTAATGGTAGATTCTACTCTTGATAACTCAAAACTTTATTCTCCAATTGTAAAAATTAAATCATTACCTGAATCTCTTCGACCATCATCTGATACCAGTACTGCAAAATACCAACCTATTGAATTTGAAGACGTGGGAAGTCTAGCCAAACTTAGTTATGGTTTTGATGAGGCACCATTTCCATTGTTTTCATTTCCATTTCATGGAAGATGGCTTCTTGGAGTGTTCCTAAATTTTAATGAGGATGGAGATTCATTTTTCTGTTATGTTGTATTAAATCAAGAGCCAACTGAACCGTTCCTAAAACATAGCGCAACTAATGGAACACAGCCCATTTTTGTAAATAATACTGGTGAACACGGATACTCTTATATCAAAATAATTAAACTACAGGAAACCCATCCATTGGTCAACTATGACCAAATTCAAAACTAGAATTCATCAATCCTCTAAGGATAGTAGGATTATACTTGCTAATGATTATGATATTAGTAATGAGAAACTTGTTTTACAAACAATCAAAAATATAAAAACATTACACAAATATCTATGTGGAATAAAATTAAACTTCCATCTACTTCTACCTTTAGGAAAAAAAGAGATCGTAAGAATCAATAAAACTGCACATCGGTACGGTCTTCAAACAATTGCTGATATAAAACTGAATGATATAGGAAATACAAATCTAATAACCACAAAAACATTATGGGATTTTGGATTTGATGCTGTAATTGTAAATCCAATTATGGGTCCGTCAAATCTGAAAAAAATTATTACATCAGCACATAGATCTAACAAGGGAGTAATCGCATTATGTCATATGAGTGCACCTGAAGCTAAGATGTCATATGACATGAATGTAAAACTCTCCAAGAATTCTAAAACCATGTCATTATACCAGCTATTCTTGGACTGGTCTATATCCAACAAGGCTGATGGCATAATTGTTGGTGCAACTTTTCCAAAAATTATTAGTCACTGTAAAAAAATTACTGGTAAAAAACTGGATATTTACTCACCCGGAATTGGAACTCAAGGCGGAGATGCAAAACAGGCAATTAGGAACGGTTCTGATTTTCTAATTGTAGGGAGAACAATTCTTAATTCAAAGGATCCAGTATATACTGCAAAACAATTACTATGAGCAGGTATCTAGCAAGAATTTATTTGCTTTCGTCAAAATATTTTTAGCGTTTTTAAATGTAATTTTCTTTAACGCATCATTATATCCCAACCAAAGATAATCATTATGTTCATGAGATAAAGAAATTTTTTTTATGTTTGTTTTTGCTAGGAAGAAAATCACTTTTTTATGAACTACTTCATTTTTAAATCTAAAATTATATCTTACATATTCTTCAAAGCCATCTATGAGTTGAAAATTAGAAATACCAGTCTCCTCCCTCATCTCTCTTCTTACGGTTTCTTGTGGTGTTTCATTCACTTCCATTTTTCCTTTAACAAAATCCCAGTGTCCTTGAGGATAATTTAATAAAAGAAATTCATTTCCACCCGAAGTGTCACATAATAAAACAGCACCCGCAGATGTTTCCCTTATCATAAGCTTCTAGGTTTTAATGATCTTAATAGGTTATTTTCCTATTCGTCTTTTTCTTTTCTGAAATACACGTATTGCACGCATAAGATCGATTTTTCTAAACCCAGGCCAAAAAACATCCAAAAAAACTAATTCACTATACGCACTTTGCCACATTAAGAATCCGCTCATTCTTTTTTCACCAGATGTTCTTAAAATCATGTCAGCTGATGGCTGTGGAAGATAAGAAGTATACAGATTTTCCTCAATTACATGTTTGTCTATGTCTTTTGCATCTAGTTTGCCTTCTTCTATCTTGTTTCCAATCTTTTTAACGGCATCAACTAGTTCATTTTGGCCACCATATGCAATTGCAATATTTAGAAAATGATTATCATAACCTTTTGTTGTATCATCCAATCTCGATATTACATTTTTAATGGAATCTGGTAATAATTCAATACGTCCTATCGCCTTGACCCTCATTTTGTTTTTATGAATTCTAGGATCGTTGAAGAGTTTTTCTAATCGAGTTTTAATCAGATCATAAATATATTCCAGCTCTTCATTTTTTCTACCCAAGTTTTCAGCTGACAGAACATACAAAGTTATAATTTTTATATTAAATTCTTCACACCAATCAAGAAGATTTTCAACTGCATCAGCACCTTTAAAGTGACCCTGTTCTCCCATGACCAAGTTTCGTTTTGCCCATCTACGATTACCATCCAGAACTATAGCTATATGATTTGGCATATCACCTTCCGTAATTTCTTTTTCCAGTTTATTAGAGTAGAATCTATAAAGTCCAGACAAATTCAACATCTTATTCACGATTCCGTTAATGTTAGACCACCTTTTTTCAATTAATTATAACACGCAGGCACAGATATGTGTTATTACAAAAACATTCTTGGAATAGAGTATATTTTATTGTAGTTATGACTTGATATCTTTCTTTTTCTTATATTTTCGTATTAAGACGGTAGCAGATGCAGCAGTTACACCAAACCCTGCTATTAATGGCAAGATTAAGGAAAATGAACTTTCTTCATGGATTAAGATATTTGTAAACTGGTATAGAGTTGGATAGACAGAAACCAGTGCAATTACTCTAAGAATATCACTAATGTGTCGTAATTTTCTGTTTAACCAGTTGTTAAATAAAATTCCTACAAATATTGTTCCAATACCAATCCACAAAAATGGAATCATACCTGAAATAAATTGTCCAACTATAACATTGTCAGCAATAATTTGAAGAATTCCTAAATCAGCGGAAATATTTTCTACACCAACAGAAGCAATACCAGCTGGTACTGATGCAGCTATTAGAATGAGTCCAGTTATCAGTGTAAACAGACGAATAAATCCTTCTGGCGTGGGCTTTGCCCAATTGGCCCATGCTTTGTCAATGTCAAATGCTCTGATCAAAAACGCACCACCAAGAATGCTAACTAATACAGCAAAGATCTCAGCTGTATATCCAGTAACAACACCAATTCCACCAATAAGTAACAAAATTCCTGGAACACCTAAGAAAAATTTTGAATATTTTGGATCATATACTACCATCTTTAGGAATTTACCAAATACTGCATACGAATGCTCAATCGTTCTGCTAACTTTCATAACCACTCTTTGTACTGATACAACTGGAATCACATTTTGAATGATAGGAATAACCATCTCATCGTCTTCGCCATCAGATACTATCACAGACCCATCTGCATGAAATGTCTTTAATACTGATTTAATC
>ENA-UPTF01002007-UPTF01002007.1-marine-metagenome-genome-assembly--contig:-NODE-2007-length-12163-cov-5.586960_pt1 | contig 12163 bp, 16 predicted proteins | sample MGYA00238166_ERZ767019 | MGnify/ENA primary metagenome ERZ767019 (study PRJEB28930, sample SAMN06266391) | marine metagenome | isolation source: Sea water from 250 m depth | place: Atlantic Ocean... | reverse complement strand
AGGGCTGATGCAACCTTCGCTATTTCGACCAGCGAAGCCCGTGCGGAGTTCCGCTGAGTTATCGTTTTGGCGCAATGTTCCTTTATTGCGGTGACAATGGCTAGCAATTCGACCTCCAGATTGTGTTCAGTTTGTGCAATTTGGCGTTCCTGTTCCTCGCGAACTGCAGCGTTGCTGCCAGTGGTGGAGCTTCTAAGTTTCCGCAGTTGCTCGAGATTTGTGATGCATTCAGAAAGATTCCCCTTTCTAGAGAGGCTGGGGAGAACGGCCAGATTTTCGATGGAGGCGCCGTTTTCCCGGGCTTTTTGGATTTCGGCTAATGCCGCGATGTCGCTTGCGAGTTCTGCTTCGCATTGTTCAAGCTCTGCTCGCAGCGTAATTTCATTGACTGAGGAAACAGGCTTCGCGGATTGCCCAGTTAAAAAAGGAAGTTAATGGGATAAACAAGCAACTGGGTAAAGCAACAGGAAAGCTAGAACCCATAAACCAGTCAGTTCTCCCCGGAATTGTGGTAGACAATCCCGATGCCGAATTGAAAGGCATCTGGGCGCATTCTTCAGGTGTCAGGAATTTTGTGGGAATTGACTATATTTATGCCACGAAGGGCGATGGTAACAATACGGCTCGATTCCCGGTTAAACTTGAAAAAGCGGGTCAATATGAGGTTCACATCTCCTACACGCACCACCCCAACCGATCCAGCAACACTCTTGTCAAGATTCTCCATAAAGACGGGGTGGCAACTAGGCGCATTAACCAGCAAAAGCAGCCTTCATTGGATGGATATTTTATTTCGCTGGGGACGTATGGTTTTCCCGAAGGAGTGCATGTTGCACTGGAAATTTCCAACGAGGGAGCAAACGGGACCATCGTGGCGGATGCGGTGCAGTTCATTCCTTCAGACTCCCCTGAACTAACAAAAGCTAGGCTTCCGACCAAGGGAGCGTTCAAGAATAACTCTAACCTCAATTCTGAGTTGAATAGGCTCACGGAGGAATTGAAACGGCTGGAGAAAAAAGCAGTAAAAATTCCAATTATCCTGTTTCCAGGAAATGTAACTGGGGTTGTTCCACAAGCAGATGCTATACTATTTAGCTCACTTTTGAACTCTGAGAACCCATATTATATCGCACAGGCACAGGCACTTGGGGCACCAAATGTGCTAAAGTTCGGTCTAGAAGCATTACCAACAGCATATTTAGTCATAGGAGAGGGCACATCTGCGTGGTTTGTTGGAAATGTGAGAGGAATTCCATTTGATAAACCAAAAATTGCCGCAGCATACTCACTATCTGCTCAATTCCTAGGCATGAGATTTGTATATCTTGAGGCAGGATCTGGGGCAAAACAAAACATTACTCCAGAAATGGTGAAAACTGTAAGAAGTGTTTTCAAAGGATTTCTGATTGTCGGTGGTGGAATTAAAGATACCAAAACAGCAAAGGCATTGGTAAAAGCTGGAGCTGATGGTTTAGTTATTGGAACGTTGTTGGAGCAGACCGGCGGTCTAAAGAAATTTACCGAAATCATCAAAAGCATTAGAAAGTAACCCTTCATGGGGAATATTTTGGCAAAGTGTAAAAAATGTGGTTTAGATTCACACGAGCTTATTTGGGATCAGGCATATCATGAGACCAGTGGAAAATGGAGATTATTTCATGAGGGTCAAGGCAGACCGCATGAGTGTCATACACAAAAAACAGAAGAAATCACGCCTACAGAGACATCAAAACCACTTGTAAAATGCCCAAAATGTGATCCTTTGAGTACTACAGCTTGGTTTAAGCGAGAAGAGCTACAACAACATCTCAAAGTAGAACATTTCGGATTTTGGTAATATCCAAAACACCTTTAATCAAAATGGAATAACGATTTTCATGGGATTGTTCAAAAAGAAATCAAAAGAGCTTGTAGTTGTCGGTACAGTTTGTAAGATATGTGGAATGAATTTTCCAGCAAATGACAGACTGCTTCGCCATATGGTAAAGGCTCACGGTAAAGCTAAAAAGGACTATCCAAGCTGTCCAAACTGTTAATTTTAAAAATACAAAACATACATCAGAGAAACTATCTCAACTTGATGTATTCGTAGGCCCCAATCTTATTATCAAAACAATACTGGGTTTTCTGAAATTCCTTCCTAAATTCGGCGATTTTACCCGTCATTTCACCCGATTCCTTCTTGTCAATGACGACATCTTTGATCATGGAGGCTATTTCTTTCATCTCAGATTCCTTCATACCAAGTCGGGTAATCTCTGAGGTTCCAAGTCTGATTCCACCTGGATGCATGTAATGACGGTTTGCCTTCAAGTCACCAGGGATTAGCTGTCGGTTTACAATGATGTTAGCCTTTTCCAAATCAGCTTCGATTGTTCCACCATCACCAAAATCTAAAACATTAACAACTGTCTGATGAGATTCTGTATAACCATTTTTCTCACCAAGAACCTTGAATCCAACATTATTCAACTCAGCAGCTAAAGCTTTAGCATTATTGATCGTCTGTTCTGAATAGTCTTTTCCAAACTCCAATGCCTCTGCGAACGCAACGGCTTTTGCTGCCATATGATGAATGTGATGACTACTTGTCAGGCCTGGAAACATCGCCTTTTTGATAGGCTCAGCATGCCTGTCAAATCCCAAGACGAGACCTCCCTGAGGACCAAATAATGTCTTATGCGTACTCATAGTCATGGTATCAACACCCTCTCTCAACGGATCTTGGAATTTACCACCTGCGATTAAACCCGCAACATGTGCGGCATCATAATTGATATGCATATCATGGCTTTTCAGAAAATCAGCCAATTCTTTTACTGGGTGTGGAAACAAAAACACAGAGCCACCAAACATGGCAATTTTTGGTAGTCTTCCTTGACTTTTCAAATCTTCAACTTTTGCCTTTGTCTTGTCAACATCCAACGTCATCTCTTCAGGGTCAAACGCAAAGAATTCAATATCAAGACCGTGAACTAATCCAGCAGTTCCAGAATGTTCCTTTTTTCCATGTGATATATGACCACCAGCTGGAATTGATGAGGCAATCATAACATCGCCAGGATTTGAATATGCTGAATAAATTGCTAAATTGGCAACAACTCCTGAAACAGCTCTGACGTCAGCAAATTCAGCATCAAATAGTTTTTGGGCTAACTCCATACATTGAGTTTCTACCTCATCAATGTACGTACAACCTGCATACACTCGTTCGCCTGGCCAACCTTCTGCATATCTATTTCCAAAATCAGACATTACAGCCTCCCTTACCGCCGGGCTTGGAATGTTTTCACTGGCTATTAGAGGAATTGAATTTTCGAACCACTTGTGATGTGTTTCAAGACTGGAAAACACCTTCTCATAAGCATCTTTAGCAGAATTAATCATGTAATTTAGCCTTATTTTCCTAATTTAAGACCAGCGATCTTTTTTGTAAATTTGCCTAAATCTAAAAACTAAGGTATAAATTTAGAAAATCGAGTTTTTGTACTATGGCAGCACAAGCAACCAAAGCCAACATGCCAGTAGTTATACTGAAAGATGGCGCCGAACAGTCAAAAGGCAGAGAGGCTCAAAAAAACAATATTGCAGCTGCAAAGATTATAGCTGAGATTGTTCATACAAGTTTAGGTCCAAGAGGAATGGATAAAATGTTAGTTGATTCACTCGGTGATGTCACAATCACAAATGATGGTGCTACAATTCTAAAAGAAATTGACGTTCAACATCCAGCAGCTAAAATGTTGGTTGAAATTTCCAAAACAACTGATAATGAGGTTGGCGATGGAACAACATCTGCAGTGGTTCTTGCAGGCGCATTACTAGAGCATGCAGAGTCACTAATAATACAAGATGTGCACCCAACAATTATTGTCGATGGGTATAGGAAATCTGCTAAAAAAGCAAAGCAATTTTTAGATGATATCGCAGAAAAAATAACTGCAAATGATAAAGCATCACTACTCAAAATTGCAAAGACTTCAATGCAAACCAAACTGGTCAGAAAGAACTCTGATCAATTGGCTGAAATGGTTGTAAAAGCAGTTCTATCTGTTGCAGAAAAAAATAACGAAAAATACACTGTTGACATTGATGATATCAAAGTCGAAAAGAAATCAGGTGGATCAATTAATGATTCTGCTATTGTGAAAGGCATTGTATTAGATAAGGAAATTGTTCACTCTGGCATGCCTAACAAGGTGACAGCTGGAAAGATTGCACTCATAAACACGGCACTTGAAATTAACAAGACAGAAACTGACGCTAAAATTAATATTTCAAATCCACAACAAATGAAATCATTTTTGGATGAAGAAAATAGAATGTTAAAAACAATGGTTGACAAGGTTATTGGCTCAGGCGCAACTGTGGTATTATGTCAAAAAGGAATTGATGATATGGCACAACACTATCTAGCCAAGGCTGGAATTCTTGCTGTCAGGCGTGTTAAAGAAAGTGATATGACAAAACTTGCAAAAGCTACAGGCGCAAGAGTAGTAAACAATCTAGACGATTTATTTGAAAAAGATTTAGGTTCTGCAGAATTAATTCAAGAGAAAAAAGTTGAAGAGGATAAATGGGTTTTTGTAGAAGGATGCAAACATCCAAAATCTGTCACTCTACTGTTACGTGCAGGCTCACAAAGAGTCGTTGATGAAGTAGAAAGATCAATTCATGACTCATTGATGGTTGTAAAAGATGTTATGGAATTACCCTCAATTGTAGCAGGAGGAGGTTCACCTGAAACATATGCCGCAACAAAAATAAGAAATTGGGCTAAATCATTAGAAGGGCGTGAACAGTTAGCAGCTGAGAAATTTTCAGACGCATTAGAGGCAATTCCTTTAGCCCTTGCAGAAAATGCAGGAATGGATCCAATTGACACCTTAACAAACTTACGCTCAAAACAGATCAAGGGTGAGAAATGGATTGGAATTGACGTAATGAAGGCTAAAGTTGGAAACATGAAAACAAGTGATATTATTGAGCCATTGGCAGTTAAACAACAAATAGTATCTGCTGCATCTGAAGCCGCATGTATGATCCTTAGAATTGATGATGTTATTGCCACTGCAAAATCTGCCGGTCCACCTCCAGGAGCTGAGGGTGGAATGCCACCAGGAATGGGAGGAATGGGTGGAATGCCACCAGGAATGGGAGGAATGGGTGGAATGCCAGATATGGGCGGAATGATGTAATTATTTAGTAAATCTTTAAACAAAACAATTTTTGAAATAATTTAAGTTGGCAAGATTTAGAAAGAACAAATTTTTCAAAAAGAAAAATTCCCAAACACAACCTGAAATTTTCAACAACACTGAAAAACAAGAGTTGGAAACTGCCGTAGTCCAAGAACGTACTTCCAATAACAACACATCTACAGGAAAATCATGGATTAAATCTGGCACAAAATATGTTTACATTATAGCTATTGCAGCTCTTGCATCTGGAATATTTACACCTTTTACAACTGGCGCAGAATTAGAGACTGTAATTTCTGGTATACTGATTTTATTAGTTGGAGTTGGTGGTGGGATCTTAATTTTTATAGGAAATCAGCGAGAGAGCCATTCCAAAATTTTAGTTTTAGTAGGATTGTCTTTCATAATCATTTCGCTTTTCTTGATGTTTGTTATAGCAAAAGGTATTATCATTTAGTTGGATTTTGTTCCAAAGCTGAAATCTTAGAAACTACTTCATTGTGGACAAATCCATTTGTCACTAAAAGACCATTTTCATGATTCACAATATCAGTATTGTAAACAAGCTCGTTTCCCGCAACATCAGTTATTCTTCCACCAGCCTCAGAAATTATACAAAATGAGGCACAGGTATCCCACTGCTTCATTTTATTTGTGGTAGTCAAGTAAACATCAGCCATGCCAGATGAGATTTCCGTCACCTTAAGCGAACTGCCTATACTGGAGGTATGAGTTATTTTCAAATGATCAAGAATTTTCTTTTCTCTATCAGATAAATGATGTCTGCTTACTAGAGCAAGGCAGTCTTCAAGATTTTGCGTTTCTCTGACTGAAATTGCCTCCCAAATGCACTCCTCCACTGTGTCAGAATGGGAACAAAATGCACCCATTCCTCTTTCTGCATAATACAGTTTTTGTTTGGTCGGCCAGTAAATCAATCCCATAACAGGAACATGATTTTCAACCAACCCAACCATTATTGTAAACTCACCAGTACGATTTACAAAATCAGTAGTTCCATCAAGTGGATCAACAATCCAAATTTTATCACTGTTTAGTCTGGATTTATCGTCCACGTCTTCTTCTGACAAAATGGGAATTCCAGTTTTTTCCAAAGCAGCTCTGATTATTTTGTTACTCTCCAAATCCGCTTTTGTAATTGGAGAGTTATCATCTTTTTTGCTAACTTCAAAATCGCTTTCATAAATTTCTCTAACCCTTTCACCAGCCTCAATAATTGTGTCAATTACAGATTCAATACCAGCCACTTTTGAGGAGATTGGAAGAGTTTTCATTTTATGCATTACGTGTAAGTTCTGGCTTTAATGTCCAGGCCACAGCTAAAGCAACGAATGGTATTGATATGAAAGCAATCATTTGGAGAATAACTGTCAACTGTGGTTTTGCAACATCCGGATCCGCAATAATCCATGGTAGGGGAAGTGTGACAATAAACCAAATACCACCTAATAGGCTAATAATCTCAACCTTTCTCTTTGTTTTTGGATTCATTCTACATACACTCTGTTTTTCTTAGAATTTAATTCCAAAGGTCCATCGTCGGTTTACCACATAATTTATGGCACCAGCAATTACAATTCCTATTCCTGCGGCATACATATAGTATAGTGCGATATTTTCTACCAAAACAAATGTGATTCCAAGCTGAATTCCCATTCCAATCAGGCTAACAATTAAAAATTTAAAATACATTACACTATTTCTTTGATCCTCGATCGAACCACTGAAAGTCCAAAATCGATTAAACAAAAAATTCGATGATATTGAAACCGAGATGGCAATAACCTGTGATGCTATATACCAATAACCTGCAAGGTCAGTGAGCGCATATAATATTCCAAGATTGACTAAAACGCCAGAAGCTCCTACGGAATAATACTTGATTGCATGTTTAGCAAAGAGTGAAAATCCACCAACCTTTTTTCCACCATCAACTGTCATAATTTGCTTGAAACTACCTTGTATTATTATCAAACTATTCCTCATACCATTTTTTTCATAAATTTCAAGTTTTTTTGGAAAAAATTCATGATTTATTTAAATATTTTAAAACCGTACTAGGTTTGATGCTTAAGGTTGTAAAACCTATCGACTAAAGCAGCATGGCTCTGTAAACCCAAAATTGTTAACGTGCAGGCGTAAAAAGAGAGGTGTTCTCTCAGCGGTTTATCAAAGAGTCATGCCACCATTTTAAATGCTGATTCTTGATAGTGATATGCTGACCGAGCCTTCCAAATTACCAAACCGCTCAACTGTAATATCATAATTGCAGGTTTTCTGATTTGGGCATTGTTGATTGGAAATCACCACATTTTCTTTCCCGATATATTTCCACGTATAGTATTTTGAGATTCCAGTATCTATCAATGTTTTCTCCAGAACAAACAATTCAGAGAAAACCTTTACTCCCTGCCCTGACCAAACAACAGAGATTTTTAGACGTTCTGGCGAATCCCCCATAGGCACAAACTCAAATTTGTATGGAACATTTCTTTCTAATGTGACTGGAGAAGATTTGTGAATACTGATATCAGCAAAATCAGGTCCAGCTATACGCTCACTCCATATCTCTGAGTTTGAACGCTTCTCGTTTTCAGGATTATCCGGATTAATCTGGGCTCCGACAGCCACCATACCTAGGATTGCTACTAGAATAATACCTCCAACTATCGGCTTTTTACTCACAGGATTTATGACATCTACTAGTAATTTTAGTCATCGAAGTTGAATGGTTTGTTAACCATTATTCACACCTGAAATTAACTACATATTTCAAAACATCAGGCATGGGAAACTTCCAAGACAAGTGGTCAAGACCTGCAAAACAGGGATTAATGGAAAAACTTACTGACACAGTAAAACCAAAAGGTGCACTAAAACCAAGAGTAGAAACTGCCGTTAAAAGACTTCAAGCGCAGATTGCCAAAATGGACGGTATGGTTAACAAACTAAAACAGAGAGATCAGGAAATTTTTCAGAAAATTGTTACAGCAACACAACAACATGACAGTTATTCCAGCAAAGTATTATCAAATGAATTAGTTGAGGTTAGAAAGGTAAGTAAAATTTTAGGAAACGCAAAGATGGGCTTGGAGAGAATTGAATTACGATTAACAACATTCCACGATCTAGGTGATACAGTGGTCACATTAATGCCAACAATTGGACTCATGAACGGTCTAAAGGGCTCACTAGTCAAATTCATGCCTGGTGCAGACCAAGAGATTGGAAGAATGACTGAGATGTTAGGCGGACTAATGACAGATACATTCAGTAGCAGTGAATCAACATTTGGCGCCGATGAATCAACAAATTCAGAATCAGAAAGTATTCTATCAGAGGCAGCAGCCGTCGCAGAATCACAATCTGGCGATAAGTTCCCATCTGTTCCAGCAATGGACAGTCTACCCGGAATGCCAAGTACTGAATCAAAGTTTATGTAAAATTTAGAATCTATAAATTCGAGGTCTTTGTACGCGATTCTTTGAAACTCTTTATTCGAGTTCCCTCATCATTTACAACTCGATCAATTCCAGACAGCTTATCTCGTAAACTTGTGATGAGCCCGCCAACCTCATCTGCTTCTCTTTCTACAGCAGATCGTTTATTTGTTAAAGTTTGAATTCCCTGCGTCTCCTCATCAATGTAATCATTAACTTTCATCAATTTTTCCTTTAGATTTTTTATATCTACGGATTCCTCTTCAATCTCCTTTTCCAGCCCAGTTCGTTTCTCTTTTAGATTGGAAATCATCATTCCAACATAATCAATTGCCTCTTCCAGTTTGGCTCGCTTATCCATCAATGATGAGATTCCAATATCGTTACTGGACGACGTTGATTGTTGAACCTCATCTTGCGTCTCATTTAATCCAGAATCATTTTCATTTTCAGGCAGAGATTCTATAGATTCAGATTGTGTGGTTTCAGCCTCACTTTCTTCATAGACTGGACGTTCTTCTACCATTTCCGAACCTTCTGAATCATCATCTTTCAGTCTATCAAACAATCCCGTCATAAATTGAATTGAAATACCTCAAATAAAAAGCTGAACGATTATTCTTGTTAATTTAATGGATTTTTTATGTGCAAGAAAATCTAATACTTTTCTAGTTATTTTGCGAAAATCATCAATTTTCAAATTTTTTTATTCCAAATTACCCGTTCCGCTACGCGTTCCGTCATGCCGTTTCAAAATGTTCCTCATAAAGCTAGGGATTCTATAGATACCATGTCAAAACAACAATACAGATCCGAGATGGGGATAATGGGAGACATACTGGATGTTACCCTGAATGGTGGTCAACAAGGCGTAATTGTGTCTGCGATTTCAAGACGCGCTAATCTATCTCACTATGCAGTTCTAGACAAGTGTGAAAAACTGGTCGAGGCTGGATTAGTTGAGACAAAAAGAGACGAAAGAAACCGGAAATTCAGCATAACTGAAAAAGGACTTCAATTTTTTCAGGAGTTCAGAACATTCAGAGATCTTTTAGAATCCATGAATCTAAGGTATTAGAAATGCACCAAACGTCAGCGGGTTGTAGGCGAAAAAAAGATTTCGGCGGTGATGGAATCCTTTTAAGCCCTACCGAAGCCCTGACAACAATGACGCTCGTACCAATAGCGGCCTTCGTCCTAATTCTGCTTGCTATGTCGGTACCATTACAAAACTCGTTTGGCTCAAATCGAACCCTTGATTTTTCTCTTTTTCCAGATGGATCGGCACATGTTTTTTATGAATTAGAATCAGATCCATTCTTTCCAGACACACAAGTGACATTATTTGGTGATTTAATTGAGAACTTGGTTGTAGAAGACGAAAATGGATTTCTTCTAAGCGTTGAGGCATCTCCCAATAATCCTAATATCTTTGAAGTAGAAACTTTAGGCGCATCAACAATTTTGATTAATTATGATACATACTCGCTTGTATCAAAAAATGGAAAAGTTTGGTCTTTTACAATTGATTCACCTACCGAATTTTCATTGTTAATGCCAAGAAATTCCTTAGTTGTTGGAATGACTACCTTTCCAATTGATATGAATGAAGATGATAATAGAACAAAAATGCTCTTACCTCCAGGTCCTGTAGAACTAACATATTTTCTTACACTTGCAGAATCAGCACAGGATATACCTGTAGTTGAATCGGAAGATTCTTCACAATCTCCAATTTTCATTGTTATTGCTGGCATAATTATCGCAGTAATAATTGGGATAGTTTTTAAATTTAGAAAGAAACAAAACAAAAATCTTCTAGTAGAATCAGCACAAGAACCAGAAGAAACCAAAAAACAATTTGATATTGAATCTTCACTTTCTGATCAGAATGTAAGAGACGACGATAAGGAGATCATTAAATTTATTCATGAAAATGGGGGAGAGGTATTTGAAAGTGAACTTAGAAAGAAATTCTTGCAACCACGAACAACTATGTGGAGAGCTGTAAAGCGGTTAGAAAGACAGGGCAAAATTGAGATTAGTAAAAAGGAACAACAAAATCTGGTAAAACTGAAAAATCAGGAGAAAGAAGATGAATAGAAGTTATACAATCTGTGCAATATTTGCAATTACAAGTCTGTTGGTTGCAAGCGTTCCAATACCTAGTAATGCAGCATCAAATCTGGATTATATGCTTACTATAGCAGAAAATGCAAAGCGATACTGTAAGGCTGAAATTGAAGCAAGAGAAACTGTTGAACCAAAGATGAAAGAGTTGTATTTAGGAAGCATCTCTGAGGTTGACAAGTTAGAATCTGCAATCAGCGCAAATGATATGAAAGCAGCGAGGGAGCACTTTGTTTTAGCAATGCAAAAGATGAGACAGATCAATTTGATGATAAATCAGCTTGAAATTGTAGAGGCAGAACGTCAATCCCCAGCTACAAAAAATCCAGTTCTTGATAGACTCGAAATGAATGTTGAAAAACTCAAATCCATCTCCATAAAACTTGGTGCAAGCATTGATTTTCAAGAAATTGATGAACTAATGGCTGTTGCAAAACAAGTTCAGACAACTGGTGATACACAAAAGACAAAACAACTAATTGATAATATTTACAAAAAAGGCACTGACATTTATCAGACACTCAAATCTATTAATGAACAAAATAAGATTGTACGCGCCAAAGCATTAGCGGAAAAATACACAGAGAGAATTAACATATTGATTATACAGGCAAAGGAACTAGGTCTAGAAGACTCTGTAAGTAAATTGGAACAGTCAAAAACCATACTTCTTTCTGCAAATAGCACATCTCAAATAAAACAAAACATCAAACTTATCATAGTACAAAATACACTGATTGAAAAATTAAAAGTTGAATCAATGGAAGATGTGAAACGTAGCGAAATTCAACTCTCTAAGCAGCAGCAAGCCTACTCACAGCTAGGACAATTAGAAACCAAGATTGACGTTCTTAGTGGTAACTCCGAGGGAAATAATATTGCCATTTATTACTTAGATAAGGTCGAAATGTTAATCGAGTCAGTAAAAATCAAACTTAAAGACCCATCAAACGATGTTAGTAAAAACATCAAACAGATAGAAAGATTACTTCTCAAAGTTGAAAAAATGTTGCAAGATACAGCATAAACTTCATATAGATTTCATCAACGAAAACCTACATGGGTTCTAAACAAATTAGTTTTGGAGTTGGAATACCTATGATTATAGTTGGTGCATTAATTGCATTATTGTGGGCACCAGCAGAAGTTGAGTTAGGATCTACAGTAGAATTCATTGGAAGTTTAATTGGTATTCTTGGTGTGGTTTTTCTGATATCTGGCATCTTCTACACCAAGCAAAGAATAATCTCATAATCACACTTTTCCAACGCGTAAAATATCCACATCGTTTAAAGCATCCTCAGACTGCAAATTAGTCATGGATAAAGAGCGTATTAAGAAACTAATTAGAGAATTAATTATTGAGATTGG
>ENA-UPTF01002006-UPTF01002006.1-marine-metagenome-genome-assembly--contig:-NODE-2006-length-12164-cov-2.135352_pt1 | contig 12164 bp, 9 predicted proteins | sample MGYA00238166_ERZ767019 | MGnify/ENA primary metagenome ERZ767019 (study PRJEB28930, sample SAMN06266391) | marine metagenome | isolation source: Sea water from 250 m depth | place: Atlantic Ocean | study... | reverse complement strand
AAAGTCGTACAAAGGACGTCGAAAACCAAACGCCCGGTCGCCCGGCTTCAGCTCCGGCGTTGCCAGACGCTGGAACGTAGGGTCAGCCATGATATCGATAGGCGTGCGGGGTGAATCGCTGGGCGTTATAGACTTCCAGTCGAAGTCAGTTGGCAGCTTAATACTCATAACGGTGAATGGGTGTCACGCCAGCACAAACCCCTCGTAATCGTTGGAGGCGACCTGATCGCACTTTTCTACGTAGGGCGGAAAGCCGATATACGGCATAAAAACGCGCGGTTTCCCTGGAACGTTGGCACCTAAATACCATGAGTTACAAGTGGGGAAGAGCGTAGCGCCGGCAACGTCGTTCACGTGTTCAACCCAGTCGTCTTCGGCCTCAAGACTCGCCTCAATGGTGGCAACGTCGTTTGCTACACAATGTTCCACGCAATCGGATATCCAGCGAACGTGCTGTTCGATCGAGGGAAGCATGTTGGTTAGTACGGATGGACTTCCTGGTCCGGAAATGGTGAATAAGTTGGGGAATCCCGCGGTGCTTAGTCCCAAGTAGGTTCTTGGTCCTGCCGACCACTTTTCTTTGAGCGCTACCCCGTTACGTCCACGGATATCGATGCTCGTGAGTGCGCCCGTCATCGCATCAAATCCCGTCGCGAAGACCAACACGTCGAAACCGTACTCGGTGTCACCGACCCGCAATCCTTCAGGCGTAATCTCGTCGATAGGGTCGGAGCTGACGTCGATGAGCGTAACGTTGTCGCGGTTATACGTTTCGTAATAGTTGGTGTCGGCGCAGAGACGTTTGCAGGCGACGACCGATTTAGGACAAAGCAGTTCCGCCACCGCGGGGTCTTTAACGCTTTCGCGGATCTTGCCGCGGACGAACTCTGCTGCGGTATCGTTGGCATCCTTGTCGACAATCAAGTCGTTGAAAGCGGCGACAAATCCAAGGCCACCCTGGTCCCACCGTTGCTCGTACTCGGCATTGCGTTCGTCTTCGCTGCATTCAAGCGCCGACTTTTCGTTAACGACGAAGTTGGCGGCGAAGGGCGCCGCATTCGCAAGCTCCCGGAACCCCGCATAGTCGGCTTTTACGGACTTCTCAGTCTCAGGATCTAGAGGCTCGTTTCTTGCTGGCACCGAAAAGTTGGGCGTACGTTGAAAAACCGTCAGATGCTGTGCTTGTTCGGCAATCACCGGTATCGCTTGCACCGCTGAAGACCCAGTGCCGACAATACCGACCCGCTGACCACTAAAATCTATGTCATGGTGTGGCCATTGGCCGGTGTGGTAGGTAGGGCCGCGGAATGAATCGAGGCCCTCAAAATTCGGGGTGTTGGTTGAAGAAAGACACCCGGTTGCCATGACACAAAAACGAGCGGTGAACGTCTTCTCGCTATCCGTGCTTACGTCCCAGCGTTGGGTCGCGTCGTTGAAATGGTTAGCGATGACGCGCGTACCGAAGTAGATGTCATCGCGCAGTTCGAAACGGTCGGCGACGTGATTTGCGTACTTGAGAATTTCCGGTTGAGTTGAGTAACGCTCTGGCCACTCCCACTCTTGCTGAAGCTCTTCAGAGAATTGGTAGGAGTACTCAAGGCTTTCGATATCGCAACGCGCGCCTGGATAACGATTCCAAAACCAGGTGCCGCCGACGCCGTTGCCTGCTTCCACAATTTTAGCCGTCAGGCCCTGCAGTTTTAGTTTGTGCAGCATGTAGAGTCCGGCGAATCCGGCGCCGACGATGAGTGTATCGACCGACTCCGTTCGTGTTGGCTCCCTCGATTCCATCGTTCCTCACTCCTTCAGCTGGTTCACATCAAAGCGATGACGGGATGTTGTACCCCTGATTCTTACCATTTAGGGGGTTAGTAGCAACCGTAAGGCTGCAGGCAACGCAGGATCGTTAATCTCGTTGGTAATTGTGGATCGCTCGGACGTCGTCGGCCTCGGGACGTGGGGTCCGAACCCAGTCTCCAGGGTCCCCACGACAAACCACTGCATCGCGCAATACACGTTCGGCTCCTTCGAGCACGCCGCAGTGCGAAGGGATATAGCGAAACGTCAAACCACAACGGCGTCGAGTCGACCGGTTGGGGTCAGATCCATGGATCAGCGTGCTGGCGTGCAGCGACATCTGTCCCGCCTTAAGCACGTTGTCGTAGGGCTGACCGTGTTGTTGGGCATCAGGTATTTCCTGATGGAGGACGAAATCCCCCGAGGCTTTTCGCCATTCCAGTCCACCGAGAAGGTGGCTTTTGGGAATGAAGCGCATGGGGGAATTGGCGTGATCAACGTCATCGATGGCCAACCAAGCGGTCACGGTTTTTGTGGGCCGAACGGGCCAATAGGTTGCGTCCTGGTGCCAAGGCACGTGCTTGGATTCCTGTGCGAGCTTGCAGAAGTAGTGGGTCGACCAGCAAACAAAATCGGGACCAAGAAGATCTTCAACGTAGTCCAGAATGCGAGGATGTTGTGCCAGGTCCCATATGCCCTTGCAGTGATTTTGGTAACCCATGATCGAGTAAGCGTTGCGGCCGTCGTCGTACGCTTCGACCCGGGCGAGCAGGTCATCGAAGTAGCGACGATTGGCACTCACCTCGGTTGGCGTGAGTGCGTCTAAAGGGCTGATGTAACCCAGTTCGTTGAATTGCATGACTTGTGTCCGGCTCAAGGTTTTGGCCTGTTGCGCGGCTACCGGAAAAAATTCGATGTCTTGTTGCCGTCCCATCTTCTTGCCAAAACTCAACCCGCTTTCGAGCGTAGTGTGCGGTGGTTCATGACCAAAAGCGACGTTGCTCCTAAGTTATTGAGTAGGAATAAAGACGATCCGTCCCATGGTTTGACGATCGGCTAATCGCTTGAGCGTATGGGGTAGTGCATCAAAGCCTATGGTTTCGGTGACGACCGGCCGATAGGTACCGGCGAGAAGTGCGGCGTGCACTTCGGTGTAACACTGCTGAACGAGTGGGAGGTGGCGCTCGCGGTACGCCCCCATGTGAACACCGACGATGGAATAATTCTTCACCAAGGCGTGGTTGGCGGGAGCCGAGGGGATATTGCCGCTTGCGAATCCGACCACGAGAAGACGTCCTTCGAAAGCCAGCAAGCGGCGGGCAATGTCAAAATAGCGGCCGCCGACGGGATCGTAGACGACGTCAACACCACGCCCGTCGGTTGCGTCCATGATTCCCTGATATAGGTCATCGCTGTCGTAGTCGATGACAAGATCGGCCCCCAATTCCTGACAAAAGGCTGTCTTTTGCTCGCCGGCCGCAGCTGCGGCGACCCAGCAACCGAAAGCGCTGGCCATTTGGACGGCAGCCGAACCGACGCCACCGGCTGCGGCCAGCACGAGGACCGTTTCGCCCGGCTGGACCTTGCCGCGCTGATGTAGGGCGAACCAAGCCGTACCGTGGGTCACGTGGGCACCCATCGCCGAGACGGCATCGAGCTCACGAGGTACTGCGTGTGAGCGTTCGCCAAGAAGGATGGCTTCTTCCGCGTAGCCGCCGAAGGGTCCAACAGTGGGTCCGACGATACGTTCCCCGATCGCGAAGCCGAGTGTCGGGTTCGCTTCAAGTACGATTCCTGTCGCGTTCATCCCGGGGGTGAACGGTGGCGTGAGTTTGATTTGATACGAACCTTGACACTGAAGGATGTCGGCGAAATTCAGATCGGTAGCTTCGACCCGAATTCGGACAGTTTCAGGTTCCGTTGGCGGTGAATTTAAATCGACGACGGCGAGTCCGTCCCAGGGGTCTCCCAGCGATGCAATCTGCCAAGCTTTCAAACTTCCATCCCTATTCTTGCCGACCAGTATGGCGCGCCCGGTGCGATTCGAACGCACGACCTTTGGCTTCGGAGGCCAACACTCTATCCAACTGAGCTACGGGCGCGAACAGCGAAGCAAGATAGCAGCATGGTCTTGAGCAGGCGAATGCTTCACGGCGGGAATCGAATCGGAAACCTTCGAGTTAGTTCAGAGCTTGGTAGGTCAACCGTTGAAAGGTTTCCTGGTAATTGTTGTTTGGCATCATGCCGTGCTGTAACACTTGGGTCAGACATACCCCTAAGAGTTCTTCCGAAGGGTCGGCAAAGTAAGTGGTGCCCGCGGCGCCTCCCCAACCGTAGGTTCCGACGGATCTTATAAGCGGCGGGCGATTACGGCCGTGATAGGTGGCAACACCAAGGCCCCAATGGAATCCTGGCCCCGTCATGGGTATCTCCATATCGCCGGTGTGGTTCCCGATCATGATGTCGACGGTTTTGCGTCCGAGAATCCGCTCACCGTCCAACTCGCCTCCGTTTAGTAGCATTTGTCCAAACCGCGCGTAGTCCCCTGCGGTGGAGAGTACGCCGCCGGAATCGCCGCCTGCACCAAATTCAGTTTTGGGTCCTGTGTTTTTCTCGCTCGTCTCCGCGGTTTCGGTTGCGGCCAGGTGAACGCTGTCGCCGTCTCGACGAGGCACGTAACACGCCCCGAAACGGTCGAGGGCACCGTCTTTGACGTAAAAGTCAGTGTCTACCATGGCCAAAGGGCCAAAAATATTGTCGCGGAAGAAAACATCGAGGGGCTGGCCGCTAGCAACCTCGAGGACGGCGCCAAGTATGGGGTAGCCAAGGTGGTAACCGAAATGATCACCCGGCTGGGCGGCCAGCGGTAGCTGTGCCAGGGCTTCAACACGCTCCCGATTGTTTGGTCGAGCTCGATCGTCGTCTCGATTCGAAATCCAGCCGAGGGTCTCCAAGACCTCGCGGTATTGTTGACGGTAGAAATTGGGCATGGTCGCGGGACTTGTCAGACCGGTGGTGTTGGTCAGGCAATCTCGAATAGTGATCCCGCGCCTGGCGCGTTCTGTGACCATGGGTTCGCGAGGGTTGCGCACTTGCTGCTTGGAAAATTCGGGAAGGAATCGGGACACGGGGTCATCGGGCGATAGCACCCCGCGTTCAGTCAGGATGAGCGTGGCGACACCGGCGATAGGTTTGGTATTCGAAAACATCCGACACAAGGTTTCTTTACCGGCCGGTTGGTCAGAGTCAAAGTCGAGTACGCCACGGGATTCGAAATGAACGATTTGTCCACGACGGGCCACCAGTGTGACGAGGTTAGGGACCCGTTTATCGGCCACATATTCTTCCATCGCGGGGCCGATTAGGGCTAGTCGGTTGGCGTCAAATCCTAGCGCACTCGCATCACCGATCGAGAGAGGAGAAGTGGTCATGTGGTTCTTCCTTATGGGCGGAAACGGCCTAAGTTAGCTGCCAAACCGGTAGCGAAACTTGGCAACGAGAGAGTCCACGATAGGGTCTTGAAAAGCATCTTGGAACAGGTCCGCGATCGGCTTTTCAATTTGGTTCGGTAGCGTGTTACCCCGGTTGTAGACCAAGAAGAAATCAGTCAGCGGCGCGATTGCCCAGCGGTAACGAAGCTGGGCGGTCAGTAAGCTCACGGTGAAGTCGTGCGAGTCCAAGCTTCGTTCCGCGGGTATGAGCGAACCACCGCCCTCCGGGATGCGAAAGAAGCCGCGCTCGTCCGCGCGGACTCCCGCCCACTGAAGCATCATGCGTAATTGATGTTGGGGTGCCATGAACCAGTTGAGTTTGAGGCTCGGTTGCCAATCGGCGCCGTGGAACGAACCGAAATTTCGCCCGCCTTGGTATACGACCCAGCCGTCTCGACGTTTGTAGTCCACTTCAATGTCCGCGTAAATTCGGTCCGACGGGCGAATGGTCACGGCGGCATTGAGACCGTCGGTCCAGTCGCCAAGATTCTCCTGTTCGCCGCTGGCGCCAAAGGTATAGCTGAACATTTTGCTTGCGTCGGTTGACCAGGAGAGCGACCACCACAGACGCTCTCCCACTTGGTATGCGCCGTTGCCTCGACTGTCGAGATCCTCCCATCGTCTCGGCATGAAACCAAAACTGGTACGCAGGGTATTGCGCTTTGGCAAAGCCAGTTTATTTCGCCAGTAGATGCCGCTATCGATGACTTGTCCGTGGTCGTTGTAGTGTTGACGTAGGGCAACGGTGCCCCGAGTCGACTCCATAAAACCGCGTTTCTGTGCGTTGGCGTATCGAAAGACGTATTGGGCTCCACTGTACGCGTTACGCCGTTGGAACCCTAGATCGTTGAGATCGATTTCGTCGTCGAAATATTCGAGTTCGATTTTGTGTTGGCGTGTGGGACTGGCTGCAAACAGGACATCAACGAGGGCGCCGGCCCCAGTACGTTCATCCACGTCACTCTGCATCAATTGAAGGTCGGTGATCCAGCGCCCGTTACCGCTGCTGTAGTGCGCGTCCAGGCCATGGACTTGGGCGGTGTATAGCGGTCCCCCGGTATGGGTGCCGATATAGCCGATCGAATAGCGGTTGGTGGTTCCGGCCTCGTAGACTATTCGGGCGACACCGAAATCACGACCTGATGCTTCAATGTTGACTTCTGTGCCAGCGCTATCGGTTGCAAACCACTCAACGTCATCTTCGAACGCGCTCAAAACGCCGTAACGGAAATCGCCGATGGTCCCAGTGAACTTGGCCGCGCCTAACAGTTTGGTCGGAAGATCACGCTCGCCGGTCAACGGGGTCACGCCTTCGGGGTAGGAGACTTGATTGGCCGTACCACCAATGCGCCGTGTATTGACGATGGAGATGGGCATCGGGACGAAGTCGGACATAAAAACGCGTCGAGACGAGGTCGACCAATCTTCGTTGGTGAGCATGACCATGGATACTTGCATATCCGAACGGGGCGTGGTCTCAAACACCTCGTTGCCCTCGAGAAAAAAGAGCCGCTTCTCTTCGAAAAATGTCTCCATGGCCGTCAAGTTCAGCACCACACGATCGCTTTCGACAGCACCAAAGTCCGGCATGACCGATCCGGTGATTTCGAGTTTTGGCGAGGGTTTCCAGGAAACATCCACGCCGATCTGGGCCTCGTTTTCTTCGCGTGCGACGTCGGCCGTCGTCGATACATAGGGAATGACGGAGAGCTGCTGCCTTGGTTCAACGCCTTCAACCTGCATAGTGTTGAGCGCGCTAACGAATTGGGAGGCGGAATACGAATGAGCGGGCCACTGGTACATTTGATTTGAGTGCGAGACTTGACGCGACACGGCAAAACCAATGTTCCGGCGACCCTCGGTTTTGGGAAGGCTCATCATGGACCAGGGAAAGTACATTTCGGCCATCCATCCACCATCGAAAGCCGAGGTTTTCCCGATCCATGGGCCGTCCCAGGACCTGGAATACCTTCTTTCCGGTAGGACCTTCCCGTCTCCCTTGGATCCTCCAAGGCCCATTACGAACCAATAACCAAAGAGGGCATTGCCCGTGGTATCAAGGGTTACACCAAAAGTGTCGCGATCAATAAACTCGTCTCGCTCGCTTAGGCGGCTGACGAGACTGTCAGAAGGTTGGTACAAGACGGCGCTGACGTAGAGCCCACGGTCGGTCCCGAGCATGCGGATTTCAGTGGGATAGTCTGCCGGCTCCCCGGTGCCGGGTCTCATCACTCGCATGTTGTCGTAGTAGGGAATCTGGTTCCAAATGGCCTCGTCCACCACGCCGTCGACGGTGATGTTGGTTTCGCCGTGGGGGCGTGTGATCAGCGGGATGTAGTGCATGGGCATGCCGTTCAGCTCCCCTTTGATTTCCTGCGGTCCTGTCCCAGATCGCGCGGGGGTATTTGACATGGTTAGATTGATACGCGGAGCTGCATTGCTCGACTGATTCGCTAACGCCGTGCTGGAAGTCGAGATCGTTCTCTCCGAACGGGTCGATGCAGGCGTGGCGGGTTGAAAAAACGCCCCATCAATCCCTGCCAGGCGCATTTTCGTCACCAGCCCTCGTGCGTCGTCGGAAACAGCCTGGACACGATACCAACGGTGCGAATTGACTTCGGTTTCGGCAACTTGCAACTGCATGTCAAAATTAGGTTGCAGTGCCTGCTGCGCAGAAACTGCATTGTCGAACTGGCGAAAACTTCCGGCGACGGCAATACCGCGCTCTGCCTGAATCGGCAATGAACCGACGATGGCTAACAATCCGGACAGTACTGCTCGGCGATACATATAAAATCAACCCTTTGTGGCGCGGCGTCACCGGCGCACGGCGCGCGAAGAACCGCGCATTGTACTCGTTGGTCGTGGTCAACGCCTTCCCCTAGTGTTGCGGAGCGGGTTGAACCGAGGACTAAGGGTTGTGTGGCGGATAATGTTCTCGGGCTTTGGTTGCGACGGGTTCATACGAAATCGCCCATTGACCTGCTCCTCCAACGTGCCACTCTAGGGGTGTCCAGCCATCAAGGCGGGAGGATCGCCACAGCCATGACCATCGACATACGCCCGTTAAACCCGATTATCGGCGCCGAAATATGGGGCGCTGACTTGGTCAATTTGACCGATGAACAATTTGGAGAAATTCACCAAGCATCGGTGGCCCACGGTGTTATTTTCTTTAGAGATCAACCGCGACTTACGCCAGAACAGCAGATTGCTTTTGCCCGTCGCTTTGGACCGGTCCATGTGCACCCGGCGTCGCGGGGGACGGCGGCAGAATACCCGGGATTGATGAAAATCCGAACAACACGTGAGACTGATGTGGCCGCAGGGAATCGTTGGCATTCGGATGTGTCTTGCGACGAAGCCCCTCCCTCAATCACGACCTTGCAGCTGCATGAAATACCGCCGAGCGGTGGCGATACCTTATTTTCAAGCATGTATGCGGCGTACGACGCCCTGTCGGATCGTATGAAAACTTTGTTGGACGGTTTGACCGCGCATCACTCCGGCGAAGACGCGTATCGCCGGTTGTTTCGGTTCGACAATCCGGGTGAAGCCAGTTGGCCTGAAGCCAATCACCCGCTGGTGCGGGAGCACCCCGAAAGCCACCGTCCGGCTCTATACGCCAACCGAGAATTTACTGAACGAATCAATGATCTTCCCCGCCTGGAAGCAAAAGCGCTCTTTGGATTCTTGTTAGATCATGCCGAGCAGGTCGCTTTCCAGTGCCGTTTCGTGTGGTCTGAGAATGCCATTGCAGCATGGGATAATCGCTGTGTTCAGCATCACGCTGTGTGGGACTATTGGCCTCACGAAAGACGTGGTCACCGAGTTACCGCTCAAGGCGAAATTCCTATTCCTTGGTCAGGCGACCCCGACGCTGGGCGTTCAGAAAATTTACGTTTAAGCGCGTAAATGCCTATCGTTTGATCGCCAACGTGAGCCCGTCCCCAACGGGCAGCATTGTTGCAGACACTCGCTGATCTATCCGGACTTTCTCGTTGAGCGTCCGGATGGCGACAGTATCGTCGTCAATGGCGTTATCGTCGGCAACGCGGCCACTCCAAAGCACGTTGTCGATGCCCATCAACCCCCCGGGTCTCAGCAAAACGAGACATCGCTCGTAGTAGCCATCGTAATTGGCCTTATCGGCGTCGATAAAAGCGAAATCGAAAGAATCTTCCCCACCCCGATCAATCAGTTCGTCGAGCGTTTCGGTTCCAGGCTGCAGGCGCAAATCGATTTTCTCTTGTAAGCCCGCCCTTTGCCAAAAGTCGCGCGCGATGGACGTCCATTCCTCCGAGACATCGCAAGCGATCACGCGGCCGTCCTCGGGGAGGGCTTCTGCCACGACAAGCGCGCTGTAGCCGGTAAAAGTACCGACCTCGATGGTCTTTTTTGCACCGATCAGGCGGACCAACAGCGCCATGAAGGCACCCTGTTCAGGCGAGATTTGCATTCTGTGCCATCGCGTGGACTCTTGGGTTTTCGCACGGAGTTCCTGGGCGATTGGCGATTCCTGAATACCCGATTGAAGGAGATACTTGTAAAGGGATTCGGTCAATTCAATAGTTTGGCTGGCCATATTTGGCTCCTGGCTTAGCTTGCGACAGGCAACGCGCGGGGTTGGTCAATGGATTCGGAAACGTTGAACTCCAACCTGCTCGTGGTTCAAGTTCGAGGATACAGGTCAAGAAAATTCTTCTGAAAGAAACATTCACGGTCGGTTTCGTTCAAAGATGCTGTGGTGCGATCAAAGCGTCCGAGCGGATCGCGACCCCCTTCTGCGTGGGGGTAGTCGGACGAAAATAAGTACAACTCGGGGTACGATTCGCTGACGAGTTGATCCACGTGTTCGAAAGGATAGGGTGTAAAGCGCAGTTGTTCGCGGATCTGCTCCCCCGGCGTTCTCGACATGTCAGCCAAGTGGGGCTCGGAACGAGACCATATGTCTGCCGCGTAATCGAGGCGGCGAATCATGTCCGGTACCCAACCGGCGCCGATTTCGATCACCCCGCCCCTGAGCGCAGGAAATTGTTCGAGGACGCCGTCGAGCACGAGGGTGGAAATAAAGCGCTGCGCCGCATGATGAATCACTGTCAGGTCTTTTGAACCAATGACTTCTGCGCCCCCCCGGGCCGTGGTCCGGTCGGGACGACCGTCATTCATCCAGGGTTCTTCGATCGATAAGGGTGCGCTTCCAACGTGCAGAATAAACGGTACACGAGCCTCCTCGAGGGTGGCCCAAATCGGATCGTGCAATGGATGTCCGGGTGACCGCCCCCCGGGGGGATCTGCGCTAATCCAAACAGCGCCCAGACCCAGACGAAGCGCGGCGGCGATCTCTTTGAGCGCACGATCTGGATCCTGCAGTGGCACCATCGCCACGCCGATCAAGCGAGAATCACCGCTCACGAACTCGGCCATGGCTCGATTATGCGCGGTAGCAGCGGCGTAACTCACGGCATCGTCTAGGGCGCCAAAAATCAACCGCCCGCAAAATGACGAAAAGATGACCTGTCGTTTAAACCCCAGAAGGTCGAGGGCCTTTCCCCTTTCTTCACCGTTGAATGCACCAAGCGCATCGTGCCATTTGGGACCGCGCGTAATTTGATCGCCGAGTTCGAGGAGACGTGCCACGGTCTCAGGAGAATGCCTTTTTGATCCCGCGTGCTCGCCGGGATCGAATATCCCCGTTGTGGTTTGCCCAAGATTTGGGAGCAAGGAACGGACCGAGGCATCTGCGTGCGCCGTCAGGAAATCGGGCATTTCCATCAAGTGACTGTCGGCGTCGTGGATGATCCGGTCACCGGCGTAACTCATCGAAGGAGTGTTTCCTTTGCTCGGCTTTTCATCATTGATTCTCTGCCGTCGAGAGGGGTTTGCCAACCCACCTCTTCTCGTCGACAACCGGGAGGTTTAGTAGTGGGGTGGAGGGGGTTCGTCTTCGGGTTTGACAATTCGGTCCGCTGTTCGAACCTGTTCCATGATCATGCGGATCATGGTGTCGTGTTCGTCCATTCGTGCTTGGCAAGCGACAATGACATCGTTCAGTTTCTGGATCGTGTCCTCTTGGAAGGTTAATTTGGTTTCAAGATCTTCAATACGGTTCGCGATATCTTGTTCTGTCATGGTGCCTCTTGTACGACGGTGCGCCGGCGAAGGGAAAAATAGGACTCTATGAGCGATCGACAGGCAGGTGCAACGTTTACCGAGGGCAATGTTGGGCGCCACCTCTTGCGGTTGGGGTCTTTTATTACGATGGGCTCGTTGAGCATGAATTTTGCTCGTTTGGTCGAGGCCGTCTATCTCGGATGGATTGGCACCGAAGCACTGGCTGCTCTTGGTTTTGCTTTCCCCGTGACCATCACGTTGTTTGCTTTTGCGGGCGGGATAGGGACGGGGGCGTCGTCCGTGATCGCTCGTTCGGTCGGTAGTGGTGACGGTGAGCGTGCTGCGGTGCTGGTGACGCACGCACAAATACTGGTGCTTGTTGTCGGCAGTGTCATAGGACTGCTCGGTTTCTGGTATGCCGAAGACGTCATTACTGCGCTTGGTGCAAAGGGTCAAGTTCGTGAGATGGCGACCGATTATCTAACGGTATACATGTTGGGGTTCCCACTATTCATGCTCTCCATGGTCGGATCGACGTTGCTGAGAGCAACGGGTCGTGCGGCTAGCCCAGGTATCGTCATGACCACGGGTTCGATCCTGCAGATGGCCTTTGGGCCGGTGCTTATCTTTGGGTGGTTTGGCCTCCCGGCATTGGGTATCGCCGGCGCCGCCTGGGCGTACGTACTGTCCCGTGTGTTTAGTGTAAGTATTTACCTTGCACTGCTGGTCCGGGCACGCATGATTCGCCGCTCGTTGCAAGGG
>ENA-UPTF01002005-UPTF01002005.1-marine-metagenome-genome-assembly--contig:-NODE-2005-length-12185-cov-3.392137_pt1 | contig 12185 bp, 11 predicted proteins | sample MGYA00238166_ERZ767019 | MGnify/ENA primary metagenome ERZ767019 (study PRJEB28930, sample SAMN06266391) | marine metagenome | isolation source: Sea water from 250 m depth | place: Atlantic Ocean... | reverse complement strand
TGGTGTGCTCATCGAGAACTCAACGTAACCATTCGAATGGTGCTAATCGAAGGACGACAAAACAGCATGTTGACGGCATTAATAACTGGAACCTCCACAGGCATCGGTCGAGCGACCGCTCTTCGGCTCGCTCGAGACGGGTTGAGGGTCTGGGCTTCCATGCGAGACACTTCGATGGGCGCATCACTCGAAGAAATCGCATCGGCCGAACACCTTGACCTCAAAGTCGTGCAGCTAGACGTCGAGGATCAGCCGTCCGTTGACGACGCTTTTTCTCAGATCGGCGCCGTCGACATCCTGGTCAACAACGCAGGCCTAAGTCCCGTCGGCTCAGTCGAAGAATTCGACCTTTCCGACTGGAAGCAACTATTCGAAACAAACGTATTCGGTCTAATACGTTGCACCCAGGCGGCACTTCCATCGATGCGGGCCAACGGATCCGGCCGCATCATAAACATCTCCTCGGTAGCGGGGCGCGTCGCTATCCCTATGTTCGGGCCTTACTCATCCACAAAATGGGCGGTCGAAGCGATCAGCGAGTCTCTCGCTTCTGAAGCCGCAATATTTGGAATACAAGTAACTCTTATCGAACCGGGAGCAGTGGCAACTCCAATTAGAGAAAAGACCGGTGTTCCAAAAAGAGAAAGCCCTTATCGGCCGGTGGCAAAAAATTGGGGTTTTAGTGTCGGCTACGACCATGCTCATCCCTCCGAACCCGAAGAGGTAGCTGCGGCTATCTCCGAGGTCATCACGAATCCTTCTCCTCCCTTGCGGGTTACCGTCGGAAGCGATGTGGATCAAATGATCGATCTACGCGACCGACACAATGATGAACACTGGCTGGAGCTGTGGTCCTCAGAAACTGGCGATTTTTTGAAACGTTGGCAATCTTTGACGGGAATAGACCTCACCGAGCTACCAGGCCGTTGAGGTGAGAAGATTGCTGTATGAGAGCAGTTGGCGTAATTACTTATGGTGGGCCTGAAGCACTTGAGATAGTGGACGTACCAGAACAGCATGCTGGCCCTGGCGAAGTCCGTCTTAGGGTCTCGGCAGCGGCGGTGAATCCCACCGATACTTTGGCTCGGAACGGATCGCGTGTTGAAGCACAAAAGGTGGACCCTCCCCCATACGTTCCAGGTATGGACGCTGCGGGGGTCGTAGACGAGATTGGTCCAGAGGTAGCTACCGGCATAACCATTGGGGACTCTGTTATGGCAATGGTCGTTCCCCGAGGCGCTCATGGGGCATACCGGGAAAGCCTCGTTTTGAAAGCTCGTTCCGTGGTTCCCGCACCGGCTGGGTTCAGTCTTGTCGAAGCGTGCACTCTGCCGATGAACGGGCTCACTGCAACGCTTTCGTTGGAGTTGCTGGGCCTCGAAAGGGGTCAGGTGCTAGCGGTCACAGGCGGGGCTGGCGCATACGGCGGCTACATGATTGAACTCGGTAAGGCAGCAGGGTTGCGAGTGATCTCTGACGCCTCCGAACGCGACATGGCGTTGGTGGAGAATTTGGGAGCAGACATTGTCGTCCCCCGGGGAGATGACTTCAGTCAAAAAGTCAGGAATCACTTCCCCGATGGAGTTGATGGACTGGCCGACGGCGCGGTCTTAAATGAACTGGCAATTGATTCCGTTCGTGACGGAGGATCATTCACCTCGGTAAGGGGTTTTAGCGCGTCAGATGTACGCGATATCAATTTCACTACGACCTTTGTTTCGACGTTAGACGGCGATTTCGAGAAGCTCGACGGATTGCGCCAACACGCCGAAAACGGGACCGTAACCCTTCGAGTGGCTGATACCTACCCGGCTGCACAGGCGAGTGAAGCTCACACCAGACTTGAAGCCGGAGGCACGCGGGGACGTTGCGTCATCATTTTTTAAGCTGCTCGGTGCGGTCTATGTTGACAACGACCGCCCTCTAGGGCGGTTTCTGTCTTTTTCGCGTCCTACGACTTCCGAAAGAATGCCAGGAGACGCTGAAAAGGGTTCGTCGGCGCATCCACTTGGCCGATCTCTAGGCCGTCGCTAGGCCCATGCAGTTCGTATTCTCCCGGATCTTCTTCGACTGGCTGTTCGTCAGGCGCGTCCTCTGGGTTTTCGTTCCAACTCATACCTAATTGTCTCACTAAATGACCGTTAAGTAGCGGATCGCCGCCGAAGGAAAATCCACGCCTGATGCTCTTTCAACATTTGGGGCTACTGCTTCAGCAACCACCGAGGCTTTCGTTAGAACTGACAAAAGGAGCTATTGGCCATTATTGAGCCGTCCAGCCTCCGTCCACCATCAGGGTTGTTCCGCTAATGAGAGCGGCCGCCGGGGACGCAAGAAATACGACCGCGCCTACTACATCTGAGATCTCGCCGAAACGGCCTAGAGGAATTCTTGACAATAGATCGCCGCCGATGTTTGGGTCATGCAAACGTTCGTGTGTTAATGGCGTGTCGATAGCTGTCGGCCCCACTGCCACTACTCGGATTCCCAATGGAGCCAGTTCGACTGCAGTCGACTTGGTGAATCCCTCAATGAAATGTTTGGTCGCGGAATAAATACTGTTGCCGGCTCTGCCGTTTTTCCCAAAAGTGGACGACATGTTGATCACTACCCCTGAGCCCTGGGATTTCATGAGTCGCACCGCGGCCTGAGCGACAAGGACCGCACCGCGGCAGTTGACGTGAAGCACAGCGTCTAAGTCATCCTCGGTAAGGTCAAGCAGAGAGGACGGTCTTAGAATTCCAGCGTTATTTACCAATATGTCGAGTCGATCCAACTTCGAGATTTCTTCTTGCACCGAGATCGCATCGGAAACGTCGCAGACGACAGCGCTAGCTACTCCCCCAGCGCTCTCTATGTCTGCGACTACTTGGTCTAGTTCAGCTTTGGTGCGGCTCATCGCAATTACTTCAGCGCCGGCTTCGGCAAGAGCCACCGCGCAACCTTTGCCTATGCCCCGACCAGCGCCCGTTACCAGAGCGACCTGACCATCGATTCTCATCGACGGCAACACTGAAGTGCTCATGGCGCAAGCCTAGTTCGCACTGTCGTCAGATCACTTTCCGAGAAATTCGGGTGATCAACGAAGGTGGCTTAGTTTGCTTGAGTGAACACTTGCCCTCATATGTGTGCACCTGGCATTGACGTGCTAGCTCAAGAAGTGTTCCGTCGCTGGTAGTTCTGCAGTGCCACCTCGACCATCGGCCGTCGCTTTTCGTCAATTTGTTCGATGTAGCTACCTGGATCTTTCTCACCGATGCGCGCAAGCACGTACATTGCATGTGCGGCCTGAGTGTGCGCCGTGAAGCCCTGCGTTTCCTCCGCGTGGTTGACCGCCATCTTCATCATCCGCAACTGGAACGGGTCGTTTTCGGCAACTCTTTCAGCCCAATCGCAGGTGTGCTCAACGAGATCGGTGACTGGGATCACCCGGTTTACTAGGCCGAGCTCGCACGCCTCGTCTGCGTCGATGAAGCGACTTTCGAACAACAGCTCTTTGACTTTCCGTGGATGAAGATCCCAGGGCATGCAGAAGTATTGGAAGTGGCTTCCGAGAAACATGGCGTTATGTGCCGCAAAAATGACATCCATTGCCGATGCGATCATCCAACCACCGAAGATGCAGTAGCCCTGCACAGCGGCCACAGTTGGTTTCGATATCTCTCGCCACCGTTTGGTGTTGGCATAAAACTGCTCCCAAGTTCGGTCATACCAGCCCCTGATACCTGGCTCCCACGGCCGCTGTGCACGATCAGCAAGCTCATCAGGTGTGCCTAGGTCGTGACCTGCGGAGAAGTGGTCGCCGGCACCGAAAAGACAGATGACGTTGACGTCCGGGTCCTGCGCGGCGCTAAGAAACGCTTCGTCAAGTTCCTCCAGTAAGAGCCGACTCTGCGCGTTCCGGTACTCGGGCCGGTCAACGGTGATTCGCGCTACTCGATCGGCTACCTCGTAGCGAATGTAGCGCCCAGCCTCACCTTGATGTGTTTCAGTCATAGCACCGTAGTAGCACGCCCCTGACTACTCGTCAGCCAATTGCCGCCTCAGCGAAGGAACGGATCTCACGTAGGGGATCTGGTCCAGCCGGGTTGTAAATGATCTCGGTCGTTCCTGATTCGGCGACCTCGGAAATGCGCTCTCGAATATACCCACTGTCACCTACCCAAGATCGATGCCATTCGAAGTCCTCTCGTGCGGCATCCACCAAAATTCTGTCTCGGTCAGTGAGGTGGGTCGCGTGACCTTCATGTACCGCTAGATGCAATGCGTCCGCGGGTCGTTCAATATCCAATTGTTCAAGATAGGTCGGACCACCCGGCACCGTTTGTAAGCGTTCCGGTGACACTTCCCAAGATGAATGGTGAGACATCACCCACCACGGTCCCGCGGCTTCAATCACCCGGTCCGAGGTCGGATTTTCTCCTGGCTCGACGACTGTGCCGTGCACCATCTGAACAAAGGTGTTCCATGATCCATCGCCGGGACCGAGAGTCATCACTCCGTCCGCGATATCGCGGGTGATGCCCTGACCCTTCGGTCCGAGCGCCGACAAAATGATTGGAACTTCGACGGGACGAGCCGCCGCCATGTTCGGGTGGTGAATCATCTGACAGGGGCGGCCATCAATTTCCACCACCTCGCCACCAAGTAGGGACTTGAGTTGTTGTACGTATCGAGACATCTGAGCCCAGGGAACCGCTTTTTGGCCAAGCACACGTCGGGCGGTGAACCCGGTGCCGAGTCCAATGGTGAGTCGTCCTGGCCACATACGTTCCATCGTCAGAATCGCCGACGCTGTGGTCATGACATGCCGGAGATTTGGCACGAGCACTGCGGTGCCTAGACCGATTCGGTCGGTGCGTTGAGCTACCAGGCCCATCGTCAGCCATACGTCTTCCCAGATTGCGGCAGAGTCGTACAGCCATAACCGCTCATAGCCGACGCTTTCAGCGAGGTCTGCTGCATCAAGAGCTAACGGCCCGGGCGGAAAGCCCAACGAGATCAACGGGTCGCTCATTGCTGGTCCTTTGCTCGGGTTCTGTGTTTCATACCTGTGCTCATTTCTCAGGTTGCTCCAGAGAATTTCGAATAGTCCTCACCTAGGGCGCTGATCAAATGTCGTTCGGTTCTCGCGATGAAAATTTGCGATTGTGTTTCATCAGGTCGGCACTGCGGAACAAGCACCGAAACCTAGATAGAAATCGCCCGAATTGTGAGACCAGATGAGATCAAGATCTCGAGGAATTACGCGCGAACCACCGCATTTGTTGGCGCTCGTTAGCCGATCAATTCAAACCAGCGCTCAAACTCAATGAACGGCCCGGAGGCTTCAACCTCGATCAATTGGGCTGCTGCTAGTTGAGCAATGACAGTCTCAGACTTCTCAACATTCTCGTATTTGTTTACATTCACAAACTTGCCGATAGCGGCGGCGTAACCGCTGATTATTTGCTCAGTGCCAGCGGCTTCGAGAATCGCCATTTGCTGGCCTAGTAGTTCGTTCCACTGATCACTCCCAATAGTCACACCGTCATACGCACGGCCTGGAGCAGCTACGGAAAAAGAGGTATAGCTCACGTTGAATCCCATCATTAAAAGCAGTTACTGGATTGCCGACTCTAGTTCAGGACATCGGTTAGCTGATGAGCGAAGAGGTCTTCCTAACTGGTCGCTACGCATTATCGTCCCGAGGGTGGCCGATATTGATCTGAACGACCCAGCGAGTGTTGACGACCCACATCATTATTGGTCTCGTCATCGTGATATGGGGCCGGTGCAATGGAGCGATGCTCACCGCGCTTGGGTCGTGCTTGATCATGTCGAACTCAGCGAAGCCTTCCGTGACGGGCGCCTTCTTTCAGCGGATCGGGTCACAGCTTTGGAGCGGGTCGCTAAACACCGTCCGTTGAGCTTCGCCAAGGTTGTAGAGCTATTGGGTGGATGGATGGTTTTTCGTGACCCGCCGTTACACACCCATCTTCGGGATCCTTTGCGCAACGTATTTACGCCGAGAAGGGTCGCGACGCTTGAGGAGCTCGTTTCTCGCGTAGTCAACGAAATCGTTGACGGCTTAGGCGACGTGATCGACGTCCGGGAAGAGTTCGCTGGACCTCTGCCAGCGTGGGCGATCGCTGAGGTTCTCGGAGTGGGTACCGCCGACAGAGATCGTTTTCAAGGTTGGTCAGATGATTTAGCGACGATTGTGTTTGCTACCGATCCGCACACAGTGGCTCCGGACCAAGCCACCGCGGCAGCCGGAGAGTTCAGCGACTTTTTTCAACACCTCATTAACCGTGAACGCGCTGAACCCTCGGACACTTTGATGACTTTGTTAGTGGATGGAGCCGGTGATCAACTATCTGACCTTGAGCTAGTGGGGGCATGCACGCTTATTTTGTTCGCAGGTCACGAAACTACGACTTCGTTATTGATGAACACGATGGGTTTGTTGGCCAAGCGTCCCGATCTGGTTGAAGAGCTTCGTGTCTGTGACTTAGATACCGCTCTTGAGGAACTTCTTCGCGTTCTCGGACCGACGCGAAGCATGTATCGGAAAGTAGCGGTCACACACGAGAGAAGCGGACAAAAACTCGCTGTAGACGACAACGTCTTGCTTTGCGTGGCAGCTGCCAACCACGACCCTCTTGTTTTTGATGAGCCGGGCGCCTTAAAGCTCGACCGCGATCCGAACCCGCACCTGACGTTTGGGTGGGGCCTGCACCACTGCCTGGGTGCTCACCTGGCCCGTCTTGAAGCCCGGTTAGCTCTCCAAGCATTACTTAGGCGATACCAGACTTTTGAGCCGATCGGGCCCGTGCCCCCGATCGAAGGGACCGTTATTTCATCAATCCAACAGCCCTTGCGGGTCAAGCTCTCCTGAACCACGTTCACACCCTTCAGCCCGATCGCCCGAAGCGGGTCTAGTTCTTTGGTGATGACGGGACCAGCGTTTAGGTGACGGCGTTCGAAACTCGGGCTTCTATGCAAAGCTGACAACCAAAAGAGTGGTGGGTCAGTGAATAACTACGAGAAAACTTTTGTGAGCGCGGATTGGCTACAAGAACATATGGACGATCCTGACATAGCGATTCTTGATGTTCGTGCCGGGTTTCGTCCTCAACCACCGGGTCCCTCCGATTTCTTTTCGATGCGCGTCCAATACGACGAAGCTCACATCCCCGGGGCCCACTATCTGCACATGGTCGAAGATCTTTCTGACCCTGACGGCTCCTTCCCCTTTGCAGCTCTGGCCCCACAGAAACTGCATCGGCTGCTTGGAGAGATGGGCATATCGAACGACCAGACGCTGGTCATCTACGGAGGTGACGCGCATCCGGTGACACATCGGTGCTGGTGGGTGCTTCGCCAAGCGGGCGCAAAAGACGTGCGTCTCCTGGATTCCACCTATGACAGGTGGGTACAGGCCGGCCGACCAACCACGAACCTTGCACCTAATGGGCCATCTCAAACTTTTCAGGCGACGGCGATTCCTGGATGGATCGCGAATAAGGAAGTGGTGGCCGCGGCCATCGATAACCCCAAGGTCGGCTTGATAAACGCTCTGTCCGAGGAACAGTTTGAGGGTAAAGGCCAGTATTACGGTCGGCCCGGGCGTCTTCCTGGAAGCATCAGTGTGCCTGCGGCCGCAGTCATCGACCCCGGCACAGGGTCGCTGAGAGAACCCTCTGAACTGGCCCAGATTCTCCACAACTCAGGTGCCGGCGATTTCGACCAATTGATTACTTACTGCGGAGGGGGAATAGCCGCGAGCACCGCTTTTCTTGCTCTCGACATTGTCGGGTACAACAACGTCGCTCTTTATGACGGGTCTCTTATGGAATGGAACCAGGATCCCGAAGCTCCACTTGAGGTAGGTCCGGCCTAGGCGGTCGTTACAGCGATCATCCTTCAAACGAACCGCGACGAGCTACTTTGATGACCGGTTTTCACGTATAAAGAAAATGGCTAATGCAGCGACGGGTCCCGTTGCGGCGGTCACAAACCAAGCGTTGTGGAACGCGTTGATATCGGTTCCCGAGCCAACCAAGGTGATTAAGGCCGCGACTCCGATCGTTGAACCGAACTGACGCCCAACCTGGTTAAGTGAACCGCCCACGGCGAAATCGCTCGGTGGGACTTCACTCACTGCCGCCGCACTCACAATGGGAAACGTCGTTGCCACTCCTATCGCCACCAAAACGGATGCAGGCAACCAAAGACCCCAATAATTGGGTGTCTCAGTAACGAAAAGTGCGTACATCAAAACACCTGCGGCCCAAGAAAACGATCCTGGAACCGCGATTATGCGCACCCCATACCGTGTTCCGAGTTTTCCAACCAGAGGGGCTGCGAACGCCACCAAGATCGGCAGTGGTGCCGTGGCCATACCTGCGGTGCGGATTGAGTAACCCCAACCTTGGGTGAGCCACAAAATGTTGACTAACAATGACGCGGACAGTCCAGCTGACTGGACAGCGGTCGCGATATTGGCCATCGAGAGAGACCGAATTCCAAATAGATGCGTCGGTAGGGCTGGCGCTCTATGCCATCGGCCCTTCAATACGGTGACTGCTAAAAGCACTAGGGACAGAACCGCAGAGATGAGCACGCTTGGCGAGGACCATCCCCACGGCCCAACCTGAACAATCGAAAACGCGAGTAACGCCATCGACGCGGCCAGCAGTAAGGCTCCTAAAACGTCGGGGAATGGCTCGTCCTCATTCGGTCGTGTCCGAGGAAGCGTGTTCTTGCCCGTCAAGTAGGCCAACAGACAAAATGGCGGTAACACCAGAAACGCCCAACGCCACCCGTAGGAGTCAACGATTAAAGAGCCCACTGCGGGACCTGTCGCTACGCCGAGGGCCGTCAAGGAACCCCATTTTGCGACCGTTGCCATTCGTGCAGAATCAGGGGTACCGGCCAATAACAAACCCAGTGAAGCAGGCGTCAGTAAAGCGCCGCCGACACCCTGAGCCACTCTCGCAGCGATCACGACAGAGAAGTTTGGCGCGGCTCCAACTAAAACGGATGAAAGCGCGAACAGGAAAAGGCCAGTCATAAATATGAGGCGCCGGCCAAATCGATCAGCTAATCGACCCGCTGGGATCAACAGCGCAGCAAACGAAATCGTGTAGGCGTTGAGAACCCATGTAAGGGAACCTCGACTCGTATCCGCGAACGTTCGTTCCAAATCGGGAAACGCTACGTTCATTGTCGACACGTTGGCGGTAACTAGAAACGCCCCAAGCGCCGTGGACAGGAAGACCAGCCTTCCCCGCCAAACTTCACTCCTGTTGTCCGACGCTGCTACGTATCCCGGGAAATCAGAGGGAACCACCTCGAACACTTGAGGTAAGGAGCTCCTTTTGGAACCGGTTCCGGTAGTGCTCACAGCAAAGCACGTTGAACAAACATAAAAACGCCGCTCAAAGCTTCATCTACCACTTATTAATCCTTAGGTGCACCAGAGCACCGTACCCGCCTAATGACACGAGTGCCTTGGCGTTGACTAGTCCGTGCGCCGTCCAATCTCACCGGCAGCCGCTAGGCCTATACCTCCGAGCCGCTCGGGTAAAGGTGACAGGAAATGCGGCGCCCGCCACTTAATGTCACTTCTTGTGGAAAATCGACCGAGCAGGTCTCCATCGCATCGGGACACCGGGGATGAAAGTGGCAACCAGTTGGTGGCGCTAGCGCTGTAGGTACTTCAGCGTTCGGTTGTTCGCCGGTTTCTCGGATGTCCTCGGGGTGTGAGGGTAAGGCCGCTGCAAACAGGGCTTGGGTGTATGGGTGCCTAGGGTTTTTGACCAAATCGACGCTGTCGTCAAGTTCGAGGACGCGTCCGAGGTACATCACCATCACCCGATCCGCGAGATGTCCGACTGTTGCCAGATCGTGACCGATGTACAGGTAAGCGATACCAAGCTCTTGTTGTAAATCTTTCAGCAAGGTGATGATTTGTGCGCGGATCGATACATCCAAGGCCGACACTGCCTCATCAAGTACCAGCATTTTGGTGTCTAAGACCAATGCTTTTGCGATGGCGATTCGTTGCCGCTGCCCACCGCTGAACTCGTGGGGATAGAGGCGACCCACATCAGGGCGTAGACCTGCCAGGGCTAAAACATCGTTGACTCGGGTGGTGACGTCAGATTTTGAGTAGTCAGTGTGGATACGGAGACCTTCCGCAATGATGTCGTGCACGCGCATGCGCGGGCTCAGCGATGAATAGGGATCTTGAAACACTGCCTGCACCGACCGGCGGTAATTGTTCAGTTGCGCGCCCTTCAGGTCCGTGATCTCCTGGCCCTCGAACAAGATTGAACCCGCTGTTGGTTCCTCCAATCGCAAGATGAGCTTGGCGATGGTCGACTTTCCGCATCCGGATTCACCCACAAGACCAAGAGTTTCACCGGGCGCTATGTCAAAACTGACGCCATCCACCGCGCGAACCCACTGTTTGGTAGCTCCGAAATTCAATGCCGACCGGCCTCCCGGGAAGTGTTTGACCAAGTCGGTAACAACAAGGGTTTTATTGGTCTTTTCAAAAGTGGGGGACGTCACATTTGACTCCTCGACGTTGGTCACGGCTGTACCTCGCGAAGGGCGTATTCCTCGGCCTTCCAACAGGCGGTGAAACGTCTCGGGCTGACTTCTAGTAGCGGTGGCTCGTGTCCGGAGCAGTATTCATCAGCGATGGGGCAACGTGGCGCAAAGCTGCAGCCCACTGGGAGACTTGATAGGTCCGGAGGCTGGCCGTCGATGCGGTAGAGGGGATCTTTTGACCCCAGCTTGGGGACCGATCGGATGAGGGCATCGGTGTAGGGATGGTGTGGCTTGCTAAAGATGTCCCGGACGCTGCCCTTCTCCACTGTTTTCCCGGCGTACATGACAATGACGTCGTCACACATTTTGGCGACTATTCCCAGATCATGGGTGACGAAGATCAAGCCGACACCGGTCTCTTTTTGGAGTTTCCGCAGGAGATCCAAGTATTGGGCTTGAATCGTAACGTCCAGGCTGGTGGTGGGTTCGTCGGCGATGATGATCCTCGGTTCGCCCGATAATGCGATGGCGCCGGCAATACGTTGACGCATTCCGCCGCTCATTTGGTGAGGGAATTCCTCCATGCGGACTTCCGGTGACGGAATTCGAACAGAATCGAGAAGGTCGCGCACTCGTTCTCGGAGTCGGCCGCCGCTGAGGCCACGGTGTTTGCGAGCTGGTTCGCCGACTTGGGTTTCGATGTTGATAACCGGGTTGAGCGAAGTCATCGGATCCTGCAGGATCATCGCGATTTCTTTGCCGCGCACTTCTACCATCTGTTTGTCAGATAGCTTCATGATGTCGCGGCCACCTAATTCGATAGAACCATCCACGATTTCGGCTCCTGGAGCGAGAAGGCGGACTAGCGAGAGGCAAAGGGTTGTCTTCCCGCACCCTGATTCACCCACCACGCCTATGGTTTGTCCCTCTTCGAGGCTGAAACTCACTCCGTCAACGGCCTTCACCACTCTCGAACCGCCGAAGCCGGTGTAGTGGGTGGCTAGATCTGTGACTCTTAAAAGCTCGCGTGCCATGTCGCCCTACAAGTTCCGTTGCTGCGGGTCAAGCTTGACCCGTAACCAGTCGCCGAACAGGTTTGCGCCCAATACGGTGAGACCAATAGCCACGGCCGGTGCAGCCATTAGCCACCAACGACCGGTGAGAAGTTGTGCTCGGGCGTCATTGAGCATCGATCCCCAAGCCGGCTTCGGCGCGGGTACGCCAACCCCTAGGAAGCTCAGCGAGGCCTCAGCAACGATCACCACACCAACAGTCAAGCTGGCGAGCACCATCCAAGTATTGAAGACGTTGGGAACGATGTGACGCGTGATGATGCGAGTCCGGCTCGCGCCGGCCACCTGTGCGAGTTTGACAAAGTCCCGCTCCCGCAATGTGAGTACCTCACCTCGAAGTATGCGTGCATAGCGTGTCCAGTAGACAACTCCGAGTATCAGAACGATGTTCCACATGCTGGCGCCGAGTGTCATGCTCAACAAGATGGCCAAAACCAGGGTCGGAATCGCCAGCCACGCGTCCACCACCCTCATGATGAGCGCATCGACCCAACCGCCGAAATAGCCGGCGACGACGCCCATCACCATGCCGATTGCTCCGGCCGCGGCGGTACCTGTCAATCCCACGAT
>ENA-UPTF01002003-UPTF01002003.1-marine-metagenome-genome-assembly--contig:-NODE-2003-length-12187-cov-4.930636_pt1 | contig 12187 bp, 10 predicted proteins | sample MGYA00238166_ERZ767019 | MGnify/ENA primary metagenome ERZ767019 (study PRJEB28930, sample SAMN06266391) | marine metagenome | isolation source: Sea water from 250 m depth | place: Atlantic Ocean... | reverse complement strand
ATCGTGCTCTCACACCGGTTACTCGTCTTCGGCTTGGTAGGCCATTACCCCACCAACTACCTGATAAGCCGCAAGCTTCTCCCAAAGCGCCGGAGCCTTTCTTTCAATCCGGCAGGCCGGAAAGAAAGGTACGGGGTATTAGGCCAGATTTCTCTGGATTATCCCCCTCTTCGGGGCAAATTACTTACGTGTTACTCAGCCGTCTGCCACTAGCTAACCGGGCAAGCCCGGGTCGCTCGTTCGACTTGCATGCATTAGGCGCACCGCCAGCGTTCGTCCTGAGCCAGGATCAAACTCTAAGTATTTAACGGTTTCCATCTACTATTCAGCTGTTAAGGTGCTATGGGATGAATCCCAAAAAAAGTCACGCCAAAGACGCGACAGACATACATGTTACTTCAGCACTAATCAGGCGTCAACAACAATTTATTCGTAAACCAGTTTAGATAGGCCTTATTGGAGCACCATCAGTTACTTCACTCAATATTTGCCGAACATAAGCCACACTCCGTGCATCTTTAGAAATGTGGTCTCCGGTTTGGGTTCCTTCGAGAGCAAAATATCCGTCATAACCAGCGTCGACCATAGAATTTATTGCGAATCTATAGTCAATATCCCCATCTGGAATAGGAACCCGAAGAAAGTGCGTCCTATCATGCTCGGGAATGTTTACCCGTTGAAGACTCTTGCAATGCCAGTATTTAGAATGAGGAGCGAGGGCACTTATAGCCTCTTCCATAGTCTCTTCTGGCTCATCATAATGCCACAAAATATTGCCTAAGTCAGGATTAGCGAATACGCTAGGACTATCAGTCATCTCAAGAAGCTTTAGAGTTGACTTGCTATTGTCTGCGATGGAATGTTGGTGAACCTCAACAGTCACTACTGCACCAATATCACTGGCCCTTTTCCCAGCTTCGTGCAGAATCTCAGCAGTGCGCTCAAAATCCTGTTGGGAAGCCAGTTGGCTAGACCCTGGCTGTATAGCCAAGCCAGGAACAGTTGGACCAAGTGTTTTGTTTCTAGCTGGTCCCGAAAGAGCACTATTAACTATATCTACTTCGAGCCACTCAGCTATCTCAATAGATTTATACAGCTTATCCCTATTTACTTCCCCTTCTATTGGGGTACACAAAACGCCACCCGCCCTCATAGCTACACATGGTGTCCCGGCATCATCAAGCCTCTTTCTGATTTCTTTTACTGAGTTTTTCGTGGCTTCATCGCCACCAAACACTTCATATCCCAATTCAATACCATCGAACCCAATCTCTTTGACCTTGGTCAAAAAATTAGTAAGGGCTGGTTCTGGCATAAGCAGCCACCGATCACCAGCTTCGTATGGATAAACAGTGCTTCTGCGAAACGCATATGCGATTTTCATAACCCGTCCTCCCTAATCACTATGGTTGCTAGGCAGCATCCAAACCAAAAGACTTTTCTGCAATATCGACAATGTAATTGCTAATAGAAAGGGACGATGTGGCTCCAGGTGAAGGTGCATTAAGAACGTGTATAGCATTCTCAGTTTCCGCGATACTGAAGTCTTGCAAAAGCTGGCCATTGCGATCTACAGCCTGAGCTCGTACCCCGGCTCCTGGATCACCAAGATCATCCCCAGTTATCTCAGGCATAAGCGTCTGCAATGATTTAACAAAAACACTCTTTACTGCGGATCTGTACTGTTCATTAAACCCAACTTTCCAATATTTGGCTGACATCTTCCAAAAACCAGGATATGCCAAAGTGCCAAAAGTGTCTCTAAAGCTAAAACTTGTTTTGCTATACCCCTCTCTTGCCAACGCAAATACTGCATTGGGGCCGGCCTCGACACTTCCATTTACCCGCCTAGTAAAATGAACGCCAAGGAATGGTAAATCAGGGTTAGGTACAGGATATATGAGGCCTTTCACCATGTGAGCCTTAGAAGGAATAAGCGAAAAATATTCCCCCCTGAACGGAATAATACGAACCCCTATGTCGACTCCCATCATTTTCGCAACTGTGTCTGCGTGAAGCCCGGCACAGTTAAGTATATATTTTGCTGAGATAGTTCCAACAGTCGTGTCCAGGTAAACCAATCCGTCCTTTCTCTCAATTGACCTCACTTGTGCGCCAGTGAGTAGGTCTCCCCCATTTTCACCAAGCTCACTGGCATAGGCTTGAGAAACTTCCTGGTAATCAATTATTCCGGTGTTAGGCGAAAGGATCGCCTTCACCCCCGCCGAGTGAGGTTCAATCTCGGCAATTTCTTCTTTACCTACCATTCTCAGGCCCTCTGCACCATTTTCAGTGCCACGTCTGTACAACTCCTCCAACCGCGGTATCTCATCGTCAGTCACAGCCACTATAAGTTTCCCGCACATGTCATACTCGATACCCCGCGCGTCACAAAAATCTCTTAGCAATTTTCCACCTGTTGAGCAGAAATTAGCTTTCTGGGAACCCGGCGCATAATAAATACCAGCGTGTATAACACCACTATTATGCCCTGTCTGATGCTCGGCCACCTTGTCTTCTTTCTCTAAAACGGCCACCTTGAGAGACGGATAATCTGCCGTCAACTTCATTGCAGTGGCCAAGCCGATTATGCCACCACCTATAACCGCTAAATCGTAACTTCTATCAACCATAATTTCTCCCAAAATAACAAGGCTGGAAAAGCTTTCCAATGACCTCAGATGTAGCTCGGCGCATTCTAGCATGTAGATTACAATCCGTGCTCGGGCTCCACCTTTGGGGTACGCTTTGGGATAATGGTTCTTTATTCTGACCAGACAATAAGGAGAAGGATGTGAAAAGGAGAAGGATGTGAAAGACCACAGCCAATGGATATCTCTTACTGATGTACTCGCTGCAAAAATAAGAATTTCCCCTTTCATCGTTAGAACCCCTCTTCACAGACACTTGGCACTTGAGAATTTTCTCGGCACAGAAACATATGTAAAACATGAAAACCACCAGAAGCTTGGAGCTTTTAAGGTACGTGGTGGCGTAAACATGTTGTCTCAGATGAGCAGAGAGGATCTGGATAGAGGTATAGCCACTGCTTCAAGTGGAAATCATGGTCAATCAATTGCATACGCAGCGAGCATTTTCGGGGCAAAATGCTATGTTGCTGTACCTCAAGGAGCCAATCCAGGTAAAGTGCAATCAATGCGTAATATGGGAGCCACTGTTATCGAACACGGACCTCATTTTGGTGTAGCAAACGACTACATTATTGAGCTGTCTAAAGAAAAAGGGTATCGGTATATTCATGCTGTTAAAGACACTCTACTTTACCAAGGTGTTGGCACATACACTCTTGAAATACTAGAGGATCTTCCCGACGTGGATACGATTATTGTGCCAGTAGGTGGTGGAAGTGGAGCTTCCTCGACAGCGATAGTTGCGAAAAGTGTAAATCCTAAAATAGAAATTATTGGTGTCCAGGGCGATTCCGCACCAGCAGTTTATGATTCTTGGAATACAGGTTCTCCAAAATCGGCGAGAATGGACAGCATAGCGGAAGGATTGGCTACTGACACCGCTTACGAACCAGCATTGACCATGCTTAGGGATTTATTAGATGACTTCATCTTGGTAAGTGACGAGGAAATGGAAGATGCCGTTTTAATGTACCTTGAACACACACGCAACCTAGTCGAACACGCAGGGGCAGCCAGTCTGGCTGCTGGCATCAAGATAAAGGAGAAATTACAGGGTAAAAAGGTGGTCTTGATCGCCAGCGGGGGAAACCTGTCAATGGCTCATCTCAACAGAGCACTTGAAAGGTATAAGGATTGATGAATGACAGAAATATCTGACTCCAGCCTTGGAATAGAGTTATTCCCAGAGTTTGAAGGCCTCTATGCTCTGATTTCGTCAGAAGTGGACGGATTAGATGACGCTCAGCTCGATTTCACATCAGAGTGCTGGGGTTGGTCAAAATGGAGCATTAGGATTCAGCTAAGTCACATGGCATCTTTAATACCTCGTTGGCTGGTTGCCCGCTGGGGTCATGAAACCTTCCCAGATGAAGATCATGGTCTGGGGAACTTGACTCCTATTGTTGACTCACCTTCCGATCGAAGACTAGATGATGAAATATTCTATGAGATCGCTGACATCATGAAAATGCTAGGTCAATGCATAGGAATCGCGAACAGAGTTATATCAGAGAAAACCATCAAGTTTTTGAGAGAACGATCCATTCGCAGGGACCCAACACCTCAGTGGTTGTCTATGTCACGAGCACATCCTCAAGGAGTGACAATTGAAGGAAATCCTCAGAAAGGTGAAATGGCCGCTGGCACCATGTCGCTGGAAGCCACTTTGAGACATATCTATTTTGAGGAGATTACTCACCTATACAACATCCAGAGATTAAAAAAAGCACAAGGTCTGCAAATTGCTGTTGATCTTCCCAAAGTTGGTTACTGGACCCTAGATGATTGGGATAGGAGTGAACCAACTTAATCAGAAGTACTGGTAAGTCTCATTTTTTGCTCTTCCGGCACCGTTCGATAACGAGATGGCAAAGGGGAGTTATTTCTGGTTGCAACATTCCTTGCTGAAGATTCTATGAGACGAACACCGCCTATGAAATCGTAGACTGAAATGTATTCGTCTCCCACTCCTCCATTAGGATCTCGAATAGTTGTTGTTGCGTTATGCCAATTACCAAGAGGAAAGGCTATCCCTGTAGTGCGGTAACCATTCACTGCAAATGCACTTGCTTCGCAGGATCCTGCACTCATAAGCTGACGTTGACATTTAAAATCAGAATCAGAGGATTTAATGGCTTCTCTACCCATAATGAGGATTTGTTCTGCTTCGGAATTGAATGTATAAGACGCATCTCCAGTTCTAATGACAGGCCCTTCTCCTTGGGTAACACCCGGAATAATAGAACTCGTCTCAACCGACACCACGAAGGTGTTCTGAGGTAATGTTTTTTCCAACGAAAGCAGGCGTGCCCCAATCAACCCCACTTCTTCAGCACGGGTAAATACTCCATACACCTCGCTGGCGGAAGGGTTGTTTTTTAACTCCTCTAATGACGCAATTATGGCGGCACATCCAGCCAAGTCATCCATAGCTCTCATTCTCAATATGTCCTCTGAGATGCTGAAGTCATCCAGTGCAAATACAATTGGCGCACCCACCGGAGGCAGAACGGAAGATTTAACCAATAGTTCATTTTGATCCCCAGGTATTGGTTCTAATTCACATTTGAATCTATTCCCTTTTTCGTCAAAGTAAAAAGCATTCGCTCCCTTAGTTATAGAAGCCAACGGAACTCCCCCCAATGAAGTTGCAATGGGCAATTCCTCTTCGTACCTAACCACTTCAAACCCTGGGTGATCCATGTGGGCCACAAATGCTATAGGTAAGCTTTCAGATTCTGCTTCTAAATTGCCGTCCACTCTCGCAATGATGTTCCCGTACATGTCGACTCGATAATCAATTTTTGAAGCATCCAGGATATCCACGATACGACGTGAAACAAGCCCTTCGTGAAATGACGTGGCGGGACATCCTCCAAGAAGCCTGAGAATATCAAGCGCCCTCTTCCCAACGGGATATGCATTTATATAGTTTTTTGAATCTATTGACATGATGAAACCTTTCTTGAGGTGATTTTAACCCTGTCATATACTGCCATAACAACCGTGATAAGTTCGCACTTGTCCGTAATGAGAGAATATTTATCAGGGAGAAAATGATGGAACTGGGTTATTTCTCAATGCCTCTACACCCACCTGGATCAGATATCACCAAAACGCTGGATGAAGATCTAGAACAGAAGGTTACGGATCTCAAGTACTGATGGGCGAGATAATTCTTGTACAACTTGGCAATCAAACCTCATTTTGTGAGTTATTGTCGGAAAACTCAAATGGGAAAAGAATCCGGGTCAAGATAGGTCGTAACAAAGAGGCAAAACTACCGTTAAATCGGGTTTTACTGAAAACAGGTACGACCTGTAACTCTCACGAGGAAGTTGTCCATTTTAGTGAGCGATCACGAGCTTTAATGGATGAAATCGATTTAAAAATTGCGTGGAAATCTCTGTCGGGGAATGAAGATATCGTCTCATCCGCGCATATAGCGGAAGCTTGCGGTCTAGATAGCAGTCCCTATTCTATTGCTGCTGTTTTATTAAGTATCGAAGAAGATTCCACCTACTTCTATTCAAGCGATGGAGGATTCGGTTGCCACACGGAAGAAGCAATCGAAACCCAGATGGAAAAAAGGTCGAAGGAGTGTAAAAGGCAAAAAGAAATTTCGGATCTCCTGACAACTATGGATAAAGGTGAGCTGTCCTTAAATCTAACAAAGGATCAAGAATCCGAATTGAACCATATACGCGAATATGCAATTCACGGGGATAGATATAACCGGAGTGGCAGGGCAATCGAACTATTGTCACAAATTAGATCTGGATCTAACGAGTCAATTCAAATTTACGCTTACAACAAGCTAACTGAGTGCGGTGTGCTAGACATAAACTATCCTCGCGAGATAGATATAGCAGGAATACCAAAAACATTTGATAACAAAGTTTTACTTGAAGCCAGTTGCCTGAAAGACTATCCCACTTCAGAAGAAGATATCCTCGACTTAACTGGACTAGATACCTTTACGATAGACGACGAAAGCACCACCGATAGGGACGATGCATTTTCTGTGGTAAATGACACAATATGGATACATGTAACTGACATTCGCTCACTAATTCCCGAAAACTGCGAAATAGACTTAGAAGCATCTTCGAGAGCTGCTACCTTATACACCCCAGATATAATTCTCCCAATGCTTCCATCAGAAATAAGTGAAGGACTAGGAAGCCTAGACCCTGAACAAAATAGACGATGTTTGTCTATAAAACTCGATGCGACCACTGGTGAATCATGTTTCGACTGGACTATTCATCACGCAAAAATAAAAAGTGACAAGTCTTTAAGTTATCGGCAAGCAGACAAAATCCTCTCGGATAAAGATGACCCCTTACATCTTACGTTTTCTCACGTACGAGAGTCGATGCAATGTCATGAAACCGCCCGAATTCGAAAAGGCGCTTTCGCTCTCAACAGGCCAGAATTAAGCATCACAGTTTCAGAAGATAAAAATATTGACGTAAAAGTACTGCAAAGAAATTCTCCATCAAGATCAATGGTGGCTGAACTAATGATCGTATACAACAGTCTGATAGGAACATATTGTGCTGATAATCGCATCCCGGTCCCATTCCGAATCCAAAGTGACCCTGAAGACTCTCTCCCATTGGAAATGCCTGAGGGCCCTTTTAAGTGGCACTCAATCGGAAAGCTTTTAAGACCGGCAAAGTTATCCACAACAGGGGGAATCCATTCTGGTCTGGGGGTAGAAAATTATGTGCAGGCCAGTTCTCCCCTGAGGAGGTATCTCGATCTAGTAGTTCAGAGACAGGTCATTAGTTACATGAGCTCGAAATCAAATAGATACGACGATACAGAGATTGGCACTATAGCCAATATTGCTGACACGCAGTTCCGAACGCTCCGCAGAATTGAAAATGATCGACTTAAGTACTGGTTTTTAAAATATTTAAATGCGCAGCATTTAGAGGGTCCCAAAGAAGAAGTGCTAAAGGCAATAATATTGGAAAACTTGGACGAGCGCCCGAGTAATTTCGAGCTAGTCGACTTCCCATATCGTGGTAAATGTCATTTCCCCAACACAGTGAAGCCAGGTGAGCAGTGTTATCTGCAATTAAATGGCGTGGACCTTTGGCATAAGTCAGCTCAATTTTCTTTTAAGAGCACTGTCCAATAGCTCGACACAAACTGTCTGTAAAACACCTCCGAGCAAAAAGTGCAAAATGCTCCAATAGTTGGAATACTGGTCGGGGTGGCCGGGATCGAACCGGCGACCTCCTGTTCCCAAAACAGGCGCGCTACCGCTGCGCTACACCCCGATTATAAAAAGCCATACCAGATTACCTCGTGGAAAGTCAGAGGTAAAGGAAATAGCCCAACAAAATTCATACGATGCATAACAAACAGCATCAATGTACAATTCGCTCCCTTAGGTTGTTAAACGGTTGCAATGTGGAGGAACAGAATGGCTATTGTAGGAACAGGCGATTATAAATACGAACGAGTCCCTTTGTGGCCAAACATGCCTAAATACTGGGCATTTGGAGCAGCATCAGACGGGGCCGTTAACTCCAAAGACGAAATTCATATTTTCAGCCGAGGAGATCACCCAGTCACAATATGGGACAAGGATGGAAACTTCATTTCCTCATGGGGAGAAGGAACATTTTCGGCAAACCCTCATGGCATATATATAGCCCCAAACGATAACGTATGGCTAGTTGACCGGGATTTCCACATCGCCACAGAATATACGCCTTCAGGCACCCCAATAAGAACGCTTGGCGAAAAATTAGCCCCATCTCCCTCATTCCAAGGAATTCCTTTCAACATGCCTTCAGGACTGGCCATAGCTCCAAATGGTGAATTATTCGTTTCCGACGGATACGGCGGGCATAGAGTACATAAGTTCAGTGCTGAAGGAGAACTATTACTGTCTTGGGGCAAACAGGGAACAGGTCCTGGCGAATTTGCTCTTCTTCATAACATTTGGGTCGACAAGCACAGCAGAATCATAATATGTGACCGTGAGAATGACAGAATCCAAATCTTCGACGACCAAGGTAATTTCATCGAAGAATGGACCGATATTTCCAAGCCTGGAGATGTCTGGGTACACGAAGATCTTGTGTATTGTGTCGAACAAGGCGACCACGGAGGAGTTAGCATATGGACTCTAGATGGCGACGTTGTTTCCCGATGGAAGATTGATGAAGACCCCGGAAAAGGGTCTATCCTCGGTGGACATGGAATAACAGTAGATTCAGAAGGATCTATATATGTTACCGAAATAGGGAATGGAGAGCGGGTCTCCAAATTTGTTCGTGTTTAATACATCATCGATATAATCCCTTAATTATTCACAGGAGTTAGTCAGATAGACGAGAAACGTATAAGAGAATTACTGGAAAATGTTAGAAATGGCTCGGTCGATATCAACAAGGGTATTGATGAGCTTAAAGGCCTCCCATTTGAAAATCTAGAGTTTGCAAGAGTAGATCACCACAGGGCTATTAGACAGGGTTTCCCCGAGGTCGTTTTTGGACAAGGCAAGACTTCTGAGCAAATTGCTGAGATTTGCTCGGCAATCGTAAAGAGATCAGGTAAAGTACTAGTTACGAGAGCGAGTGCCCATAACTACGAAGCTGTAAAGGAAAAAATACCTTCAGCTGAGTACGATAACGCTGCAAGAATCATCATGGTTAGATCCGAGACGGAAACGGACCCAAAAGTACCGGGGGTCTTGGTAGCCTGTGCTGGCACATCTGACCTTCCAGTAGCAATAGAAGCATCTTTAACCGCCGAAATGATGGGCTGTGAAGTTGAACGTATATTTGACGTTGGTGTAGCCGGAATTCATAGGCTCTTTGACAAACTAGATAATTTAAACCGGGCGCGAGCCATCGTGGCAGTAGCTGGTATGGAAGGTGCCCTAGCCTCAGTCATAGGGGGTCTCGTTGATGTTCCTATAATCGCAGTTCCCACTAGTGTCGGATACGGCGCCAGTTTCGGGGGATTGGCGGCTCTCCTGGCAATGTTGAATAGTTGTGCGCCAGGAGTAGGTGTCGTGAACATAGACAACGGATTCGGTGCTGGATATCTTGCTGCCAATATCGTATTAACAGCGGCTAGATAATAGGAAAAAAGGACCGACTTAGAAATGGACGAAAGAAGCGTCATATCATTTCCTCTAGGCGTATCCGCAAGTGAAAATACGATTGAAGGAATCTCTAGCAGTAATTACCATTCGGACGATGCACCACCAAGGTACAAAATTGCTTTCATAGGTGGATTATCAGGAACTCAAGAGTGCCATGATGTTTACATCAAAGGCATGGCAGTGTTACCTGAATTACCGATTGATATTGGATTTATTGCCTCAGATCTCACTTCTTCGCATTCGCCTGTGAAGGATCAGGTTTTTCCACCCGAAGGTGGATTTTTCTTCAATAGGGATTCCGTAGAATCCCGGTATGTTTGGAGATGGCTTACCATGGAGTCTCCTGATCTAGTCATTGAATTACGCCATGGTGAAAGCACTAGCATCATTCAATCTGAAAGCTACACTGAGAGAGAAAAAGGGTCCTTACTGGGAGAAATATCGGCGGGTTTCGGACCCACCCCGGGCTCGATCCCTTCTGTCCGGATAACTGGAACCACTGAGACAGTGAAAGACCAACTGCTACAAACCATAAAAAATGTTGCTGGTAATTATCCGTCGCATTCATCTGCATGGATAGAGCTTGAACAGCGTTCCTCCAGAAGCCCACTCGAGACTGCAAAAATACTGGGGAATATATATGGCTACAAGCTCGACGAGCCGATCAACTACGTCCAGGGAGTGGCAATTAGTGGCCGATTGAGGCTACATCATATCTCCAAAAGCACACCAAATCCTTCAGAACAAATTAGCGACCTTGTCAATTTCCTTACAACAGACGAGGGATTTGAAAGAAATAATAAATCGGGACCTAACCTTGCTGCTATCTGCTGGGCACCAGAACTGGCTGAGGCGACCGGGGAAAACACTTGGAATGAATTACTCCTCAATGCTGCCAATACCTACGAAACCGTAGAGAGAGGAATTTCCCCTTCGCCATGTCATCCTGACTTTGGCTGCGAAGATATGTTTTTCATATCCGCCGTATGTGGCAGAGCATTCAAAGTTACTAATGATTCTAGGTTTATTCGTAAATACGTTGATTTTTTGTTGGAGTCTGATGTTCAGCAAGATGACGGATTGATGTGGCACTGCCGATCCGCTCCCTTTTTCTGGGGACGTGGAAATGGGTTTGCAGCCCTGGCTTATTCTGAGGCGCTCACTTACATCCCGGATAATCATCCAGATAGATCTACGCTAATAAAAACTCACACACGACACCTCGAAGGTCTACGTGGACGGCAATTGCCTAACGGAATGTGGACACAGTTATTGGATTTTCCAGGAACATACCAGGAATTATCAGCAACATGCATGATAGGTTACGCGTTAGCCAGGGGCATACGGAAAGGTTGGCTCAATGATTCATTCAGAGATCCTGTAGAAAAAGCCTGGCACGCGACAAATAGGCGAATATCTAATAATGGAGATCTTGTGGATGTCTGCACAGGCACGGGTTTTCAGGCCAATCGGTCAGATTATCTATATAGGGCTGCCGAATACGGATACGATGACAGGGGCGGTTCAATGGCTATCTGGTTCGCAATAGAGATGGAAAAATTACATCGGGCACGTCCGCTTAATTAACACAATCGTCCAGCTCGATTTGAATTCATTATTTCCCCAAAGCTACGGATAGAAAATAAGCGATTATAACCAACTCGTTACAGGAGAATAATATGGATATTGGTGTGGGATTAGATCCAACTCTAGGCCTTGACTTAGAACAGCAATTCGAACTTTCAAGAGAATCTGCAAGACTCGGATTTCAAAGTATATGGACACCGGAGGGAACAGGGGAAGATTCATACCATATGTGTCTGATGAGATGGGCGGCTACATGCGACGTGATAGAAGGCGGCATTGAAACAGGGATTGCCGTATCCCCAGTTATGTGGCGAAGCCCTATGGCATTCGCAATGACAGGGGGCACTGTGAGTAAGATGACCAATGGTAAATTCATAATGGGGATTGGGGCCGGCGGTGCTTACCGTCCAGACGTAAGGAAATCCATAAATATGCCCAACGTCTCAGCGCTAGGTATGATGAGGGATTACCTTGAAATAATTACTCAACTTGTCCGGGGAGAAAAGGTTAACTACGAAGGAGATGTCGAGACTCTTATTAACTCAAGGCTCGGAATCAGACCTTCTCCTAAAACTCCTGTCTACCTGGGAGCTCTTGGTCCAAAAATGTTGGAATTAGCCGGAGAACTCGCCGATGGTGCATCTTTAAACTGGTGTGCCCCGGACCAAATCGCGTGGAGTCGGAAAAAAATAGAGATTGGTGAAACCAAATCGGGTCGACAGAAAGGCTCAGTGAAGGTTGCAGAATACATCCGCATCTGCGTTGACGAAGACGAAGAAAAAGCACGAATCGCCCTTGCAAAAGCTACGATGCA